>Ga0066843_10000911_pt1 | contig 9703 bp, 8 predicted proteins | sample ETNtaG_15_FD_66663 | JGI IMG/M metagenome (GOLD analysis project Ga0066843, IMG submission 66663) | Marine microbial and viral communities from oxygen minimum zone, Eastern Pacific Ocean - ETNP201302PF89A | ecosystem: Environmental > Aquatic > Marine > Oceanic | place: Pacific Ocean: Eastern... | reverse complement strand
ATTAGGACACTTAAAGGGACTTATTGGTGATAATATATTAAATCTTGCCAGGTAACTCCGAAAAAGTAAAAGAAAAAAACATATATTAGGCTGAATTGCTAATAAGTATGGTAGAATTCGGATCCCATATCATCCCAACAAGATTGCATTCAAGTTAGGGCTCGGTACCCCTGTTTCGGCATGTGTTTATCGTGGTATCCTTTCACCATATGACAGTGGTGAGGTGGCATGGGCACAGAATTGTCATAGCGTGGTTGGCAAATTGTAGATGCGCTGCGAGGGCCCAAAGCTTTATCAGTGGTTAGCTCTCATCGCATTGGAATAACGCTAATTAAAAAGAACGAGTTGAGCTGTCTGAATTACCACGACCTGGCCTTCTTACCTGCAGCGCCCGAACACCGGGTAGCCACCCATATAAGGAATTGATGGAACCCGATACCACTATGAAACCCAACGCTCTTGCCGCACCGGCGACAAAGGCAACTACGCTATGAATTTGAAAGTCGAAGCACATTTAACTGCCGTAGCCGACCTGATCACCCTGGTCTTTCTATGGTCCTCGGCACCTTATCTGATGGGCGCGTTCGTCTTCGTCGCCAACTGCTCTTTTTGGTCGTTGGGCGGCTCTATACGCGGAAGGCCTTCCGTGACCTTCGGGCAGGAAAGTGTTTTAGAGAAGGTCAACTAAAAGGTTTCTAATCCGTGTGCGAATAGATATTTTCTAGCCATTGACTCAGGTAAAGAGAGTTTCTGCTGTTATTGAGTTTTGAATTGTGTTTAGAGAATGAAAAAGGACAACTCGACCATCCCCCGAACAAAGAGATGATCATAATCCTAGGTTAAACCTAACCGCTAATTGAATAGCTACGGCTTTTATAACCAAGTTACATTTACTGAACAGGTCTAGATGCGGAAAGCGTGTATTGTTTTACCAGTACTGTGGACTATTTCAGCCTATGCTGAAGATGAAAAAGAAATAGTGATGGAAAGTACGGATAAGTTTAAAGGAGTTAAGTTGGTAATTGTTAAAGACCGGAACTTAATCAAACCGAAGCAAATCACCTGGTAGGAAAATGATACCGAGATAAGGCGTATGCCTGCTGGCTCATCAACACTAGTTTTCTTATAGATCGCACCGATCGTACCTGAAACAGGAGTCTCAAAATGCACGAAGTTACCGCCGCAGAGTGCTTTCTCTTCGATATCCAGGGCTTTCTAATCCTACGTGGGGTCATAGACCATAGCCTCATCGACGCCCTCGACTCGGCCATCATAGAAAATGAGGCTAAAGACCATGACGAACGCTGGGCACAAGGCCTCCCCGTTGTCAACGGCCAGCACTTCACCAAAGACACCAATGTTGATTGTCAGATCAGACTCAACGGCCTGCCGAGGCTTGACCCCATTTTTGACCTGTTAATTGCGCACCCCGCAATCTTGCCCTATCTGCAAGAGTTCATGGGTGAGCCGCAGTTGGTCAATACCTGGTCCATCTCTAAATATGAAGGGCGCGGAGCGACAGGCTGGCACCACGGGCTACCTACCGAGGAATACACTGTGCGTAACGGTGTAATCCGTTCACCGATGCTTAACGTGGTCACCATGCTCACGCCCAACCACCCAGGCGACGGTTGCTTCACCGTCATTCCGGGGTCGCACAAGAAGAATCTGCAACTCGATGGGAAGCGCTGGGGCAGGGCGGGTCTCGACACGCCTGGCGCCATCGAAATCACCGGTGAGCCTGGCGACGTGATGTTGTTTACCGAAGCGCTCAGCCACGCCGGGGCCGCCAAAACTACTAGCCGACGGCGCACCACACTACAGTACAACCACCTTCACCTACAACGGGCCAGCCCAATGTGGGACCACCACAACGCTCGACATTACTGGATGCCACCATCGATTCGCCAACGCTTTACCCCTGCCCAGCGGAACCTGACACGCTGGATGAGCTATACCCTACCGGACCGCGATGTACCAGGAGCTGAAAAATCGAATGACTGAGAAGAATCTCGGAAACTTAGTACGATCCTACTACAGTTCATTCGAGACCCCAATGGCATCTCAACCAACGGAGGTATTTACAGGCTAAATAGTGATGAAAAATGGGTTGTTGAATGGAGGCTGGATACCGGTAACACATCGGCACATAACAATTCACGTCACTGTCGATGGTCACTTGATTGCCGTCAGAGAGCGTGGAGGCCTGTTAATCGACAAGGGCTAACATGGTTAGAGAGTATCGATGCGTATCCAGATTTTTTCCATAGGCTGTGGTATTCACCTAGACAGTTACCGTCTTGACTATACAACTGATTTGGCTTCTAATGGTTGGAATCCGGTTCTTGTTCCGGTTGGATGATATCAAAAAGAAGAAAGAGCCAAAATATCCAAGGTGCCATCACTCGAGCGTTAAAGGAACCTTTTTCCGGATAGCTATATAGATTTTGGCTTGATTTTTTGAGGTAGATTTGGCATTTTCAGTGGCGAGACCGTAGAGAATACAAGGGCTGCCAGAAGAAAAATCTCTTTCAGGCAATCTATTGACTGGATCTACGACTTAATTGTTTCTAAAAGAGGTCCATTTCCATGGTCGATAAGCTTAACCAGATCACAATCTGGGTAATTTTTAAGGGAATATATCAATAAAAAAAGATTTCTTTTCCCCTCTTTTTTACTCTATTCCTGTTTTTAAGCCAAGCCGTTTTGGCCAAGGTAACAAGCGGTAGACTGGTCGGAGCGTGGCTTTTTGATGAAGGTAAAGAGGAAAGTGCAGATAGTCAGTTCCCAGAGCTGGACTTACATCTTGTCAACCCAAATTCGACCTGTTTAAATTCAATTTTTATCGAAAACAGGCTACCACTGATCGAGCAATGATTGAAGCCAACCGATATGTTTTTCGATCTGGACCCTCTTCTTGTCGCTTTCCTCCACGCCACTAATTGTAAAACGGCGGACCGCCTTTTGCCAACGCTCAATTTCCCTTTCTATCTGGTAGCGTAAAAGGGTAGATCGACCCCTCCACAGAAAGGGACCCAGATAGATCAGGTCAGACACGGATAGCCGCTTATCCGCCTGGTAAGGATTAAACGGGTTTCCCTGTTCAGCCACTAAAATGGTGTGAGTTTTTGGCTTACGACGCGATTTCTCTTCTACCATCTGTTCTGCTATCAGTTCCCAACCGTTATCTAGCAACCACTGCCGCACGACTTGCGGATAACGAGTTGGTTGCAAAATCAAACGGGTTGTCATCGTCAACTTGGCAGTTGCGGTCTCCAAGATCTGTGTCATTATCAGCGCGCTCAGTCCGGCGATGCAGACGACCTCCATCTCTTCAGCACACACCGGTTGCAACCCGTTCCCGGTCCTGACCTCAACCTGGTCTACATAAGGCTGAACAAGTCGCCGGATGTTGGCGAGTGGATTCGTGTTTAACTCAACAGCGATGACCTGTGAAGCAACACCTGCTTGGCACAGGTAAAGCGGTAGTTTACCGTGACCTGAGCCGACATCGACCACTATTGCCTCTACTGGGCAATAGCTGGCAACGGCCTTCAGACGTTTAGAGATCTTAATCACAGTTCAATATTTCGTTGATCGTTTTTAGATACTTGCTCTCTGTGGAACAGACCGTGTACCATAGCAGACTGCCTCTCCCTACACTCACATCGGTTTGTAACAGAACAGGTGTTGGGATGAAATGTGGCACAAATTATCAAGAAAGTCAATGTTTATTACTTCATAATACTATATGGCGATGGCACTAGATTGGAAGTCTACAGTTTTGCAGATGACCAAATTTGGTGTCTGGATTCCCATTTTGGTGGGAATGATATTAGAAAGTCGATGGTGACCTAATTACTTGTACTTGTTGCAACGAAAACCTTCGTAAAGATCTACTACTATTTCCGGAACGGTTCTCAGAATATAACCCCATTGATAATCGATCCATTAAGGAGTGAAAATGGCAATGGTTCAACTAACCGATCAACTTTTCGTCCACCACGGATGTGCCAATGTAGGCGTACTTTGCCAATTTCCTGATCAATCGGGACACGTGTTGCTGATTGATTGTGGAGATGGTCAAGTGAGGCAACAACTCAAACAACCTAACGATCTGGAGATCAGTCATATTTTAATGACCCACTACCACCGTGACAGTGCTTCAGGCGTAGTCGATCTGGCGACCGAACAGACACAACTCTATGTGCCGGAACTAGAACGGCCCTATTTTGAGGAAGTAGAACGGTTCTGGAACGATCCCGAGTTCCGATGGCATCTCTACAACTATCATCCCCACCATCTCCTGTTGTCGGAATCAATTTCTGTCACCGCTGGTTTGAGGGCGGGTGATCAACTACAATTCGGTCAAACGCAAATTACAGCTATTGAAACACCAGGTCACACGGATGGTAGCCTCTCCTATCTAGTTGAGTCCGGCAACCAACGGATCATCTTCTCAGGCGACCTGATCTACGATCGGGGACAGATTCAGAATCTATACGCTATGCAGAAAGGTGAGGGAACTACAGATTATCACGGATTTATGGGCGATTATCATCGCTTAATGGAGAGTTTGCATCGACTTGAAGACCTACAACCCGATTTGCTCATTCCGACACACGGTGCTATCATTCGACAACCGTCAGAGGCTATTCAGGCCTTGTCTGACCGGATTGAGCAGTGCTACGACCACTATTTGGCTATCTCAACGCTCCGTCACTATTTCCCGGACAAGTTTCCGGATCTAACCAACCTACATTCCCACCACCTTCCGATTCGCCCAGGGTTGGATGTACCAGCCTACTTACGCCATTTTGGAACTACCTGGATGATTATCGCCGATAACGGCGAAGCCTTTGTCATGGACTGTGGTGGGGAGCATGTCATAAGTCAAATTGAACAGTACCGGCAAGATGGTGAAATTAGCCGAGTAACCGGTTTTTGGGTCACCCACTATCACGACGATCATGTCGATTCGATTCCTGAATTCCAGCAACAGTTTCAGGTGCCGACATGGACCGATGCAGTGGTAGCAGAGGTGATCGAAAATCCTACCGCCTTCCGGTTGCCATGTATTTCGCCTTCGGTGGTACAGACCGACCATCGGACCGGGGATGGCGAGTCCTGGAGTTGGAACGAGTTCCGAATAACGGCCTACCACTTTCCAGGACAGACCTACTATCATGGCGGGCTCTTAGTTGAAGGTCACGGGCATCGGCTCTTTTTTTCCGGTGACTCTTTTACCATGTCGGGCATCGATGATTACTGTTCTGGCAACCGGAATCTGTTAGGCGATCAAGTCGGCTACCAGCACTGCCTGAAATTGATTTCAGATCTCCAGCCGACCCACATTTTCAATTGTCATGTGGCACCGGCTTTTGATTTTACCGCCGAACAAATCCAACTGATGCAACAAAATCTACGGCAGCGAGAGAAACTCTTCGGGCAGCTTTTCCCCTGGGATCATCCGAACTATGGGATGGATCAACATTGGGTCCGTTGCTATCCTTACGAACAGCAGGTTGTAGCGGGTCAATCGTTTACACTTCGCATCGACATTAGCAACCATTCAGAGACGGTTAGTCGTGCTACCGGCCGACCGGTACTACCAAAATGGTGGTCTCAGTCGGTAGGTTCAAAAACAGTGGAATTGGCCCCGAAGACAGACGGGTCACTAGAATTTAGTCTGGATCTACCTATAGATCTGCCAACACCTAAAGAACAGCGTTTGGTTATTCCTGTAGAACTCACCTACAACGGTATCGATCTAGGGCAATTCCGTGAAGCCGTTTTGGTTCCGGTGATTGAAGCTTGAGATTATCCGGTTCGTAGATCAGCTTTCGTCTTGGCTTTTAAATTTAATGTTATAGTATATGGAAACCTCACCAGGTACTTGTTGGAACCGCAGAAATATGCAGAAATATTACGAGAGGAACAATGAAACGCAAAAAACCGAAGCAAGGTCAAAAGGAATTGTCAGTTCCAATTCCGATTGAACAATTTCTAGAACAGCTGGATGAGAAGTTTTAGCGAGAACGAAAAAAGTTGAAGTGCTATATCCATATAGCAGGAAAACGAATACCATCAAATTGTCCAAGAGTTGTGAAACAGAGTTGCGAATATTGACTGTCAATAACCTTCATGCCATTTCTAATCAAGCGTTGCAATCGACGGTGGGACCATGGTTAATAAGATTCTCTTAATTGTACTTTTTCTCTTGTCCAGCATTGTTGTCGCCAGCGATTGGCCTAAATGGCGCGGGCCTAATCAAGACGGTACCTGGAATGAAACCGGCGTCATCGATCATTTTCAAGCAGAACAGTTACAACCCGTTTGGCAGGCACCAATCAACAGCGGATATACAGGTCCAACGGTAGCTGAAGGACACGTCTACGTCATGGATCGGTTAACCAAACCCAGACAGGTGGAACGCATCCTCTGCTTTGATGCTCAAACAGGTCAACAAGTCTGGATACATAGCTACGACTGCGAATATCGGGATGTAGGCTATACGGCTGGTCCCCGTGCCTCGGTTGTTGTGGTAGGAGGACTGGCATACGCCTTGGGTACGATGGGCCACCTCCACTGTCTGGATGCTAGGACGGGACAGATCCAGTGGTACAAAGACCTAAAACAGATCTACCAGATCCAGATGCCGACATGGGGGATTGCTGCCTCTCCGCTGATCGAAGACCATCGTCTTATTCTGCAGGTTGGCGGTCGTACTGCCTGCCTGGCAGCCCTACACCGACAGACGGGCGAAGAGTTATGGACGGCCAGGTCAGACCCGGCCTCTTACGCCACGCCGATCTTGATCGACCAGGCCGGCCAGCGGGTACTGGTCTGTTATACCGGCGATCATGTAGTCGGACTCTCCCCACAAACCGGGGGGACCTACTGGGAAGTTCCTTTCCCACCTTCTCACATGGTGATTGGTATTGCCACGCCTGTTTATCATCAGGGGTATCTATTGATCAGCAATTTTTTTGACGGATCAATGCTGATTCGTCTGCACCCGTCTGAACTCAGCGCAGAAAAGGTTTGGCATCGAAGGGGCAGGGATGAGCATCAAACTGACAGTTTGCACTCGCTGATTTCGACACCACTGCTAATCGACGATCACGCATACGGTATCGACAGTTATGGCCACTTTCGTTGCCTCGAACTCGCGACTGGCGACCGGGTCTTTGAAGATACAAGCATTGCTCCCATCGAACGGTGGAGTACTGCCCACTTTGTCAAAAACGGTGATCAGGTGTGGATCTTTAACGAAAAAGGGGAACTGATGCTGGCTAAATTCTCTCCAGAGGGAGTAGACCTGATTAGCCGTGCGCGAATTATCCAGCCGACACGGGATCAGCTCAATCAGCGAGGCGGTGTTTGCTGGTCACACCCAGCCTTTGCCAACAAACATATTTTCGTCCGAAACGACGAAGAACTCGTCTGTATCAACCTGGGACAATAATCGGACGTACCTTATTATAAAGATAATAATGTATCAGGTACTTTACCGTGTTCAGGATAAGTTTGACTCCTACCCCGGTCCTCCTCCTTGGCACAGGAAAGGATTGCCCAATCATCGATGAACAAGATAGAACTCACCTATACTCAATGGATTTGACGGCTGAAAAATTCGCCCAAATCATTACTTTTGCCATATTTGCTTGCGCTCGCCTGATATTAAACCTCAACCCTTTTTCCGTTAGCATCGAATCCGACAAAACATACTCCAACCGCCCACACGAAGCCGTATCTGATGCATTAAGAACCGAAGCGTATTTGGCTAAGCCGACCCACGATATCCTGCGCTGGATCAGATTAATGGGTGGACGGGGTCACCTATCACCGCCACGTCATCCAACCGGGAGAAGACGAATCCGTACTGTAATGCAGGAACTGATGCCCTTGGTAGCCCGTTTGGTTAAGAGTAGATACCGACTCAAATTGAAATGTCAGTAGCCATTGGCCAAACTTCAGTGCGTTCCAGCAGGTTTATCAGCGAATGGCCTATGGACAGCCACTCTCGTACAGCAGAAGGAATAGCAAAATAGAGGGGGCAACGAGGCTAGGAGCAGTTGAAACTGATTGGATAAAATGGAACAAACTGGAGTGCGTTGAGGACCAACTTACCGAGATACTTCATCAAAATCGAGTATTCGGTCTGGTGAACAGGCTGGCTTGGCAAGAGACAAGTAGATTGGCCCATGCGGTGGCTGACGACAAAGATGAAGCCACTGATTCAGGCTTAAATTATAGCTTAGTTGAACTACCAACCCCCAAACCTCACTCACCTTCGATCAGTTCCCCTCCCTTTTTCAGGAAAGCGACCGCACTACGGGAAACCTCTATTTTGACTCCTTCAGCGATAACTAGCATGATACTTTTTTCATTAACCGCGGCAACTCTGCCGTATACGCCTCCTTGCGTCACCACTTCATCGCCTTTGGAAAGGTTGTTTAACAACTGTTGATGTTTTTTCCGTTTAACGCTTTCCGGGCGAATAATCAGCAGGTACATGATCACAAAAATAGCGATAAATGGCAGAAATTGAATCAGCATTGAATCCACTTGATGATTCCTTTAGGTCTGTTTGATTAGGCTGAGGGATATAACAACTACCAATTGTAACTAACCCGTAATCAAAGCGCAAGCCCAGTCGATGTATCCGTTTATGTGCTGGCTTGAGTTATCAGGTTTTTGTGTAACCAACATTAGACAGACTCTTAGATCAGGATTGATTCAGCTTTTTCCCAATCTTCTAATCTAACCTGTGCTATAATACTTACGAACCGGCCACAATAACTTGCACAAGCATAAAAATTGAATCTTACGGAGAAATTAACATTATGAATCAAAACGGGTCTGAACAGAACCACGGCGAAGGTCCAGGTATTTTAATCGGAATTGTGGTCGCTATTATTGTCGGCATCATCATCGGTGGTTTTACACCCACATTCGCAGTCAAATTCACCATTTTGGGGGATGTTTTTCTCAATTCACTCAAAATGATGGTGGTACCACTGGTGATATTATCGATGATCGTTGGCATTACAGGCTTGGGTGACATTCGCAACCTCGGCAGTATCGGTGGTCGAACTGTAGGCTACTACATGACGACGACGGCCATATCGGTGATTTTGGGTGTTATTTTGGTCAATATTATTCGGCCTGGGGTCGGGATTTCGAGTGGGGAAACACACCCCGATTATGCTTACACCGTTGACGATAATACAGTTAAATTAGTCAACGATAGGTGGACTAAGAAGCAGGTCGAAAACTTTAAGGACAAGTATTTATTGGTACTGCCCAAACAAAATGTGCAAGGCCGAATCCAACAAATTAGTCCCAATAGTGCGACGGTAGCATCTTGGCGATATATTCAGGCCCAGGAGAATGTCTTTTATCTGCAAGTCGGTCAATCTGAAATGCCATTCCAAAAGGTGAACGATCAAATTTTATCAGCCGACCCAGACTTATCTGCCACAGGAACAGGGGTCAATATCGAACTACCGATAGCCGATAAAGTGGCGGGAAAGGAAGGTACAGGGATTACTGATACACTGGCTAGAGTAGTGATAGGAAATCCGACCACTGGCAAACAAGGGATGATTCCAACCAACGTTTTCAAGGCTATGGTCCAGATGGACATTCTACCCTTGATCCTTTTCTCACTGCTATTGGGCGGAGCACTGACAGTAGT
>Ga0066843_10000902_pt1 | contig 9749 bp, 5 predicted proteins | sample ETNtaG_15_FD_66663 | JGI IMG/M metagenome (GOLD analysis project Ga0066843, IMG submission 66663) | Marine microbial and viral communities from oxygen minimum zone, Eastern Pacific Ocean - ETNP201302PF89A | ecosystem: Environmental > Aquatic > Marine > Oceanic | place: Pacific Ocean: Eastern... | reverse complement strand
ATTTGCGAATCTAGGAGAGAAGAAATGGTGGAGGTGGCGGGAATCGAACCCCTACCCTGAAAGCATCTTAATATAGGCTACTACATGCTTAGCACCAGTTCTGTTGGATTTCCAGTGCCTACTTGATTCACTTGAGGTGGGATGATATAAACAGAACTAAACTATCAAATTCATAGTGTGATGTCAAGTGTGACTATTTTGAACCTTTCCTGAACTTACTATTTCCTGTTGCGAGAATCGTCTATATTCCATTGTTTTCCTTCATGAGAGGTAACTTTGGCTAGTTTTAAATCAAATACGCTTTAAAAACCAATTTGCTTTTTTAAATCAAGGCTAGGACATAGAATAAATAGCAACAATCATCAGTATCTCCTAATTCTATTTTGGTGTCATTACGGTCTGAATATCTGCAATTTCATGGAGTGTTATCTGATTTCAAATCAAATAGCTTTTTAACCTCAGGTTGTTTTTGTTCGTCTATGGTAGAACACTGAATTCTGAAAACGTTTGTATTTGTAGTTCTATTTAAACTATTAAACACCTAGAATTGGATTCTGGAGATTCTACCAAATCCAGAGACTCTACATCTTCTACCTCAATTCCATTTCTATATTTGTGTCATTATAGCCTTGAAGTTTGCAGGTCTATAAAGGGAGATAAAACAGCGTAAATTGCCAGAATCTTCTTTCTCTTGAGAAATGGATTTGAATTGTTTTTCTTCCCAATTCAACGAGAAATAAAAATCTAACCTTTAATATTTACCATTGATATTATGTGTGTTGCTTGAAGATATAACAGGACCACAAGGGGGTAAGGATCTCTATAATATTATCTTATAGGATTCTTTACCCCCCCTCATGTGGTTCCTTACCTATCTAAAAGCACCTTGACCCAATCCTTCAATTTGAAATGTTTGGTTTGCCCCTGAATCTCTGAATTCAAATATCCTCCCTTTTCAAATTCATTCAGGTATCTGTTCCTCATATTTTCCTTGTCCATCTTGATTTGTATGTTACTATCAGGAAACCTAAGCCGTTTCAAAAAATTGATATGCAACAGGTACAATACATGGCTCAGCTATTTCTTGATCAATAACTTTGTACGATTAGCACTGTTTGTAATCATGTATAAGATAAAGCGATTCGGAAATGCTTCTTTATTATGAAAAAGGTTAGTCGAAAACAAGCCACCCAAATTGCGCGGGAATGTTACAAGTCGAAACAGTATAGACAGGTCACGCAAATCTTACAGCGGCTAATCCAACATGGCGTTCAAGATGATGCCACTTATATTTTGATGGGAAATGCATACTATTGCTTAGGTCAGTATCAACAAGCAATTGGGGCGTATCTAAACGGAATACATATGAATGCAGATTCTGCTATTTGCCATGCCAATTTAGGTAATGTATATGTCCAACGAAGATCTTACAGTGATGCAATTGATTCATACAGTAAAGCTATCGCGATCAACCCCAATTTTTCAGAGGTATGCTTGAATTTAATTTATGCCTATTCTGCCACGCAACAAACTGAGAATGCAATAAGGATGTGCGGTAAAATTCTGAGCAATAAGTGCGATTCTAAGAGCTTAGAAGTCGCTCTGAAAAGCGAATATACTAGGAATAATCCAAGTCCTGATTATCTTTCACTGATTGGACAATACAACACGTTGCATGTTGATGGAGATTTGAACAGGAAGGAGGATGCTCAGAAAGTATATGCGGGCCGAAGTATAATGCGCTGGATCGATCCGATAAAAAGTCTGATTGCACTGACAGGTTCCCATGATTTATTGGATTATGGCAGTGGAAAAGGTTACCAATATCAGAATTTATCATTGGAGGATGAAGATCAAATCAGATACCAAAGTCTCCAAGATTATTGGAAAGTGGATGAAGTTTATTGTTACGATCCTGCATATCCCCCACATCAAGAATTCCCTCAGAAAAAATATGACGTTGTCATCTCAACAGATGTACTGGAACACTGTAATCAAGAAGACGTAAAGTGGATTATAGACGAGATCTTTGGCTTGGCTAAGGAATGTGTCTTTGCAACTATTGCCTGCTTTAATGCTCAGAGATTTCTGCCAAATGGAGAAAATGTTCATTGTACTATTCGCCCAGGAGTCTGGTGGAATAAAATATTGCAATCGATTACGCCTAGTTACCCAGAGGTCAAATATTGTTTTCTAGTAGAATATCCATATCTCGATGTTGTGGGAGAAAAAAGAGTTTTTCAAACGTTTAGTAATTTAAATCATGTTGAGGAACTCTTAAAGTTGGGGCCTTATCAAATCCCAGCAGTTTTGCAGCGTTGGCAGTGACCGAATGGCATCTTGGCGAACATAGTTGAGTAATTCATTCTCATGTAGGATGAAGACATCTGGAGGCTTACCTGAGCCCAGAGAAACCATCAATTTGTCAAAATAGGTACTCCACGGAATGATTTCCATTTCAACCTCATACTGTGGGAAATCCTGCTCGAATTCCTTGATGATCTGCCACATAGTTTGCCCATCGGGACCGGTGAATCCATTCCAGAAAGATATCTTTGTTTTTTTGTTCTCTTTTCCCGACGAATACTGTTTTTTTGTATCACATGCACAAATTGCCAGGGTGCAACAGACTAAAAAGAGCATAGGCATTATGGACTTTTTGATCCATAAAATTATTGATTTGTATCTTGAGGTCATTACAATTTTCAATGCTAGATTACTGTTAATATCGGAAGGAATAACCAAGTCGAGTTAATAAAATATTCTAACACGATTAATGTTTTGAGGTAAAGAGGCAGATTGGCTGACAGTAATTGGGGTTGACGAACAGTGTGGACGCACAATGATACGATTCTGTAATTATGATAAGATACCCAGCAAAAATGGTTTATCTAAAATGGTGAAAATCATCAGTGCTGACTACGACACATGTATCCCGCCTTTTACAGTAAGTGGCTAATAAACCGCAATGACGTTTTTTATGTAAAGCTAGTCTTTGCTAAAACAAAAATAATAAGTTGCTGAGCAGGAAGCTAGTTTTCGGATAAATTTGAAATTAAGTTTTCTTCGCTTCAATACTCAACCTACTTCTGTACCAAATGATAAATGAAAGGGAGGGAAAAAATGAATATCCAACAAGCAACAGTTGATGAAATCCCATTAGTTTGGTACGAACCTGAAGGACTCGAGAGACGGCAACTCGTCATTTGGCTTGCAGGTTTCAGTTGTTATAAGGACACAGGAATAAGAGAAGCAGAAACGATTGCAAAAGCCGGCTTCATCGTGTTAAGTTTTGATCCTGACCAGCATGGCGATCGCATGGATAATACAGTTGAGGAACTCCGAGAAAGAGTTCGTAATAACATCCGGCGGTACTTCTGGCTAATCTTGGCAAACACAACAAAAGAAACACCAAAAATTATCGACTGGGCAATCAAAAACCTGTCCGTTGAGGAAAAAATCGGTATGGGAGGAGTTTCGATGGGAGGAGACATCGCCGTGGCAGCTGCGGGGCAGGACAAACGTATCACTGCAGTTTCGGCAATGATTGCCACACCAGATTGGTTACGCCCCGGATCTTTCGAATCACCAGGTAAACCAGACAAAAACGCACAAGCTTGTTATAACCAATATAATCCTTTGACGCACTTGGAAAACTACGTTCATTGCCCAGCTATCTCGTTTCAATCCGGTGCTGATGACCAACAGGTTCCTCCTGATGGAGGTCAACGATTCGCTGAAGCCCTTTCCGAAATTTACGTAGATTGTTCGGACAGAATCGAGGTAGTTCTTCACACAAGTGTTGCTCACAGCACTTGTGATATGATGTGGAAAAACTCCGTAGCTTGGTTCAAAAGATGGTTAACATGATAACTCATGGTTGTTTAATTCATTAAAGTCTAATGGTTAAACATAAATTCCGTCGAATTCAGTAGTCCCCACAAGATGTCCTCATAGACAGCGGAGTCCGTCACATTATCGCCTATGAGTTCTCCGAAACTTTCTACTTCCTCGCGAGTAGGTCGGCGGCTAAGCGTGTGGATGAAGATTTCCTCAATTATTCCTTCAGTTGTATTTTTTGATAACATGAACTGTTTCACTTTACCACCAGTAGAAAGGCGATCCTTCAGGGTATCACCAACGGCCATATGAAGTGCCTGCGAAAGAGTTGGCTCTTTCTTTGTTTCGCAGGCACAGATCGTCGCCCGACTGGAACGACCGAAAGTTTTGAAGAACTCATCGCCAAATCTTGGGCCTGTGCTGTCACCACTCACACGCGGGTAATAATCAATGGCTCGCGTTCCTTCAGGAAATCCTGGGAACCGTCGTGTAACCCCAGTAACTGCCACAACTGAGTCCATCAGAACATCAGCTCGCAAGCGACGTAGATGGGCGTGGGAGAATTGCCGTGTGTCCCTTTTGTTCGAGGAATTAGGTTTGGCACTGAGTTGATAAACACGGGAGTTACAAATGTCACGCACGAGACTCCGTAAATCAAACCCTGAACCTACTAAGCGTTTCGATAATACCTCGAGTAACGGACCGTTCACTGGTGGATTGCTTACTCGCACATCGTCTACTGGTTCAATAATTCCACGACCCAGCAATTGTGCCCAGATACGATTGGCAAGGTTACGACTAAATAACTCATTTTTTGGAGACGTTAACCAATCAGCAAGCTCTCTACGAGGGTCTCCATCTCCCTCAACTGGCTCGGTCGAACCAAGCACTTTGGCGGGCATCGGTCGACCATCAACCTTGTGGTTAGCAGGTGGAGCTGAGGTGTCGTAGTAAATTCGACGTTCTCGAGGTTCAACGCCAGGTTTACGCCGTATACCGGTAAAGAAACTAACAAAACCATAGTAGTCATTCATCGTCCAACGATCAAATGGGTGATTATGGCATTCAGCACACTGAATTTGAACACCGAGAAACACCTGCGAAAAATCAGCGGCTAGAGCCTTCGGGTCGACCTTTGGCTTGTGTATCATCATTGTATAGAGGTTCACAGGTCCATTCATGAGGTTGCTGCCAGAGGAGGCTACCATTTCCGCTACAAACTCATTGAGCGGTCGACCGGAACGCATTTGTTGGCGGATCCATTCATAAAATGCCTCGGCGGCCTTGACATGGGTAGCAACTGGTGCGTAGTTTCCCCCAATGATCCGTAATTGTTCACCCCACAATGCCGTCCAGAGATCAGCGAAAGCATTATTTTGCAGCAGGTCGTCAACCTTACGTGAACGTTTTCCCGATCGGGTGTCTTCCATGAAATCGTGGTACTCGTTGCTGGTTGGCGGTCGACCGACAAGATCGAGCGTAACACGACGCAGAAAAGTTTCATCATCACACAAATCTGAAGGAACGATCCGGAGTTTCTGTAACCGCTCAAATACTAATGTATCAATATAGTTAAATACTGGTGGGTTCGGCCAAGTGAACCCATTTGCCTGTGGTAACACAATGACTTCTGCTCCAACCGTAAACCTACTGAAACGAGCGAAAACGTACGTGTCACCTGGTCCAATAGCCGTTACTTGGCCATGTTCATCGATTGTGGCCACATTCATGTTGTTGCTATGGAACCGAGCCAATGATGTGACATCTTCTGAAGACCCATCGTCCGCTTTTGCTACCACCTTAAGCATTCCTATGTTACCAATCTCTTCGAACACAAAGCGGGTCTTTGATAACACGATCTCGATAGTATCGGGAACTTGACCAGAATCATCCCGTGCCCCTAATTCGATCCAATGAAGCAGGGTCCGGTAGTAACTGCTATCCCGATCAAAACGCTTACCACCGGTATGTGGAACTGCACCGACGGCCTTTTTTAACAGTAAACTCTGCTCCGGAACAGACGTGTTCACTCGGCGCCCAATCATCTCCTGAGTAATTCTAAAATAATCGCCCTTCGGATCATAACCGAACAGTGAAAGCATAAAGCCATCTTTCCCTCGTGCAGAACCATGGCATGTACCCGCATTACACCCAGCACGAAATAGAATAGGCATTACATCCCGACGAAAACTCAATGTGGAAGAGCCTCTATCATCGGCAAGAGCATAAATCGAAATTACGAAACCAACGAAAACGATGGCCACACACCTGATTACCTTCATCAACCTATAGAGAGTATAGTTAAACATTACCGCTCCAGTTCTTTTACTGATTGAAATCTAGTTTTCTACCTTATGTACGTTTATAGTTTCGGGTCGATCCGTAGAGTTCCACTTCCCGTCCGTTGAAGAATTTCCTGCCCTTCGGTTTCAACAACCACTTCGCACGATAGTCCAGCGACACGCCCAAGCAAAGCTTCATTGGTTGCTTCAACTTGAAATGAAATCTCCTTTAAATGCTTTGTTAAAAGAGGAAGAGGATTAATCAGATGAACTCCCTTAGGCAGACCAATAAGTTTCACGCGTGCCTCTCCTTCAAACGGTCTCTTGTGGCGTACGGTCCAAACAAACTGTTTACGCTGGCCTCGACGGATACTCTCTGGCTGACTGGTTAGTTCAACATACGGTTCCGTGATGGTCAGATTGACGATTGCAGAAGATACGCGCACATGCCCCGTGCCAACATAATCGCTGAAGTCTTCTCGTACGGTACTGGCAACGACAACGATAGGCAAGATACCAAGCGGAGCTCTTTCCTGCGCGGAAATACGTAGGAACGCCTCATTCTGTCCTGACGGAATTACTTGGGTGGGAGGAAAACCTATACCTGGAGGTCTCCAGTCACATCGGAACTGGACCGGTTGGTTAAACCCTTCACGCCGAGTGACCTTTACAAGTATAGCTAATTCACCACCACGGACGAGTGGTACGGATGGTGGAGTGACATCGATGGTAAATGGCGCTGGTTCGGTAACTCCAAGTACAAAGCGGTTAAGCCGAACCGTTCTCCAAGCATCACCGCCTGGGTGATTAATGAAAGGGATGTTTTGTTGTGATCTACTTTCAAGTACGTGAGAAGAATCGATGGGAACAACTTCTAGTGTAACCAAGGCTCCCTTCAGTGACGCAGATTGGTCTGCAACAAACTGCACAGGCCAGAGTTTTGCTCCAGAAGGAACTCGTGGCGATACAGATCGAACACCTGCTGGAAGACCATTAGCTATAATATTCAACTCTCCACGATATGTATTTCCTTGTCCCGGCAATATACTCACATTGACAGTCCACCTATTACCTTGTGGGACGGCGAGGCTACTAGTTCGCGGGCATTCCATCCAGTCGTTAGCTCGGCTAACCAAAGCTGTATGAATCACATTCTTAGGGGAAACAATCTCTACACGATAGATACCAGTGGGGCCACCAGAATTACTGGTATCCTCAATTTCAAGTAAGTAGTCGCCATCAGCTGTCGGTTCCCAGATTACAGAGGGGTCCAAGACTTCTTTCAGTCCTCCTCCGCCACGGAAAGAAGTGCCGAAGATATCGTGGTCGGTAAGTAAGGCATCGTCCACTTCCAATTCAATAGAACCAGGCTTACTTTTAGAGTCAGTTGAGCGAATACGAATCTTTGGATCAATTGGCGACCCCAAAGTAGCCGCAAACACACGGACTTGTAACCGATCACCCTTCTTGGCTGAGATCCTAAACACATCGGTATCACCAGCTTGACTAATGATGCCATTTAAGACTGAAGGGAGTTTATCAACAAAAGTTTCCAATGCTGTCTGATTCTCCAAGATGTTAGGGTATGGACTCGATCGTAGTAATAACGATGAAGGACTGCCACTGAAATATTCGAATCGGCCAATTTTTTCCGGTATATCGATAGTTTCTTCATAATCACCTGTAGGGTCACCCAGCAGGGTGATGATTTGTTTAGAACCTGCCTGACCTCCAGGTGGGTACGCAACCAATGGACGTCGATTCTCGCTAATATGCAAACAATAGATAGTATTCCGAGGAGCAAAGACCGAACGTCTTACTTCGACGTATGCTAAACCATCATAAGATAGTTTAAGAGAGACTATTGGATCTTGAAGATGCAGTGGGTTATCGTCGTTGGTCGCCAACTCCTGACCAGATTCATCAAGTATCCGAACAGCAAGATCAAATTCCGAATCTCCATAATGATTGTAGGAAATCCGCACGGAATCAACTTCGACGGACAGTTGTTGTCCCTCTTTCGCCGGAATACGAAATAGGTCTATCTCTCCACGCGATCCGGAACCCAGCCGACCTTGAATTGTTACATTTGGCAAAACAGGGAAAGCTTTCTCTAGTGTGTTGTTTGCATCTGGAGCTTTTTTGCTTTCATCGATAACTGGAAAAGGAGTAACATGAAACGTACCGAGGGATGAGATTTCAGCACCGAATCGGATGCGAAATGGATGCTCACCAAGCGGGCAACTAGGTTCAATTTCGAATTTGCACTTGATTTGTTCCTTGATGAAGCCACCATGCGCTAATCCGATACGACGAGGAAGATCCGGTAGCTTCTCGAATTGGACTGCGTGGATACCCGGTCGAAAAAAGATAATCTCGCGAGGCTCTTCGATAATAGCTCCTTGAATCGTTACTTCAACCGTTGTGCCCCGTTGTCCGAATCGCGGAAGCGTCCGCTCAATGTGGTACGGTCCTATAGCGTGTGCGATGGTAGTTAGTAGCAAGGTAAAGCAAAACAGGGTAAATGGGTTAAGAAGTAAAACTTCGAATATCGTTGGATCTTGGGAATCCATTGGGGCAATAATTACTCGATTCATCTCTTCGCGCCCTACCCCTCCATAATTGGGAGGCTACAACTTCATGTGAGTAAGCCTTCTACCAGCTCCCCACCTTTAATAATCTCAATTGGCCGAGTACCGAACGCAACCAGTTCCTTGTTAGCATCGATGCCAAGCTGATGATAAATTGTAAAGAGAAGATGTTCCAGTGGGACAGAATCCCGAGCGGGTTCTGCAGCCGTTGCGTCACTAGCTCCATAAACAAGCCCAGGGGCAAAACCACCTCCAGCTAGCAGCAATGAATAACATCGTGCCCAATGATCACGACCACTTGTAGCATTTACCTTGGGTGTACGACCAAATTCGGTTGTCACCCAGAATAGCGTCGTCTCGAGAAGACCACGTTGTTCTAAATCTGTAACCAACCCCGCAATAGCGTGGTCGAGTGCCGGCATTTGGTCGAGGCAGGTTCTTTTTACATCAACGTGCGCATCCCACGATCCGTAATCTACCGTCACGAACCGCACCCCAGATTCCACTAAGCGACGCGCAACGATCAGCCGTTCTGCAAGTCCCTTGGGATGATATCTGTTATCCGGCCCCTTTAGGCCCACAACATGACTTCCATAGAGTTTCTTTGTTTCATCGGTTTCCCCTTCAAGTGTAAACGCTTTCTGGGCTTTCTCTGATGTAAGCAGGGCATAGGCTCGCTTGTAGAAGTCATCCATCGTGTCAAGAGTCGTGGGATCAGCTTCCAGTTTTCGAATTCGTTTCTCAATAATTTGACGAGCCGTCTGGCGACGATCGAACCGTTCTAAGGATACACCGTCTGGAATGGAGAAGTCACGTACTCTGTAGCTACGACCGCCCGGATCGGAGTTGATCTCAAAAGGTCCGTAGGTGCTACTCAGAAAACCCGTTCCACCTGCATAAGCATTTTTGTTGGGAATAGCGATGTAGGGAGGTAGTTCTCCTCGTAACCCAAGTTCGTGCGAAACAATCGACCCCATTTGTGGATAATCAATGACAGCCGTTGGTGTATATCCAGTGAAAAGATGATAGGTGGCTA
>Ga0066843_10000870_pt1 | contig 9932 bp, 9 predicted proteins | sample ETNtaG_15_FD_66663 | JGI IMG/M metagenome (GOLD analysis project Ga0066843, IMG submission 66663) | Marine microbial and viral communities from oxygen minimum zone, Eastern Pacific Ocean - ETNP201302PF89A | ecosystem: Environmental > Aquatic > Marine > Oceanic | place: Pacific Ocean: Eastern... | reverse complement strand
TGCGAAGCAGTAGGCTTACCCTTGTCCATGCATAGCATGGTCTTAACCGCTTTACCACTTGTTCGCCATAGTTCCAGATTAAAGGGTAGCTTCCAAAGCTAACGCTCACATTCTCCTACCAGCTAGTAGTTGTTATAGAATTAAACATTTTTATTATTATTCGTCACTTTCCTACTCCCTCCCTATGTAGATTTTGAGGTCTATTGTCTTTTCCAGAACAGCATAAACTATCAGGTGTCATAACATAGAGCTGGGCTGGAACTGACGTTTCCACAGGTACCTTCCTAGCGTCACTTTGTAAAGTAATATCAAACCAGAGACAAGTGAATATGGTACTAAGCATGAAGCTGTGCTAATTTGAAGATAGAGACATGATATAATCAGGTATATAACTCAATAAGGAAAGGTTATGAGACTTCTCAGGTCGCTTAGAATATTCAGGTTGATTAAGGTATGGCAAATAGGACTACTTGCTTTAGTTCTATTTGGTGTTTGGTGATGGTGGAACAGGATTAGAAAAAACTAAAGTATGTTCAACAAATAAGAGAGGATATTATGAAACTACGAGACAAGATTTTATGGATTGGTTGTATTAGATATGGTATTGAACTCACTTATTAGTTATGATGATCGGAAACATAATTTATTTGGAGGATTACCATGCTTTTTGCCGTTACTGTTACATACACATCAGGGGACGTAGGTAAACTCGCTCAACGTTTTGCTAAGGAAGTGGAGGAGGGAGAACTTAGTGAAGACATGACAATGGTTACCCGATATCATTCTCCTTTGACTAAGTGGGCTTGTATGATTATCGAGACGGATTCTGCAGAATCTTTACACCTCTGGGCCATAAAATATAATGATCTGGCTGATTTCGAAGTCCATCCAGTGGTAACAGAGGAGAAAATGGGACCGGTTGTTGAGGAAGTGCTAGCAAGACATCAGTAACTCTTAAGAAGAAACTAGAAAACACTAATAAAGAGGGAATGATCGATTAACAGATAGATGTGGAACACCCACACTTCTACTAATGCGTTAGTAGGAAATAAAGGAATTAGGGTTTTTTCTTGGGTCGGGGAATGCCTAATCTGGGACTCGGATCAGACAGTTCTTTCATTAATTGAGTTATCTTTTCATTGGCTGTTTGTATGAGATCCACGTTTTCCTTGTTAGGCCGTTTCATTTCGTCGAGCAGCCCCCGGCGACGGGCCTTGTTGTGTTGATAGGCCCGGCAAAGATGGAAGCCAATGCAGCCCGGATTTTTGTGCAAGGCAACAAGGGTTTCCGCATACCAGGCGCGATTAAGCATGAGTGCCAGCATGAGTGGAGCTCCCAACCGTACGTGTCCCATGCTCCTATTCCTCTTGGTGGAGTCGCAGAATCACTCGAAGGACCGAAGTGTCTCTCATCAACAGTTCTCTACCTGGCGGTCAGCCCGAGCGTGATGCTGGCGCCCGCACAGATCTGCCGGAGGAGTGCAGCGCCGCGACGGGCATCGCCAGCGGCCTTCACATGCTCGTAGATGAACCAACCATCCATCGGGAGATCTCGGGCTATAAACGCCAGCGCTGCTGCCCAGTCCATCATCCCAGTTCCCAACGGTGTTTCATCGATGTGAATGTGCACGCCCTCAGTCACGGCCAGATCTTTACAGTGAACCAGGTCGTAGTGTCCGGCCAAGTCTCCGCAGATGCGTTCGATGGCAGGGATGGGATTGTACATGTCAGCCAACGTGAGGAAGTTGCAGATGTCGAGGTTGACACGCAATGCCTCGGACTTCAGCCGCTGCTTGAGTGACAGGAATCGCTCCGGCGTGCTCACCATGCAGTGGATCATGGGCTCGATGACGACCTTCGCCCCGTGCTCTTCCGCTAGCGCCAGTGGTTTCTCGAGGGCTTTGGCCACCTCGTCCAGCGCTTGGTCTGTGAAGTTGTCGGCATGACCGCGAAGGAAACCGCTCACATCGCGGTTGCCACTATTGATGACCACATGGGGGCAGCCGATCCGACCCACAAGCAGTATCGCCTCTTCCACCAGACGCTCCTGTTGCGCCTGAACATCCCGGTTTGGGCTCAATGGGTTGTAGCCGAACGCACCGATCTGGCAGACCTCCATACCCGCGTTTTGGATCGGCGCGATCGCCGCCTCTGGGGCCTGGTTCGCCAACGCGTTGATCCACAGCGGAAGGCCGTGGGCGCCAATCTCGCCGGCAATCTGCCTGGCCTCAGGAAACTGTCCCAGGAATCCATATCTCATCTCACGTCTCCATGATCTCGTCGATGGTCACAATGCGCTCATCCGCCGCCGACAGCATCGCCGCGAAGATGATGGCTAGGCTAGGCAGATTGTCCTGACCGTCCGTTGGGAACGGCGCCTCTCCACGCACCGCCCGGGCGAAGTCCATCAGGACACCGGTGCGGTCATGCCCTACAAAACTGGGCACTCCGGGAACTTCCAGTCCGGTCGCCGCGTCCCCAGGCAGCACGGTAACGTCTTCGCCGGCCCAGGTGGCGACAGCGTTTTCGTAACGGATGCGCCAGTCCCCGTCCCACGGCGTGGCCCCGCCCCGCGTGGCCCAGGTGCCGCCGTAGGTCAGCCGGCTCCCGTTGCTGAACGTCACCAGCACATCGGCACTGGCGTCGCCCTGCGTGATGGACCAGGACGGGTTCCACGACCGGCAGTAGACACTCACCGGGTCGGCCCCGCACAAGAAACGGGCCATGTCCACCTGGTGAATGAGCACCTCCGAGAGTAGGGGACTCACTGTCTGTTTGCCGCGCCAGCCCTGCGTGATCCACGGCCCCTGCGGCTCGCGGATGTCAACCTGCATTGAGTCGATGCAGCCGGCGCCGGTATCGACCAACGCCTTGAGCTGGTGCAACCCGAGCCGGTACCGGAAATTCTGGCTGATGGCCAGCACCCAGTCCGTCGTATCCGAGAAGGCCACCAATTCCTTGGCCGTCTCGAAGCGGTCGCTGAACGGCTTCTCACAGAGCACGTGTTTGCCCGCCTCCAACGCCTGCCGACACATGTCCACGTGTAGGGAATGCGGGGTGGTGACTAGGACTGCGTCGGCATCTGTCTCCAACGCTTGCTCCAGGCTCGAGTAGCATGCGGACTCTGCAACGCAGGTTTTTGCCCGGGCCTGTTCGAGATTCGCGCCGCCCCGGCTTACCAGGGCGGCTAATTCCCAGTCGGGGGAATCCAGCAGGAAGGGCAACCAGGATTTACCCCAGCCGCCGGTACCGACCTGTATCATCTTCAACTTCGACATCGACTCCTCTCCTTGCGCTTGCAGGCGCCTCATTTCGTCCGCAGTGCGGACACTGTTAGTTTATTGCCCAGGAGCTCTGGCCCAATGACCGGCGCAGCCCCAATGGTGGCCTAATGACAGCGTCAGCTCAGCAGGCCTTGGCTTGGCCGGTTTCTGTGGATTTCTTCAGGCTACCCGAGATACGCATGCAGTTGAGGTCGTCTTCCGCGTCACACGACGGCGCAACACCATGGCGCACTCACTCAACGAAGTGCTTCTCCCTATCGTCAACCGCAGCCCATTCGATCTTGTCGTACATCCAGTCGGCTCTTGTGACCAGCGCCTCGTCCTCGTTTTTGTCTAGAGGACAGACGATGGTACACGTGATGCGACATCAGGACCTCAATCGCTTCAACTTGCCCGGTACTTCGGCTCGAAACTACTACCCGTCTGGTCCTCGCCCGCCGAAGCGCGAGCCTCCACGTCGACAGTGATTGCCGGAAACTGCTCTGCTGCAGAGCCTAATCGATTAGGCCCTCTTTAACGCTAACATATTTCGACTCAATTGTCTATTCCGAAAGACATCTGCGTTGTTGGCAACCATTGGTTCGTCTGGACTGCAGATTCAGATGAACGGAACAAACATGGCTACTTTCGATCATTATTAAGAGACTGGCTTTCGCATTCTGCGGGATATGATTGTGAGGGCTCATACCAAAGATGATGTGATGCTAAAAATATGTTAAACTTTCATGTGGAGGCGTGTCCAGCGGGGAGAGGTGTATGGACTATATTACATATTTACGATTGTTAGAAGAGATGTTGGGTCTAGATGGCTTGATTATTGAGCACACACCACCGGTGAACCTAAAAGCCTCCGTGAGGCATATTCGACGCTGGGCCGAAGAAGCAGGTCTATAGTAGGGAGCGCAACATGGCAAACAATCTGGCCACAGCCATCATCGGTACCGGATTCATGGGGCCAGTTCACACCGAAGCCCTGCGCCGCCTGGGCGTCCAGGTTTATGGAATCTTGGGCTCGTCACCTGAAAAATCCCGTCGGGCTGCAGAGGCCTTGGGTCTCGCAAAAGCCTACTCGGATTACAATGAGGTTCTGTCAGATGAGGCAATCCAGGTCGTTCACATTACCACGCCCAATCGATTCCACTTCGAGCAGGCATCGCAAGCACTCCAAGCTGGCAAACATGTGCTCTGTGAAAAGCCGCTGGCGATGACCACACAGGAGTCATCCGCCCTGGTCGATCTGGCAACCCGATGCGAGGTGGCTGCAGGTGTCAACTATAATATTCGTTACTATCCGCTGAATATCGAGGCCCGTAGTCGTATTCTAACTGGCGAATTGGGGGCTATCAATTCCATCTATGGCAGCTACGTCCAGGACTGGCTTCTTTACCCTACCGATTACAACTGGCGTGTGCTGGCTGAGGAAGGCGGTACTCTGCGTGCTGTCGCCGACATCGGCACCCATTGGCTCGATCTGGTTCAGACTATTACCGGTCTGGAAGTGGCGTCCGTTTGTGCCAATCTGAAAACCGTTCACCCGGTCCGCCAGCGCCCGGAAGGTGAGATTGAAACTTTTTCTGGCCAAGTCCGGGATATCGAAACCACCGAATCTGTAGAGATCCAGACCGATGACAGTGGGGCGGTGCTTTTGCGCTTCAAAGGTGGGGCTCACGGTTCTCTGTGGGTCTCTCAGGTCACCTCGGGACGCAAAAACTGCCTCCGCTATGAAATTGCCGGCTCCGAACGCGCTGTGGCCTGGAACAGCGAGCAGCCCAACGACCTCTGGATTGGCCATCGCAACCAGCCCAACGAATGGTTGATGCGCGATCCGGGACTGGTTTCAGATGCCGCCCGCGCCTTCATCAGCTATCCAGGGGGACACAATGAGGGTTACGACGATAGTTTCAAGCAGTGCTTCAAGGCCTTTTACGACTATATCACCAACGGTGATTTTTCCGCCCCAGCCACATTTCCGACCTTTGCTGAGGGGCACAAAGAGATTGTGTTATGCGAGGCCATTTTAAGAAGTCATAAGGAGGAGAGATGGGTAAAGGTATAAAGTCGTCGCTGGAAATCGACCGCAGTCAGGATATAACCTTAGCCAAAGGAGTTGAGATGGCATCTATTAAGCTTGGCATTGTTGGCCTGGGTCTGGGTCAATGGATGGTGGAAACGGTGAAGAAAATCGAGGGCGCCCAGGTTGTAGCCGCGGCTGAGAATATGCCTGCTCGCCTGGACAGTATGGGTGGTGCCGAAGCCTATGAGAAGGAAAATGATCTCAGGCTTTACCAAGATGCGGACCAAATGATGGATGATGAGTCGCTGGACGCGATCGCACTGGCGGTCATGCCCAAACACCGCCGGGCGCTGATCGAATCGGCCGGCAACAGAGGCCTGCCAATGCTGATCGAGAAGCCCTGGGCCGGCAATGTCCAAATTGGAAGAGAACTGGTTGAATTGTGCCACAGTTTTGATGCACCCTGTCAGATCGAATTTCCGATCCGTTGTATGCCGGCAATGGTGCGGTTGCGAGAACTGATGACAGGCAATCTGGGCAAAGGGTGGATAGCGAATGCCAATCTGATGATGGGTTGGTGCCCTCCCCCAAAGTCAAAACATTGGGATCCAGAAAATCACAATGGGCTTCTCAACGAGTGCTATGTACATCTTTTCGACACGTTGGCATTTTTACTGGGCCGGCCCAAATCAGCATTCTCATTTGGCGGATCCTTCAGAGGTAGCCCAATGCCCGACGCGGCCGCCGCCGTCATTGAGTTTGAATCTGGGGCCTCTGCTTCGCTGACCTGTGGTGGAATCGGTGCTGCTAGTGCTGATGGCGGACATCTGCTGGAGATTTGGACAGAGAACGGACTGGCACGCATAAGCGGAGCGCAATGGCTGCCAGATACGCTGGAATGGGCTCTAAGGGAAGCCCAAGAATCTACCGTCGAGAGGTTTCAAGCGCCTGAGCGATTCACCCTGATGGAGTACAATATGCGTGCATTCTTCAACACCGTTCGAAGGGGTGACCCTGTAGCTGCAACACCGGAAGATGGATTAATAGCCACAGCCATGGCCATGGCTATTCAAGAATCTATTATTACGGGCAATCGTGTTGCGATAGACTGTTAGGTAAACAGGAAAAACCCTCTTTCCACCTGTGCCGAATTATTGTGGCCAGTTAAAGTGAGTAATTCTTGCCCCATGTTTTTTTAGATTGAACACAGGCATATAGTTCCGTACATCCCTACCTTGTAAATCAGACGTGCTATCCAGAATTTCATTTTGTCTAGTTTCATCATCAATCACCCTCCAACAGAGTTATTGATCAAGAAGAAATTGAGCCATGTGTTGGACCTGCTGATTGCCCAGCTGCTGAACCAGTTTAGGTTTCCTGATATTAACACGATGCATAATCTCCTTCAAATCCAGAGGTCTCCCAATTTGCATGAGAGGCTGAATGTTAGTACGGAGATAGCTATTGAGTTTCTGTTTAGCGTCCTGATGAATGGAAGACCCGTCAGCCATAGCGGGATTATCAGTGACTTGAGCTATATCAGTTCAAATCCAAGACCCCATACTTCTCTTTTTCCTCGGCTGTCAGTTGGCGAGTGACTCGGCTTTCGGCGATTTGCAGCAGTTCTTCCATGTCTGTAGTGTAGATTTGGACAATACCATCTCCGCCTGCGGTAGCGATTCTTTTTCCACCTGGACTATAGGCGGCTGACATAAGCCCACTCTCATGGCCTTTCAGAGTTATCAGTTCCTTTCCAGTCTTAGCATCCCACACCTTGGCTGTTTTGTCACCACTACCCGTTACTATCCACTGACCATCCGAACTGTAGGCCGCTGAGTTGACCCCACTATCATGACCTTTCAGAGTCAACAGTTCCTGACCTGTATCAGCATTCCATACCTTGGCTGTTCTATCCCAACTAGCCGTCACTATACGCTGGCCATCTGCACTATAGGCTGCTGACCAAACCTGATTCTCATGGCCTTTGAGAGTCAACAGTTCCTGGCCTGTATTTGCATCCCACACCTTGGCTGTTTTATCACCACTAGCCGTCACTATACGAGCACCATTGGAGCTATAGACCGCTGACCTGAGCCCACCCTCATGGCCTGTTAGAGTCATCAGTTCCTGGCCAGTCTTAGCATCCCACACCTTGGCTGTTTTATCCCAACTAGCCGTCACTATACGCTGGCCATCTGCACTATAGGCCGCTGACCAAACCTGACCCTCATGGCCTTTGAGAGTCAACAGTTCCTGTCCAGTCTTAGCATCCCACACCTTGGCTGTTGGATCACCACTAGCAGTCACTATACGAGAACCATCTGCACTATAGGCCGCTGACCAGACCCTATCATCATGGCCTAGAGTCATCAGTTCCTGACCTGTATCAGCATCCCACACCTTGGCTGTTTTATCAAAACTAGCTGTCACTATACGCTGGCCATCTGCACTATAGGCCGCTGACCAAACCTGACCCTCATGGCCTTTGAGAGTCATCAGTTCCTGGCCTGTATTTGCATCCCACACCTTGGCTGTTCTATCAGAACTAGCCGTCACTATACGAGCACCATTGGAGCTATAGACCGCTGACCTGAGCCCACCCTCATGGCCCGTTAGAGTCATCAGTTCGGTGCCAGTCTTAGCATCCCACACCTTGGCTGTTTTATCACTATTACCCGTCACTATACGCTGGCCATCCGGATTGTAGGAAGCCGATATGACCCCACCCTCATGACCTTTCAGAGTCATCAGTTCCTGGCCTGTATTTGCATCCCATACCTTGGCTGTCTTATCCCAACTACCCGTCACTATACGTTTCCCATCTGCACTATAGGAGGCTGACAAAACCACACCATGACCTTTGAGAGTCAATCTAACTCTTGATTTGATTATCATTTGATGTAAGACAGTATTTGACAAAGGTAAAACTGGATCATTCACATCATACATGGTCTTAACAGACTCAGTTGCCAAAAGCAGGCTGAGTTCAGGGGCAGTTTCCATTTCGGCTAAGGCAAATGCTGCCAAAGATTGGGCAGTAGCAATCCGAGTTGTTTTTTCTGCCAGTTGTCGTTGAGCATCAGCTTCTCTACGTTGTTTTTCCGATTGGTTACGTTGATAAAAAGCAAACACTGACACCCCCATCATCAGTACAAAGGCGACAGTAACACTTGATATCACCAACCTCTGCAGTCGATCAACTGCAGTTCGGCTGAAGATCAGGTACTCCCGGTGCAATTCAGTGGGTTGAGGATCTTTGGAGCCACTTTGCCGTAACCATCCTTCGGCTGTTTGAAGTTCTTGTCCACGCAACACAGCACTTCTTCTACGTTGGTTCTTATCCCACTCAATGGCCAGTGTTAGCAAACGTGTGTGCTCTCGGACATAGTCCAAGTCAGTATCTAGAGCACTTATCAGTAACTCTACGTTAGCCTCAAAGTCATCTTCTTCCCTCAGGAATACCCAGTTATGGGCTGACATGGCAGAATGCACTTGATCATCTTCCACATCACGCCAAACTACAGGCACCAACCGCTTATTGTGTTGGATGGCGTGTTCTATCTCCAGAATACAGATCTCGGAGACTACCGAATCAGGGCTAATAATAAATAGGAAAGTATCTGCTTCCTGAATGCCGGCATAGACTTCATCCAGCCATTCAGAAGTGGGAGGTATATCCTGCCAGTCGACCCAAGGTTGACGATCTCTAGCTTCCAGTTCATGGTGGATGCGTTGAGCGAACTCAATATCTTTACGTGAATAGGAGATGAAGACGTCAGCCATATCAGTTCAAGCCCAAGACCCCATACTTCTCTTTTTCCTCGGCCGTTAGCTGACGGGTGACTCGACTCTCGGCGATTTGTATCAATTCATCGATATCAGTGGTGTAGACTTGGACCAAGCCATATTTGCCCCCGGTGGCAATCCGCTTACCTTCCGGCATCCAACTCACTGAGCTGACCCAATGATCATGACCGGTCAGAGTCATCAGTTCTTGTCCCGTCTGTGCATCCCATGCCTTAGCTATATTATTCACACTACCCGTCACAATACGCTGGCCATCCGGACTACAGGCTATCGAGAAGACTTTGTCATCATGGCCTGTCAGTGTGAAGAGTTCCTTCCCCGTCTGTGCATCCCACACTTTGGCTGTCTCATCAGCACTACCAGTCACAATATGCTGGCCATCCGAACTCCAAGCTACTGAATTGACCCCTTCACTGTGGCCTGTCAGTGTGAAGAGTTCCTTCCCCGTCTGTGCATCCCATACTTTGGCTGTCTGATCCTCGCTACCAGTCAGTAGCTGTTTGCCATCGAGACTCCAAGCTACTGAATTGACATCATGAGTATGACCAATCAGGTTGAAGAGCTCTTGACCTATCTCGGTGTCCCATACCTTGGCTGTCTGATCCCTACTACCAGTCACAATACGCTGGCCATCCGGACTCCAAGCTACTGAGAAAACAGATCCATCATGGCCTTGCAGAGTCAGTAATTCTTGCCCCGTCTGTGCATCCCATACTTTGGCTGTCATATCGTCACTACCAGTTAGAATACTCTGGCCATCCGGACTACAGGCTACTGAATTGACATAATCATCATGACCTGTCAGCGTGGAAAGTACCTGGCCCGTCT
>Ga0066843_10000847_pt1 | contig 10077 bp, 8 predicted proteins | sample ETNtaG_15_FD_66663 | JGI IMG/M metagenome (GOLD analysis project Ga0066843, IMG submission 66663) | Marine microbial and viral communities from oxygen minimum zone, Eastern Pacific Ocean - ETNP201302PF89A | ecosystem: Environmental > Aquatic > Marine > Oceanic | place: Pacific Ocean: Eastern... | reverse complement strand
TCTAACTTACCCTCCTGATGTAACGAAATTCCTTCCTGTAATCTTGATTCGGTATTCATCTATTCAAACCGTTCCAGATTGTGATAAGGCATGGCTAACTCTTTTGAAAACTTCCTGCCAATCACCAATGCTGCTTTGCCGGAATAATCGCATCACGGGATACCAAAGTGCTTCTTCCCTGTCTAATGTCCAGCGCCAGTCAGGTATATGGGGCAGTAGAGTCCAAACTCTCTTACCCAATGCACCTGCCATGTGTACCGTAGTGTTGGAGGTGGAAATCACCAAGTCCAAGGCTGATATTTGTGCGGCAAAACCATCCAAGTTGACCAATGGATCTATCTCTTGATCCTGATAGACTTTTAGATTGGTATTGGATTCCAACTTTACCACCTCCGTTTCGACATCCCCATATTGAAGATTGATGAAGTAGCAGTTTGGTTGTGATAAGACAGGCGCCCAGGATTCCAACGAGGTGCTTTTTGATTTGGCTCGGCGTTGGCTAATATCCGTGCTTTTCCATGAGATGCCGACCAGTTTTCTACCGTTTGCTAGTTGCTGGTATTTATTTCTAAGTTCTGCCGTTTTGTCGGGGCAGGCGGTTAGATAATATGATTGGCCTGGTTTAAAACTGTCCAGGTCGGTTCTCAGCCACTGTCCCAAACTTCCCATTGAAATCTGATAATCTATGTTGGGATTCAGTAGTTGTTGATCAGGTGGGTTTGTGCGGCAAAAGAACTGGATATCAGGAAAAGAGCGTTGGAACAATGAAATCAACCGCTGTTCGCATTCCACCATGATATTGGCATTCGATTGTCGTAGATCATTCAGCATGCTGGCAAACATGATTTCGTCACCAATACCCTGTTCAGCCCAGATCAAGATAGTTTTTCCAGATAGGTTGGATCCGTTCCAGAGGGGTTGATGAAATGGACGATTTTCAGAGGGAAAGTCGTCACATTTCCATCGCCATTGATACTGTTGCCAGCCGTTTTTAAAGTCTTCCATTAGGAGTTGTAGTGTACCAAGGTTATAATGTGCTCTTTCACATTCACCCTGTAGTTTTTCAATGGCTTGGTGATAAGTACGTGCAGCTTGATGTAACTGTCCGGAGGCTTGTAGAGCTGCGCCTAAATTGTTGTAAATTTCGGCGTCATTTGGGTTTAGCGTCAGAGCTTTACCATAAGCTTCAATAGCTTGTTGAAGTTGACTTAGTTCCCGAAAAGTATTACCCAAGTTATAATAGGCATTAGGATTATTTGGAGTAATCTTGACAACTTTGTGATAGGCGTGAACAGCTTGTTGAAAATGTCCCAGTTCTGTTAGGGCATTACCTAAGTCGTTTTGAATCTCTTCATTTTCAGGATTAAGTTCAATAGCATGCTGGTAGGCCTGTATAGCTTCTTCTTGCCGTTTTTGTCCTTGAAGTATATTACCGAGATTACCGAAAAAAACGGGTTGTCTGTTATCTATTCCAATAGCCTGATTAATTAAATCTATGGCCACATTGTGTCTCCCCACTTGGTAGGCAATAATACCCAGTAGATGGTAAGCATTGGCATTTTGGGGTTGGTCCTGAAGAACCTGTTGATATAACTGCTCGGCTTGTTTCAATTCCCCTTTCTGATGAAAAGAGATGCCCTTTTGCATCCTATTTTCCATGTTTATAGAAGATTTGTTAATCATTTGACCTATATTTTATGCGTCTCTTACCATCAAATGAAATTCGTGGCCAATCTCTGTCCCAATTTTCAGATTGAAATGGAATATAGTGACAAGCTAATGCATGTCTAGGGCTACCTTTTTTCAACACTGCGCTTCCACTATGAATCAATCGGCCGTGAAAGAGAACCACATCACCTTGATTAACAAAAATCGATACTTCCTCGTTACCATTCTCAATAAAAACCTTATCTACTTCAGGAAAGTATCGGTTTTTCTGCTGATCTTCGTACGTTTCCGCCTGTAAAAATTCAAGTGGGACATCCGTCTTTGTAATCAATCGGCCTTTATGAGACCCAGGTTGAACACGCAAAGCGCCGTTTTCTTGGTCAACAATAGTCATTGCTATCCATGCTGACATACAATCGGGCAAATAGTACTGATCTTGGTGCCGTTCGTGTTCAGACCCTTCGTAAAAATGCATGGTTTGGATTGCTTCCGGATCGTCTCCAAAACAATCAGATAAAGGTTTCCTCAAGTGTGGGCTGATTAAGAATTTCAAGACTTCTGGGTCGTAGAAATGTTGGTTGAAGGTTCGGTATCCATATTTGTTTTGTTGTTTGAACCCTTCAATTGATTTACGTCCGCTTTTGAGATCTTCCATATGTTGCACAAATGCTTGGCAGTCTTGATACGTGAAAACTTGGTTAAGGATTATATATCCATGCTCTTGGTAACTATCAATTTGTTCTGAACTTAAACCGAAATTTTGGATTTTTTCAACCATTAAGGTATCTCCTGCTTGTTATATTCCAGTGTCACTCGGATACCTAATGATATGCAGTAGAAATACATGGGGATCACCAACCAAACTACCACAAAGTGTTTAAGAAAATTTCAAAAACAACTGTCTGAAAAAAAAGCAGAGTAATGGTAATGTAGAATATCCGATGGTTTTTTTGGATATCGATATGTCTTTTCAAGTGTTTTGCCGTAGGTATGAGGATAAATGGAGCCATGAACATCCATATACGTTCTGTTTCTGCTGTATATAGGGTAGAAAAACAGATTGGAATCAGAGTCGATACATACGCTAGCAGGAAATTAAGTGATTCAGAAGTCGATTCCTGGTCTTCTTGTTTTTCCATGTTGCGTCCCTTGAATTTTAGGGATGGAATTTGCTGTATTGTGCCGATCAGTTCGCGAGTCCACAACGTAACTGTTATGGCACCTAGACATGAAAAAAAGGCAAAAAAGTTCGTTGCGCTGATGAATAGGTAACGTGACAATGTCTCATAGCCTGTACCAAGTCCCCCATGATGGACACTACCGTGTTCATCAATATAAATAGCTCCCATTAAGCAGGAAATCGCATTATAACCAGTTGTTACGTACATTAAAAGGTAAACGAGACAAAAAGTACATCCTGATACACATAGCATGGTAACGTGATTTTTGAAAGCCTTTTTGTTGTTTATGTAAGTAAAGCCGGTTAAGGTAATAAAGTAGACACCTAAAAATGTGGTTGCAAACGTTAGGAACATTGACAAGGCGAGAAACAGCCCAGTAAGAATAGCAAGGAGGACTGATCTTTTTTCTACAGCAAGGAGATAAAAATAGATGCTAGAAATCAAAAATATAGCATAGAAAGCATCCATACAGGTTGCTGTTAGGAGAACAACATTTGGGGTAACCAGGTAGAGGGCCAGAGTATAAAACGCAACCCGCTGATCAAAGATTTGTTTGGCAATCAAGTAGAGAGGTATCAGACTGATTGGGGCAGTGAAAATAATCAAGAATGCTTTGGTCAATCTATCGTACCCAAAGTATTTGGTAGTTATCCACAGCGTAAGAACGGAACCCGGAGGATGCGTTCCGGCATGGGTTGTAAGTTGGTTGGCTTTGGCGGTATAGTTCTCCAAGATGTCTCCTAGGCTCGCAAACTTAGGCACATCTGTCAGGTATTGTGCAACACCGTGGTTGGTGATTGGAGGTAAAAACTGCCCGTTAATCATGGTTACGCTGACGTCAATCGCAACTTTTAATCCTATAGTTATGGCTAGTATTATTGGTGCTGGGATGACTAACTCAGCTTTAAGAATGGTTCTTATCAGATAAATGTAGAGAACAAAAACAATAATTGGCAGGAAAATCCATTTGTTCAGATCTTGGGCAGGGCCACCGAAAATAGGCGCGGTGATTTTATTAACTTGTAGAGAGATCTGATAATGCTCGATTAGAAATGGCGACAGACGGTGAAATGTCCATAGTACAGAAACCACCAGACAAAATTGGAATGGGATTGAACGGTATATACGCTGGAAGACCATGGTATTATCACCACCTGGTTTGCCGATTCAAACTTTTTCTTTGATTTGCATTAATCTTTGACCGGCTTCAAGGAGTGTTGGTTCAGGCTTGCTGAACATGAACCTGAATTTCGTTCGACCAAGTTCCAACTGGCTGTAAAAACTGGATCCCGGTACACCACCAACTCCAATTTCTTTGACTAACCAAACCGCGAATTCAGTATCATCCTGAAAACCAAAATGATCGATATCAGTCATTATATAGTAAGCACCTTGCGGACAGTAGCAATGGAATCCAGCATCAGCTAATAATTTTAACATCAGCTGGCGTCTATGATCATACCACTCGACCAATTGCTGATAATAGGTGTCTTCTGATCGAAGGGCAACTGCTCCGGCTATTTGAAGAGGATGTGGTGCGCCAACTGTTAAGAAATCATGCATTTTTCGGATCGCGTTGGTCAAGTATTCTGCGGCCACAACGTATCCTAGTCGCCAGCCTGTCATCGAATAAGTTTTGCTTAGACCCGAAATTGTAATCGTTCGGTTTCGCATTTCCGGTAGAGATCCAATGCTGATGTGCACCTGATCGTCATAAATCAGGTACTCGTACATTTCGTCTGTAACAGCTAAACAGTCGTATTCACAACATAATGCTGCGATTTCTTCGATTTCTTGTATGCTAAACACCTTTCCTAGTGGATTGTTTGGATTATTCAGAATAATTGCCTTGGTGCGCGAACTAAATGCGCTGCGCAGTTGATCAGAATCATAACTGAAGGTGGTTGACCCATCAGGAACAATAGTCTCACGTAGAGGAACATATACTGGTTCAGCCCCCGAAACTATAACATCTGGACCATAATTTTCATAAAATGGTTCTAGAATCACAACCTCGTCACCTGGGTTGATGATGGCTAACATTGTGGACATCATGGCCTCGGTAGCTCCACAAGTGACGGTTACGTGAAGGTCTGGTTCGGTTGGAATTCCATTGAATGCCATCATCTTTTCTGAAATTGCCTGACGAAATTCTGGCGCGCCCCATGTAATACTGTATTGGTTGTATCCTTCCTCTATAGCTTGCATAGCTGCTTTTTTTACCTTTTCAGGTGTAGGGAAGGCAGGTGTTCCTTGTGACAGATTAATAGCCTCATACTGATTACAACGTTGTGTCATCATTCGGATCACAGATTCAGTGAAGAGCGTTGTTTTGTCGGAAACCATTGATTTTTTAATGGCTAGGGACACGTTTTCTACCTTGTGTTTTTTAGTTTTGAAAGAAAAAATCTTCCGCTGTCTTACTAAGGATTTGGTCTATGTCTGCTTCCGAAAGGAAGTCCAGTTGATCCTTGATCAGTCCAATGCTATCTTGGTAGGTATGATCCTCTACCTGATAAGGGCAATCACTTGCCCACATCATTCGTTCAGGGCCAAATGCCTGGTAGACTCGATATATCAAGTGATTAAGATCATTATAAGGTGGAGACTTTTGTCCCAATGCGTAAAAAGCAGACACTTTAACCATTACTCTCGGGTGTTTGGCCATGTGACAAAGTTGATCTATGTGTGATTCTTGTATCGGGTGTTTGGCTCCTATGCGACAGAGGTGGTCGATGATGACCGGAGTATCCGGAAACTGCTGACATTGTCGGTCAAGATCAAGTAAAGCATCTGAGTTAATCAAAGGACACATAGCAAGGTTATGTTCAGCACCAATGGTAAACATTCTTCTGTATCCTTCTCCACTTAACCATGGACCAACTGGTACGCTTGTCGGATAGATCCGAAATCCTCGAATACCTCGGTTTGCCAATTGGGTCATCTCCAATTCTAGGTTTTCCATATTATTCTGATTAATGACAGCGATACCGGAAAAAATGCCGGAGTATTGCTCGATCACGTTCAACATATAGGAGTTATCGAAACCATAAAAACTCATCTGGATCAATACAATACGGCTAACATGTGCGGAGTTCGTATGATGGAATAATTCTTCAGGGAGAAAAGTGGATGGTTTCATCTCACTTTTTTGGCAAGATTCAGCAACTGGATAAAGATTGAAGTCATCGGTCCAAACATGGACATGAGCATCAATATAATCCATTTGATCTTCCTTGAAATGGGTATTGGGTTTTGGAAATAATTGGGCTACAAATCCGTATCATGTCGACCTCTGTATACTTTCCCGTTTTTGATGATTACTATGGGCTCAAGCTTCTGATGGCCCGTACGGATTTGACCGTGTGTATCCACAAGTTGAAACTCGCCCGCACGGAGTTCGAAAATGACAGCATCTCCCCATGCTCCAATACGCAAGGTACCGATATGATCTGGCATTAACACTGTTTGTGCCGGAACCGAAGTCACTTTAGCTATCACATCATCAATAGGAATACCCAGATGAAGAAACTTGGTAGCAATTGTGGCTAGATCATATACTGGTCCATCGACGTTGTACGCGTGAAGATCGGATGAAATCGTTTTTGGATCGACTCCCTGTGACATCGCGTTTTCAACGACATCCCAGGAGAACGAGCCGGCACCGTGCCCAACATCAAAGATAACACCTCGTTCGATAGCCTGATGAACCGATTGGCGTACTTGTCCATGTTGATCTAAAATACCACACTTCATTCCGTGAAAACAGTGGGTAAGAATATCGCCTTTCCCCATCATGTCCAGAATGTCATCAATTGAATCGCACCAAGCATCCTGTGGATGCACCATGATAGGAAGACCGGCAGCATCTGCTGCCTCACGGGCACGATGCAACGGCAACATCCCCGATCTTTTACTGACGATACTATTTTTGGTTAAACGTACTTTAACGCCTAAAATAACCTCTCGGTGCTGTTCGATTACCTGGCAAGCTTTGTCTACGTTAGCATATTCCGGTATTTCAAACTCTCCAATTTCTTGACTGATCATTCCCTGGGATGAAATATTAAGCTGGGCTAAGATTCGTGTCTCACTGACATCAATGACATATTTTCGAAAACCAGGGAATGTATCCGCTCCGGCTGAGCCAGCATCCACAACTGTCGTCGCCCCTCTAGCTAGACAGGTGGGATCTGGGTGAATACCGTAATGACTAACACCGTAAAATACGTGGACATGTAGATCTATCATTCCAGGAGTAACCAAATATCCACTTGCATCTATGATTTCGTGTGCCTCAGATTTCGGCAGCTCATCACCAATTTCAGTGACTATACTTTTGGCAAAGGCAACATCTTTTTTCGCATGAATACCCTGTGCAGGGTCGATAAGTGTCCCGCCTTTGATGAGCAAGTCGTAAATCACGTTTTTAACCTCTTGCAGTAGGAGAAGGCTTAGCGAATTAAGTCTTCCTACTGCACTATAATAGCTTCTGGTTTGTCGTATGAACTAGGTTCGTCCCGAAGGGAATATCCTAGGTCTTCTAACCGGTATTGGGGAAAGTAACCTAACAATTCTTCTGCTAATGATAAATCCCATCGTCGTTTTGAACTTTCGCCAACAACAGTTATAGTTTTCAATCCGGTGAAATGGGTTTCTAACGCTAACTTGTAAGTTTGAACCAGATCGGGAAAGGCAATCCACTGTGGTAGTATAGGTGTCTTTTTTGAATCAGGGTCGTCAATATCTATTGGTTTAGGTATGCGTAGACACAAAGCACAAAGACCATACATTTGAGAATAGTATGCAGCAATCTGTTCACCAAGGTGTTTGGTTAGCGCATATGTACCCACTGGTTTGGCAGGAACGTTACCTTCCACCCAACTTGGTGGGAGGTATCCCCATACAACTGTTAGGCTACTGGTATATATTACTTTTTTAACACCGGCTCGCTGAGATGCCTCAAAGAGATTATAAGTACCTTTCACATTAACATCAAACCGCTGCTGGTTAAAGGTATCGTCTTCGTAATCACCTTCGTGTCCGGTAGCGATAGCTAGATGAATTACAATATCAATGCCCTGCGTTATTTTAAGGACTTGGTCTAGGTTAACCAGGTCGACTTGGTGCCATCTGTCGTCTTCGGTGTTATGGGTGTTGCTTAGAAGACAGAGTTCATGTTTATTTTCCAGCACTGGGACTATCTTTCTACCAATAGTCCCTTTAGCACCAGTGATAAGTATTTTCACGAACCTATCTCTCAATTGACACAGCGATATAATGACAATAAGGTTTTAGATGTGAGTTTATTCCGGTCTCATTGACTCACCGCGGAGCAGAAACGCCCTGATATCATATCTACCTGGGCGTTCGACAGGTAGATCACCATTATCAATCATCAACTCCAGCGGTGAACACAACGTTCGAACAGGCATTTGCACCACTTCATGCATTCGGGCCGATTCATAGATCGCCATGATAATTTCAACGGCTGCACGTCCGTTTTTGGCGTCTCCACGGTGTTCTGTTTTTCCTTCAATCCACTCCACAAGTTCACTTGCTTGTGCAATCTGCTGATTTTTACCGTCTGATGGACGTTCCTCCCAATCGGTTGATTTATTATTGAGTAGACGTGCGCGCCCTTCGGTCAAGTCAATAATACCGTCAGAACCATAGATCATTCCACCTTGATAATTGGGGCCAGCGATTTCTTGAAGTAGCATACCAATACAGCCATTCTCGAAACCAATGATTCCTGCGCTCCGGTCTTCGATCGGCGTCTCTCGTTCATAACGCTCAGTTTTGCGTTCGACATTACCAATTACCCATTCTGCTTGTGGATCGCTAAGTACATAGCGCATCATGTCAAAGAGATGAGAGCAATCATTTAGTAATCCTTGTCCCCCTCTACACACAATCTGAGTAGGTTGGCCAATAGACCCTTCCGCAATGAGGGTACGAGCATCTGTCCAAGCGGAATTGAACCGTCTTTGGTGTGCGATTGCCACTTTGACATCATGTCGCTTGGCTGCAATTAGCATTTCGTCGCATTCATTGAGATCTGTTGCCATTGGCTTTTCACACAAAATTGCCTTTGGTTTTCGTGCACAGGCGGCGATTGTCATTGGTGAATGTAATTTATGCCATGTGGCCACACTAACAATGTCAAGGTTCTCATTGTCAAGCATTTCACGGGCATCATGATAACGTTTGTTGATGCTGTATCGGTCTCCGAAGTCGTTCAACGACACATCTACAGGGTCTGCAATTGCAACCATCTCTACTGCATCAACACCTTGATAACCGACCGCGTGCGCGTTAGCAATACTACCACAACCAATAATTCCAACACGGTATTTTGTATCTGACATGTTTAAGTACCTTTTTATGTTTTAATCACAAAATGTCCACTTGCATCCAACTCATATATTGTGAGGTTATTGACCCGAATTCACAAGAGTTCAAAAGCAACTGATAACGGTATGACATTATAACAAGTATAAGTAAAATATCAATCCTAAGTTTGACTTAGGAATCGAAACAATCCCGTCAATTTAAAAGGGAATCGGATGTCTTCGCTACCTGTTTAAAACCTCTTGCACCTTCATTGGGTGTGAGCTATAATACTTTGAAACTAGTGTAATGGGGTTAAGAGGGAAGCTATGTTGCATAATGGTAGCGAATTTCGAAAAAAAGTTGCGCTTGCTGAGATGCTCAAAGGGGGCGTTATTATGGACGTCACTAATGCGGAGCAGGCAAAAATTGCTGAAGATGCGGGTGCTGTTTCTGTTATGGCATTGGAACGGATACCGGCTGATATTCGTCGTGATGGTGGAGTCGCACGGATGAGTGACCCATTATTAATCAAGGAAATTCAGGATGCTGTCAGTATACCAGTAATGGCCAAATGTCGAATTGGTCATTTCGCAGAAGCTCAGATATTAGAGGCAATCGGTATTGACTTTATCGACGAGAGCGAAGTTTTAACCCCTGCTGATGAAAAGTATCATATTGATAAGACCAAGTTTAATGTGCCATTTGTCTGCGGCTGTTTAGACCTCGGTGAGGCGTTGCGACGAATTTCTGAGGGGGCAGCTTTAATCCGCACCAAAGGGGAAGCAGGTACCGGTAATATCATCGAAGCTGTTCGACATATGAGGTCCGTTCAAAGCGAAATCAAGCGAGTTCAAATACTTGGTGATGAAGAACTTGTTAGTTTATCCAAGAA
>Ga0066843_10000828_pt1 | contig 10179 bp, 9 predicted proteins | sample ETNtaG_15_FD_66663 | JGI IMG/M metagenome (GOLD analysis project Ga0066843, IMG submission 66663) | Marine microbial and viral communities from oxygen minimum zone, Eastern Pacific Ocean - ETNP201302PF89A | ecosystem: Environmental > Aquatic > Marine > Oceanic | place: Pacific Ocean: Eastern... | reverse complement strand
ATATTTGATAGGGCAGAGGCTAGGATGAAAAATGCTGATTACGAATGTTACCAAACTCCTTTTGGATATTTTCTGGATCTGGATATCCAGGCACCTGGAGTTTCACAGGCCAGAATTTTTAAAGGATTTTAGTTGCTGGTATTATATTTACTCTACCCTATAATTATTATAAGTTACAGAATTTTAGGAAGTCGCGCCATTAGTTTATAATATAGTTCATGTAACATTTTTTAACAATTTATGTAGAATATAGTCGATTTAATATTGTTTATTTGTAGAATATTAAAATTTAATGTTTAGGAAAATATCACATATAATCTTCGCAATATTGTTGTTAACAACAACGATGGGATTCTCTGTATCTAAACATTACTGTGGTGCACGGTTAATTGAAGTATCTATAAATTCTACGATTGAACCATGTTGTGAAGATGGTGGGACATCAGGCTGTTGCCACGATGAAACGGAATACTATAGATTTGATAAAAATTTCGTAGGCCCAATTATTATTGAGGATAATAAAATTACCGACATTGATATTCTGTTTCCTTCTCTATTCATATGTTTATTGAACGAGCCGGTGATGATTGAAAGTGAAATATTAAATTTCGCTGAATCACCGCCACCGCTCACCTTACATACCAAATTATCTTTGTTTCAGACATATCTGATTTGATATTCTATTTATTGATTGATGAATTGTAATCGTCAATAGCTTTTGGCTATATGATGAGTTACATTCTGAATTTATTGTTTTTAAGCAATACGTACATCAATTATAAATTGAATAGATATGTTAAACAAAATAATTAGATTCTTTTTAGAGAATAAACTGGTAACCATACTAATTATTCTTGTGTTTATCGCATGGGGCATAGTAACCTCACCATTTGGTTGGGATACTGCATTCTTACCGAGTGATCCGGTACCTGTAGATGCAATACCTGACATCGGTGAGAATCAGCAAATAGTATATACTGAATGGCCAGGCAGATCTCCGCAAGATATCGAAGACCAGATATCCTATCCATTAACAACAGCATTGCTGGGAATGCCAGGAGTGAAAACTATTCGCAGCAACTCCATTTTTGGTGTTTCAAGTATTTACATAATTTTTGAAGATGATATAGAGTTCTACTGGAGTCGTACCCGGATATTAGAAAAGCTAAATTCATTACCGGCAGGAACACTTCCTGATGACGTTAGTCCTGCATTGGGGCCTGATGCAACAGCTCTTGGTCAAATATATTGGTACACACTTGAAGGAAGAGATAAAGATGGTAATCCTTCCGGTGGATGGGACCCACAAGATTTAAGAACTATTCAGGATTTTCACGTTCGATATGCATTAACTGCAGCATCGGGAGTTGCAGAAGTAGCATCAATAGGAGGATTTGTTAAAGAATATCAGATTGATATAGATCCCAATGCTATGAAGGCTCACGGTGTAAATGTAGCTCAAATAATGGCTGCCGTGAAGAATAGTAATCTGGATATAGGTGCCAGAACCATTGAGTTTAACAGGGTTGAATATCTGGTAAGGGCATTAGGATATATCGAGAATCTTGAGGATTTAGAGAAAAGTGTAGTTGCTGTACGAAACAATGTACCGATCAGACTGAAAGATGTTGCCAAAATTAATTTCGGGCCTGCAACACGAAGAGGAGGGCTTGACAAAGGAGGATCGGAAGCAGTAGGAGGAGTTGTAGTAGCACGTTATGGTACCAATCCATTGGAAGCTATCGAAAATGTAAAGGCTAAAATTGCTGAAATAGCCCCAGGTTTACCTGCAAAGACTTTAAAGGACGGAACAATTTCTAAAGTTACGATTATACCATTTTATGATAGAACCGGATTAATAAAGGAGACTCTTGGAACCTTGGAGGAGGCTATCTCACTTGAATTACTCATTAGTATTCTTGTAGTTATTGTCCTTGTACTGAATCTAAGAGCATCTTTTTTAATTTCCAGTTTGTTACCCATGGGTGTATTGTTGGCATTTATTCTAATGCGCTTATTAAATGTTGATGCTAACATTGTTGCATTATCAGGTATTGCCATTGCTATTGGAGTAATGATAGATGTGGGTGTGGTTTTTACGGAGAACATAATCCGGCATATTCAAATGCCTCACAATGTTGGGGCAAGAGGTAAACAATTGCTAAATGTTGTTTATGATGGTACCGTTGAAGTATCTGGAGCAGTTCTCACAGCTTTGGCTACGACAATAATTAGTTTTTTACCTGTATTTGCAATGGAGGCGGCTGAAGGAAAACTGTTCAAACCACTTGCATATACCAAAAGCTTTACCATGATAGCTGCTTTGCTAATTGGCTTAATTATCATTCCAACCCTTGCTAATCTGATTTTCTCTATACGATTCGATAAAAATAAGTACAAGAAATTATGGGGTTTACTCCTAATTATAATTGGTATATTAATTACTCTAACCACTGGTTATTATGTTGCTCTGGCTATAACAGCGTATGGCGTAACCAATTTGTTCTCTGAAAAGTTAGCCAAGTTGAATGGGTCATTAGATAACATTATAAATATTGCTATCACAGTAATAGTTGTCGTATTTTTTCTTGCAAAAGAATGGATGCCGTTGGGTGCTCAAAATTCTCTAATGGCAAACTTATTATTTGTAATAGCAATTGTTGCAACTGTATTAGGTGCTTTATCTGCTGTAGTGTTCTTTTACTCAAGAATTTTACGGTGGTGTTTGAATAACAAATGGAAATTTCTGACTGTTCCAATCTTCATTGTAGCATTTGGAATAACTAGCTGGCAAGGTTTCAACAACCTGTTTGGTTTCATGCCTGAATTCATCAAAAAATCAAGTATATATAAAAATCTAGACATATCACTACCGGGTATTGGGAAAGAGTTTATGCCTTCTTTAGATGAAGGTTCTTTTTTGCTGATGCCCACTACTATGCCACATTCTGGAATTGAAGAAAATATTGAAGTAATTCGTATTCTTGATAAAAGAGTTAATGCTATTCCCGAAGTGGAGAACGTAGTAGGCAAATGGGGTCGTGTAAACTCTGCTCTTGATCCTGCACCAACATCCATGTTTGAAAACCTAATCAATTATAAATCAGAATATATACTTGATGAATCAGGACGTAGAATGCGCTTTAAAGTAGATGGAGATGGAGCTTTTATTTTAACTGACAGTAGTGTTTATAATCCGGCAATAGATGATTTTCGTGTGATTGATAAAGAATCCCTTACTATTGATAAGAACGGAGAGTATTTCAGGCAATGGCGCGAAGAAATAAAGTCGCCGGATGATATTTGGAACGAAATAATCAGCCAATCCAGTATTCCAGGTTTAACATCTGCACCTAAGTTGCAACCTATTCAAACTCGTCTGGTAATGCTTCAAACAGGTATGAGGGCACCTATGGGGATAAAGGTGTTTGGACCCGATTTGGCAAGTATTGAGAAAGTTGGCTTCGAATTGGAAAAACTTTTAAAACAAGTTGAAGGTGTACAACCTATGGCTGTGTTTGCAGATAGAGTAGTAGGTAAGCCATATCTTGAAATGGAAATTGACAGGGACGCAATTGCGCGGTATGGTTTATCGGTTAAAAACCTACAGGATGTACTCAGTAGTGCTATTGGTGGAATGCAATTAACAACTACTGTTGAAGGACGTGAGCGCTTTCCTGTTCGTTTAAGGTATGCAAGGGATTACAGGGATAATTCTGAAGATTTAAAAAAGATACTAATTCCAACTCCATCGGGTACACAAATACCTTTAGGAGAATTAATGACTATTACCTATACACGTGGTCCCCAAATGATTAAAAGTGAAAATACCTTCCTTGTGGGTTATGTTATTTTTGATAAGAAAGATGGATATGCCGAAGTAGATGTGGTTGAAAATGCACAAGAATATCTCGATAAAAAACTAGAAACAGGTGAATTTGAGTTACCTGCTGGAGTTAGTTATGTATTTACCGGTAATTATGAAAATCAGATAAGGGCCACTAAGAGGCTGATGATTGTAATTCCAATCTCTTTGATAATAATTTTTCTGATACTTTACTTTCAATTTCGGTCTGTTACATCTACAACACTGATTTTTACAGGTATAATTGTGGCGTTATCGGGAGGATTTATTATGCTTTGGCTTTATGGTCAGCCTTGGTTTTTGAATGGTAATGTTGCTGGTATGAATCTTAGAGATTTGTTCCAGGTGCATACTATTAATTTAAGTGTTGCAGTTTGGGTTGGCTTCATTGCTCTTTTCGGAGTTGCAACTGATGATGGTGTACTGATAAGTACATACATAAAACAGTTGCAGGATAAGCACAAACCAGGTAATGTAAAAGAGGTGAGAGCATTAGTCCTTGAGGCTGGAAAGAAAAGGGTTCGTCCCGCAATTATGACCACTGCAACTACCATAATTGCGCTATTGCCAGTATTAACTTCTACAGGAAAAGGAGCAGACATTATGATACCAATGGCCATTCCTTTATTTGGAGGTATGACGATTGAGGTATTAACCATATTCGTAGTTCCGGTGCTTTATAGTATGTGGCAGGAAGGCAGAGTAAAAAGAGAATTAAAGAAACTTAAAGTATAGAATCATGAAGAAGTATAGTATACTAATCGTAATGCTCTTATTGCTGATTTCTTCATTGGTTTCGGCACAAGATGAGTTAAATATATATTTGCAAACAGCGGCAAAGAATAACCCGGGACTAAAGGCAAAATTCAACGAATATATGGCAGCGTTGGAAATTGCCCCCCAGGTTAAAGCACTACCCGATCCCAACATCGTATTTGGGTATTTCATTCAGCCGGTTGAAACAAGAGTTGGTCCTCAGAGATTCAAAATATCTGTAGCACAAATGTTCCCTTGGTTTGGTACTCTAAAATCGAAAGAGAATGCTGCTGTTCAACAGGCAAAGGCCAAATATGAAGTTTTTGAAGATGCCAGAGCCAGCCTGTTTAATGAGGTCAGGTCAAACTATTATAACCTCTACTTCAATAAAAAGGCTATTGACATCACAATCGAAAACATCGAAATACTTGTCATTTTTCAAAAATTGGCTACTATAAAAGTGGAAGCAGGAATAGTGTCAGCTGTTGATGAATACCGAATAGAAATGGAGATTGGAGATTTAGAAAACCAACTAGCCCGATTAAGGGATAATCAATTTGTACTGGAAGTGATGTTTAACAAACTACTGAATGTTGATTATGATAATGAGGTGTTAATTCCTGATATATTATGGGAAAGTGATTTTAACTTTTCGAGGCAAACTGCTTTAGACTCCATTCGAACTAGTAATCACCAATTATTGAGCATTAATTTTCAATCAATCGCTTTAAGCTATAAACGTGATGTAGCCAGCAAGATGGGTAATCCTGGTTTTAGTTTAGGTTTGGATTACATAGCAATAGGAAAAGGTGATAACAATCTGGCCGGAACAGATGCTTTTATGTTTCCAAAAGTGGGCATAACAATACCTCTCTACCGCAGTAAATACAAGGCAATGGTTCAAGAAGTCATCTATCTGGAAGTTGCCAAGGAAAATGAGAAAATCGAAAGGACAAATGTTCTGGAAGTACTTTTTGAGAATTGGTGGAAAGAATACCGAGATGCAGAGAGGAGAGTCCAACTGTATTTTTCACAATCGGCCTTAGCTCATAAAGCATTGAATTTGCTTGAAACTCAGTATGCTACTGGAAATAGTAACTTCGAAGAGGTATTACGAATGGAACGTAAAGTACTTAAATATAATCTTGAATTGGAAAAAGCGCGAGCCGATAAGCAGGCAGCCATTTCATTCATCACTTATTTAATGGGAAATTAATAAAATAGAAATCATGAAGAATATGATATCATCAATAAAGAATAATTATAAGCTGATCATAGTAGCAATATTTGTGGGTATCTTTTTTGGCTGGCTTTTCTTTTACTCTTCAGAAGAAGCCACTTTGGTTAATCCTGATACAGTAAGCCACGAAGGACATGACCACAGTGCCGAAGAATCGACAATATGGACATGTTCAATGCATCCCCAAATTAAGCAGAACAAACCCGGTAAATGTCCTATTTGTGCTATGGACTTAATTCCATTAGCTTCGATGAGCGTAGAAGGTGACGATGTTGATCCTTATGAAATTGTTATGACTGAATCAGCTGCAAAACTAGCTGATATTCAATCTATGGTAGTCTCAAAAGGAGTACCAGAAAAAACAATTTATTTACAAGGGAAAGTTCAGTCTGACGAACGTAATGTGGCTGTTATAACAGCTAGGTTTGGAGGAAGAATCGAACAGCTGTTTGTGAATTTTACGGGACAAAATGTTCGTAAAGGAGAAAAATTAGCAACTATCTATTCCCCTGATCTAGTGACAGCTCAACATGAATTATTGGAGGCTGTTACTTTTAAGGAGAGCAGACCATCACTATATAAGGCTGTTAGGAATAAGTTAAAATTATGGGATTTAACTGATAAGCAAATATCAGCTATTGAAGTAAAAGGTGAGCCACAATATTATTTCGAAATCCTATCGCCTATTTCGGGTACTGTAATAATGCGACATGTTGCAATAGGAGATTATGTAAAAGAGGGAACAACACTTTTTAAAGTAGTGGATCTATCTAAAATTTGGGTAATGTTTGATGCTTATGAATCCGACCTACCCTGGATAAAATTGGGTGATAAAGTAGATTTTACGATTCAGGCTTTACCAGGAAAGAATTTCTCTGCTAAAGTAAGTTATATTGATCCGTTTATAAATGCCGAGACCAGAGTAGCCAAAGTGCGAGTAGTGGTGCCAAACCCAAAGCTTAATTTGAAACCGGAAATGTTTGTTAATGGTTTACTGGAATCAAAAATAGCAGAAACTGCAAACGAAATTCTTGTACCAAAATCATCAGTACTATGGACCGGTAAAAGAGCCGTTGTCTATGTTAAAGTACCTGATCGTCAGTCCCCGTCATTTTTGTACCGTGAAGTAGTGTTGGGTCCAGAAGTTGGCTCCTTTTTTGTTGTAACTGAAGGATTAGATGAAGGTGAAGAAATTGCTACAAATGGTGTATTTAAAATTGATGCAGCTGCTCAATTAGTTGGGTTTCCAAGTATGATGAATCCTGATGGTGGAAAAACTTCATCAGCCCATAACCACGGAGAAGGATCAATGTCAGACGAAGAAATTAAGGAAATTGAAGAAACTGAAAATGGTGCCATTTATTATTCAAAATATGTTTCCGATAAGTTTAAAAAGCAATTAGGCGACTTAATCGACGTTTATCTGAAAATGAAAGATACTTTTGTTGCTATTAATGAAAACGAAGTAAACCTGGAAGCAAAAAAAGTACTAGCCAGTTTAAACAATGTTGATATGACGCTTTTAGTTGGTGATGCTCATATCAGCTGGATGAAACTTTTAGCAAACCTTGAATCAAATTTAAATGGGATTATTAGCATGAATGGAATCGAAATGAAGAGAAAGCATTTTAGCACTGTTTCTGATGATCTTATTGATGCCATTAAAAAGTTTGGTATGCCTAATAAAAAGGCAATCTACGTTCAATTCTGCCCCATGGCTTTTAACAATAAGGGTGCATATTGGTTAAGCGATAAAAAAGAAATCCGAAATCCATATTTTGGGGATAAGATGCTCAAATGTGGTGAAATTAAAATGGAGTTTACAAATAAATAATTTTATTAATTTAAATCTTTTAAGTATGAAAAAGAATGTATTAAGTTTAGTAATGTTGTTCCTATTTGGAACAATGTCTGTTATTGCAAAAACAAAAACAGAAGAGTTTAAAGTGTATGGCAATTGCGGAATGTGCAAAAACCGGATTGAGAAAGCTGCAAAAGCAGTTGAAGGTGTTACAAAGGCAGATTGGGATAGTGAAACCAAAATGATTAAAGTAACTTATGATGATGCAAAGACAGATGCAGATAAAATCCAGTTAGCTATTGCAAACATTGGGCACGATACTAAAGAGCATAAAGCAGATGATAAAGTTTATGATAAACTTCATGGTTGCTGTAAATATGACCGACCTGATGCTAAAGAAGGGGAGGAGAAACATGATGGACATGATCATCATAAAGATCATGATCATAATTAATCTTTGAATTAAAGAGGCTGTCTTTTATGGACAGCCTCTTATATTTATTAACTGGAATAAAATTAATTCAATAATAATTGTCTGAAAGTATTTTTGGTTTCAGATCAGTTATATATGTAACATCTTCTTAATATTCTCAAGATAAATTTCAAACTCACTTCTTCCTAGTTCAGTGATACAGCACTCAGTATGCGGATAGTTTCCTTTGAAGGACTTCTTAACTTTAAGGTAACCTGCTTTCTGCAAGTTGGAGATCTGAACGATTAAATTACCCTTACTTGCAGAAGTGATTTCAATTAATTTATTGAAATCAGCCCATTCAACGCCAATCAGAAAACTGATTATCGATAAACGCAATTCTTGGTGTAATAACGAATTAAGCTTTGTCATTTTCTATCCTCCGTAAAATTAATCCTGGAATTACATAGCCTAGTAGTATGCTACCTGCGAAAATCAGGCCGTGATATTCTGGCCCAAATACGAATGCGCATAATATAGCACCTATTTCAAGTATTACTCCACCCCAAATAAATGGGCTAAATTTAGAAATTCCACCGCTGATAAATGTAGCTGAACCAGCTAACATTAATACCATTGGAGAAGGCGAAAGATGATTATTCACAGTATAAACAATTATATCACCTGTTGAAAAGCAACTATTGCTTGCCGAGTTAGATGATAAAACTTTTCTAAGGCATACCAATAATGCAAACAATGAAATTTACATTTTAAATAGCAAAAATGCTCCTAATGTTTTAAGAGAAATAGGACGTTTAAGGGAAGTTACTTTTAGGGATGCCGGTGGAGGAACAGGAAAAGAAATTGATTTTGATGAATTTGACAGCGGTGAAAATGCCTTTATGCAAATGATAGTGTGGGATCCTTTGGAAAAAGAAATTGTGGGGGGATATCGTTATGTTCTTTGTAAAGATCTTTCCATCGATGAAAATAATAATGTTGCTTCACCAACTGCCAGTTTATTCAGATATAATAATAATTTTATAGATCAATATTTCCAGTATACCATTGAATTAGGTCGTTCGTTTGTACAACCCTTATATCAGCCAACCTTTAATTTACGCAGGGGAATATATGCTCTTGATAATCTCTGGGGTGGACTTGGTGCTCCTACAATAGAATATCCTGATATAAAATACCTATTCGGCAAGGTTACTATGTATATCGAGTTTGATAAACTGGCCAGGGACATTATCCTTTTCTTTTTTGATAAGTATTTTCCTGATAAAGAAAACCTTATTTCACCCTTGAAACCACTGAGCAGAACTACCAGTGATAAGGTGTTAAACAACATATTCACAGGTTGTAATTATGAAGAAGACTATAAAATAATGGTTCAAAAAGTACGTAAACTAGGAGAGAATGTACCTCCCCTTTTCAATGCATATATGAACCTTTCATCAACAATGAAAACATTTGGCACAGCACTAAACGATCATTTTGGAGGTGGTGAAGAAACCGGAATCTTGGTAACCGTTGATGATATCTATGATGTAAAAAAAGAAAGGCATTTAACATCCTATCAAAAGAAGCAAAAATAATAGGAATTAGTCATCCGAAGACGAACAACCATCACTTCCTAACTCATCGCCACCTTCTCCGGAAAATGCAACTGTAAGACTTCCGTCCTTTACTGTTCCTTGTGCAGTAATAGAAACGCTTGTTCCTTCTTTGGCATCATCAACTTTTTGTGTCCATGGCAAACTTGGATTCGTAATAGTACTATCTCCCTCACTTGTTTTGTATGAAAGGGAATTTATCACTCCATCACCTGTTTTACTTGCTGTGAAAGTTATTGTCATATCCTCGGGAAGTTGATCTTTGTGAGCATCCAGATTACAAGTTTCATCTTTTTTGCAACTTTCAAACACTAATAATACCATTGACAGAACAATAAATAACATTGCATACTTTCTCATAATTGTATAATTTTTTGCTTTAATATGGATTTAAAAAATAAAGTCAAATATATAATTTTAGTACTAACTATTTCCATAGGTAGATAAACAAAAACCTATTCTCTATAATTTCAATACTCTGTGATG
>Ga0066843_10000817_pt1 | contig 10213 bp, 9 predicted proteins | sample ETNtaG_15_FD_66663 | JGI IMG/M metagenome (GOLD analysis project Ga0066843, IMG submission 66663) | Marine microbial and viral communities from oxygen minimum zone, Eastern Pacific Ocean - ETNP201302PF89A | ecosystem: Environmental > Aquatic > Marine > Oceanic | place: Pacific Ocean: Eastern... | reverse complement strand
AGAAAAAAACATTAGGCTTTCAGCAAAAAAAAAGAAAAATTGTGTATTCTATGTAGTTGATAGGAAGGATAAAGGGGCAAGTTCAGTTGTGAGAAAGTGGCATGTTGACTAACAAGGAAGGAAGTAAAATAATTGATTCTTTGACTTAGTCAAATTGTATGTAAGTTAAAACTAAAATACAAGAGGGCGTGACGGTCTCCACTAGTCTCTTTCCTCATCAACCTCCTACTTGGCTTGATTTACAATTTCTAGTGCTAGTGGCCTATATCGAGAGTGAATTTCTTTTCCTAACTATATAGCTACAGTAGTTCAGTCGTTAGGAGTGGCATCCTCGCTAAGAGTTTTTTCTCCCATAATTATTGCCCATGTTTGCATAAATCTTATTCTTCCATCCATTATGAATGGCCGTAATCCCGTTTGCTCTCCACCAGATAATTCCTGCTGAATATTTTCTATAATCAATTCTTGTGTTTCAATATCCGTTTCTGTCATATCCATCCATTTTTGTAAATCAACCTCTATTTCTCTCGCATTTTCAAAACAAATAGACAAATCGCTTTTTCCCATCATTTCACGAAGTTCAGATTTTGTTGCAGCTATGATATGAGATGGATCTCTTAGAATTTCATAATGATTATAACGTTCTGCTAAAATAGTGTCATCTGGCGATAATAAATCAATAATCCCGACAACATGACCTTTCTTACAAACTCGGCTCATTTCATCAATGCATATTTGAGGTGATTCAAAATGATGTATTGCAAAGCGACTTACAACCATATCAAAAAAACTATCTTTGAACGGCAGAGATTCTGCTAATCCTTCCTTTAAGGTGATATTTGATATATTAGATTTCTCTATCTCCTTCTTTGCAACGTCTAACATTCCAAATGTCGTATCAATCGCAGTTACTTCTTTTGTGAATTTCGAAATGGCTCTTGATAAGAGTGCTGTTCCTGCAGCGACATCCAATACATGAAACGATTTTTTCAAAGGTAATGATTTTACTATCCACTCCAAATACTTCTGATTGGATAATGTCAATCCTACCGTTTCAAAATAATGAGCTTGTTTAGTAAATTCTTCTTTGATTGTTTCTGTGTGATTATTCATTATTCTCCTAACATACTTATTAGGCTGAAGCAGGGATTAAGCTGATATTGGCAGTTTATTTCCTAAGTCTAATTTTTACGAATCGAACCTTTTCACGACCACCTAATAGTATATTATTATAAAGTAGCCGTGAAAACACTAAATCTTCTAACTCAATCCATTAATACACTTCCTCCCTGTGGTATGAAATGGATACTGTGATTGGTGTTTTCACAAGTCTTATCAATTACTGCCTGTTCGATGTTAGATTCAGCATCTGCATAACCAACATTGAATTGGCAGAGATTCAAGACATTACCTTTTGAGTTTATATCTGGTTCCCAACTGTATACTGAAGGAACAGGAAGGATTCCTGCTAGATTTTACGAATTCTCTGCTTGAATGGGATATGTTTTCTGGCACAAATCCCGTACGGGGTATATTGACTTAATTTATTTGTCAGCTCCGTCCTGTGACCACAGTGTTGTATTTAAGTTAAAAACTTATGTACAAGCCAGATTATCGGATAGATACCGCAAAATCAAACGCTAAATGCGAAAGATGAATATTATGGTTCAGAGATTTGTTGTTGTGTTGCTGGTGATGTTTGTTGTTTTGGTAGGTTTAGTGCGTGCTGAGGATGCCAAAGAAGTGGTGGTTGGAAGTGCCAAGGAAGTGAAGGGAATTACGGCTAAGAAGATTACCTGGGAAAAAGACGGTGCCCAAATGGCCTTGATAGCATCTGGCAGCTTTGAGATGGGGATCATTTGGAAAATAGGAGTGATGCCCAACCAGTGTATACTGTAGCTTTAGATGCATTTATGTTCTTTAATGCCTGTGTCCTCACGGTCTCTTTATGTGGGCCCGGCAATGGCAGCAGACAAAAAGAAGAAAACACCGGTCGCAATCAAAGTGCCCAAGGGTATTGAATTGAGTGTGGATCAAAAGACTTAGTTGGATGCCTTGAACAAGGAATTCGGACCAAAGCTACCTACCAACATTTCAAAAGGAATTACTATAAAAAAAACACTGACTATTACCGCCGAGCAGAAGACAGCCCGGGCCGAAGCCATTAAAGTTCCCCTCCGTTATTCTGACGATGGGTCGTCCATGATCTTTGGAAACGGGGTTGTTGAACTCACAATCGTCAAAGCCACAGGGTATATCCAAAAGATCACCAACAAGGTTTCGGGGCGAGACTATAAAATTGAAAATGATGGTTCCTGGCCTTTTGGGATGGAGCTGGGTTTTCCAAATGTGCCGAAGTTTCTTACTGTTGAGGTGGTTGGCAATACTCCTCATCCCCAGAGTGTGGTTCACAAGACAGCATCTGTCCAGGATGGTAAAGTTCTTAGGCTCACCTATGACAATATGCTCTCTTCAGGCGGCGCGTTCACGGGCGTCAAGATGGATGTGGATATCAGCCTCAAAGACGATGCTGACTATTTCCTGATCAAAGCGAAAATCGAAAACAACAGCGACTATTACATCAACAACCTTTATTCCGGCACCGGCGCGTTGGTTGCGGCGAACAGCCGTCAGGAAGAAACGCTGATTGTCCCGGGTTGGGATTATGGCAAAGTTTATCCCAACCCGCATGGCTTTTTCAAAGACCGAGAAACTTACGGCTATCCAATTTTTGCAAGCAGTTGTGCGCTTGCTACCGGTTGGCTGGACCTTTGCGGGCCTGATGGCGGCATCGGTATGGGCTATCTCAACCGTCAGGGGTTGACAATGCTTTTCAATGTGCAACAAGCCAAGGAGGGGCTTAATGTTAACTGGCAACTCTTCAATCTCGTGCATGACGAACCGTGGGGACATGTTGGAGGGGTGTTTGGTTTGGCTCCAGGTAAGTCCTTTAGCACCGACCAGTGGATTGTTGCTCCTCACAGTGGTGACTGGCACCGTATGGCCGATATATACCGGGAAGAATATGAAAAAGCGTTTAAAGGAACCTTCTTCAACGAGAAAAACAATAACCCTATTGCCGAGAAGGTAGACTTTGTTAACTCAATAGCAATTCACAATGAAAGATCTGGGTTGCCAGCCAAGAAGTTTGAAGAGGTCATCACTTTCGTAGAGGGGATGTCAGAATCACTCCAAGCCAAACCTGAAAACATGTTGATTACCCTTTTAGGTCAGGATCAACATTGGCCTCACCGTATGCCTGATTTTTATCCTGCAAATACTGAGGCGGGAGGTAATGAGGGCTTGAAAAAGATGATCAAGGAACTGTCGAATATGGGCATGAAAGGTCTTCTTCTCTATGGCCATCCTTATTATAATCACCCTAAAGCGAATGACTATGTGGCTGAAGCTGATACGGGCTACGATCACCTTAACCGTATGTGGCCTGAAATAGGCAATGTCGCCTGTCTTGATAGCCCTGAATGGCTCAATCTGTGGAAGCAGAAATACATCCCTGGCTTCGCAGAACTCGGCGCTGCAGGTGTTTACTGGGATCAGGGGCCAACGCAGTATCTGGTCTGCCCACTGCCTGGGCACTCCCACGGTGCGGACAAGATCAAACAGTTGGCGTCTCACACCAAGGGGATCCTCCAACTGCAGGAGGACTTTCGTGGCCTTTACGCCCGCAAAAAGAAAAATTCCACGATATTCTGGATCGAGTGCAGCAGTGACCTGACAGGGCGCACGATGGACATTTGGACAACTACACCTGGTTACTATGCCAAGAAGGGCGGTGAGTTGAAACGAGAAATTGTTCGATATGCGGTCCCTTATCACCTTTGTGCCAACATCGGCCCTAGTAGCGCTGATGACGCAAATTACACGTTTGTCAATGGCTTTATTGGTTGGGCCAATACTGGCGGATCTGAGGAAGTTATGGCTGCCCAACGTCAATTTGCCAAGCTGAGAAGAGAGCTTAGAAACGCTGAAGCTCCGGGGTTCCCTTATGGGTTTAAAGATAATGTCGGCTTGCAAACCAGCGATCCTAACCTGGTTGCCAGGTCATATCGCAGTGATGATGGCATCAGCGTTTTGTACTTTGCTAAAGAACCTCTGGAAGGCAATGTGACTGTTAATACATCAGAGCTTGGTTTTGCCGGAAAGGGCATAAAAGACTTTACAGTCAAACTTGAAAAAAATCAAGCCGGCTACAAAATTATTCTTCCTTAATCGGCGTGTTGTTACAAGCGGGTTGAGTATTGAACATAAAGTTTTTGTTAAAGTAAATCCTAATTGAATGGTGTTAAATTGGTGAAAAATCAGGGCCTGCGCAAAAGGGTAATATGCCTGGGGTTAGTTCTGATTCCGATTAACGGCTGGTGGCTGATTCAGATGGAAGAGTTCCGCTATTCAGGACATCCGACCACCGCCTCGCTCTTTTTCAATGTCATTTTCCTGCTGTTACTGTTAACACTTTTCAATCTGATTGTCACACGATTTTCTCCGAAAGTTGCTCTCTCCCAGGCAGAACTCCTTACACTGTACGTCATGTTGTCAATTGCTTCGGCAATCTCGGGGCACGATCAACTTATCGGACTACCCCCGACGCTGGGGCATCCTTTCTGGTTTGCTACCCCGGAAAATGAATGGGATGCGCTGTTTTTCAGCCATATTCCTCCATGGTTGTCTGTTTCCGACAAAAACGTCTTAAGGGGCTACTATCAGGGAGAATCCAGCTTTTATTTTTCTGCCCATCTGCGAGCCTGGTTGGGACCGTTCGTTTGGTGGTCGCTGTTTTACCTTGTCATCCTGTTTATTCTTTTGTGTATCAACTCGATTCTGAGGAAACAGTGGATTGAAAGTGAAAAGCTCAGTTATCCAATTATCCAACTGCCTCTGGCAATGACAACGGGCGGAAATTTTTGGAGAAATCGCCTACTGTGGGTTGGGTTTGCAATTGCGGGTTTCATCGATCTGGTCAACGGGGCACATTTTCTCTTTCCCGCTATACCCGAACTTCCAGTTCGACAGCGGGATATTAGCTATCTTTTTACAGAGAAACCTTTCAATGCCATTGGCTGGCTGCCAATCTCCTTTTACCCGTTTGCCATCGGCCTTTGCTTTTTTATACCTTTGGATCTGACCTTCTCCGTCTGGTTTTTCTATCTGTTTAGTAAAACCCAAAGAATCATTGGAGGGGCAACAGGCTGGCACAAAATGGCTGGCTTTCCTTACTACGATGAGCAGATGTTTGGTGCGGCTTTGGTGATCTTCTTTTTTGCCATCTGGGGAGGAAAAGAGCATGTTAAAAATGTGTTAAAAACGGCACTGACAAGCGGTCGACCGAAAGTGAGGGACAGCGGATCGGATGAAAGCACTCCACTTGGCCAATTGCCCGACACAGATGAACCCATCAGTTACCGGAACGCACTTTTGGGAATTGCAGGAGGTATGGCCTTTCTGGTTTTCTTTTGCGCCAAGGCGGGAATGGACATTTGGATCCTTCCCCTTTATTTCGGCATTTACTTTACCCTGTGGACCACAATCACCAGAATCCGCGCTCAGCTCGGACCGCCGGTACACGACTTCTGGTCGTATACGGCAGCGAAAACTTTTGGTCATCCAGATATGATGTTTGTCTCCTTTTTCGGTACCCGTCGTCTTGGTACCAGCAACCTGACGATGTTTTCGTTTTTCTGGGGGCTTTTCAAAGCATATCGGGGAGGTCCCGCGCCGCATCAGCTTGAAGGATTTAAACTGGCCGAACAGGGACATATTGGCAATAGGCGACTTTTTTGGGCGATTCTTTTGGCTTCGGTAGTTGGAACCATCTCCTGCATCTGGACGTTGATGCACTTCTCCTACCAAGTGGGGGCACCTGGGGTGCATTATTACGGTGGCGTCTATTTTAACACGTATCTGCCCCGGTGGTTGTCTCATCCGGAAACAACAGATTATACCACAATTGCAGCCATAAGTGCTGGAGGTCTTTTTGCCACTTTTTTGGTGGTCATGCAGCGAGGATTTCTCAAATGGCCCTTCCACCCGGTAGGATATGTGCTGTCTGGAAGTTGGACGATGAATTTAGTCTGGTTCGTGTTCCTGATAGGTTGGCTTTTGAAATTCATCATTCTCAAACAGGGTGGCTTCCGAGCTTATCGAAACGCCAGACCTTTCTTTTTTGGATTAATTTTAGGGGAGTTCATCATCGGAACAGTTTGGACTATTATCGGCGTTATTTTTGACCAACCCTCATATGCATTCTGGTATTAACGAAAACAATAAACAAGTTGCCTAGGTACTACCCCGTCTATGTTAGGCTGTGCCATTCTGCATGGTGAGATGTTATAGTCTAATGTGGAAACTCTGAGATGCCAAACGTTGATTCCACCCAGTTTTCTGTCATTCCTTGGCATCATAAGGCACGCCTACATGTTCTCCCAATGTCACGATACCCGGGTTAATGTCAAAAACCGTACCACTGTACAGTTTAATCGTCTTAGTAGGAGGATAGAACCAGACAGCGTAATGCCCTCCTGTCTTGGCATCTACATAAGTCCGGATACCACCAGGATAGTTGTCGGCTTTAAGAAATTTAATGTTGCACTCAACTGTATAATCCTTCCAAGCCAGCTTCCCTGTCATCAGCCGGGAATTTGCTCCTTTAGCCGGGTCGTAAACGACTTCACCTTTGTCGATACTCCATCCCCTTAAATCATTTTTCGGAGCATTCTGGTCGACTGCCCAATCGTCACCAAACTTTCCCCTTTCAAATTCATCCAGGAAAGCGTCAACCTGCTGCACGGACAAAACGATGAGAGCAAGCATGATAGTAATAAGACAAGTTCTGACATTTCTTGACATGATATTTTCCTTTTTACCCTTCTTCAGTTTTGATAAGAACTGCGAAATTACTCCTCGTACTGAATAGTTATCGGGAAGGCCAATTTAGGGATCAGCCCTGACCTGTGCCCACATTGTTGTGAGTTTGCCTCTTGGTTCAACGGGTGCGGGTTTGATAGGAGCTTCTGATTTCACGAATTTAGCTCCGCCTTCCAGTGTCCCATCATTTTTAAACTCTGAAGCGTCTTCCGTCACCTTCCCTTTACCCTCATTGAAATGATAAAGCACGACGGTGTCATCATCAGGCATGAACTCTCTATCCGGAACGTCGAAGTTCTTGTTTTTCTGATAGCGGACCACGTTTGAGACTCTCACCTCGTCGATAATTCCGATAAATGGCTCGGAACCGTGAAGCGGACGCCAGCCAACATGAAAGCCCATATCAGTGAGCGCAATCTTGCCTTTGTTTGCCCGTGACGCCTGATACTTACCATTAACGAATGTGTGATGCTCCTTGTTATCAAAGGTGACGGCGACAAAAGTCCATTTATTGTTTGGAACTTCACCACCACCATGCCATGCCCATTCGGCGGCCCAGATAGCGGCTTTCAGAATATTTTGCTTAACTCCGAATTCCCAGGAATTTTCCTTGTTAACGACAATGCCGCCGTCTGTGGCTTCTGTCGGGAAAACCCAGGCTTCCATTGTGAGATGGCCGTCTATATTGACGCTATTACTATGTGGGGCTTGGACTCTTTTTTGATTGTCCCCATCAAACTCGATGGCAAAATTGTCTGCCGCCATCGTGTCGTGGTTAACTATCAAAGCAAAGTTAATGGCAGCGATAATTAGGAGAGATAAGAATCTCATAGCTAAATTCCCTTTCTGATTACTTGTTTTTGAATGATTAGTATAGATGAAATTGAATTGGCATAAGACTTTTGCCTTTTTTTATTGACACAACCTGTCTCAAAAAGAACATCTATAATTTCACCAAACCAGATTTTGCTCTATTTTCCACTTCGACAAATTCCTCGGCTGTGCATTATATATCGGAATATACCGGAATAATATTTCATTTTAACACAAAAGTTCATTTTTTTTAATTTGGTGTTAAAGAATCAGTGAATTACGCTATTTGGTCTGTTTTATGGGGGTTTTGCTTGAAAGTCCGGCAGGTGATTGTGCCGTTTGTTTAGGCGTGTTTGTGACGTTTGGTTTCGGTGAATGGTGGGATTTCTCAGCTTGGGGCGTGTTTATGGTTACCATCTTTCTACAGAACCCCGATAATTTTAACCGTGAAAAAACCGTAGTTTCTAAAGTCGGGAAGATTGAGGTAAGTTTTCCTTCGTGCTATTCTCGCGCAAGCCTGTCGCTGTTTTGTGGTTATTTCTGTTGATTTAGAGTCGTGTCAGTATGCTGCTTACCACAATTTTTCCATCTATCCGTTTTTGTTTAACCGTAGTATTTCCCGCCATATTTCCGTCATATTTCCGATGAATTTCCCGTAGTATTTCCACCGTATATAACCATGGTATGGTACTTGTGTTTGGTTAAAGGGGGTATTATTCAGGTTTTGTGGCTTTTCTGGATGGTGAGATGAAGCTTGCGATCGTCAAATACGATGGACTACGTTGTGTCGGTGCAGAAAGAAACTGTACAGGTAGCATAGGATAGATTGTGGGTCAGGAGGAGTTATCTTGCTTCTCCTGATTTGCATAGACTGGGAGAAGCTAAACTGATCTAGGTATGAAGACAGATCTTACCCGTTGCCACAGGGTTTTAGTATCACGTTGATCTTCAAGCTGCAGTTGAACTTTGCTAAGTTGTTCCGTTATTAACCCTAAATTGGATTGTTCCATTGCTAGTAATTGATGCAGCTGACTAATCTGCGTGTCCTTAAGTTTAATCTGGTTTCTAAATTCTTGAATTATTTCTGATACGTCAGAATAAAATGTACGTGTATCATCCACGTGGTCACCACGTAACACGGTTCTAACAAAATCTGCTAGGGATTTGTTGCTTTCACTGGCCTTTTCTATAAGTTGACTATGTAGTTCATCGTCAATTTTTATGCTTAGGTTTTTCATGTACGTGTACTCCGCACGTCAGTTACGTGTAATATCTATATGTTTATGGAACGGTTATTTTCAAGTTATGTTTCATAGAATGTTATTAAATAAATCTATACAATGGTATGTGACCTACGTGTGGGGTACACGTAGTCTTGCTGGGTATTCTTCTCCGTGTGATGCTGTTGCACGTGTTTAGCCCACGTCTTATGCACGTGTGGGTTATTGTTATATATGTTAACAAATTAGGATTTTTCTGTTGAGATCATATGTGGTTTACGTGTTTGTTACACGTTCTACTTAGCAACACGTATGTTACACGTATTTAGAATCCAATGGTCTAGAGAAACGTAAATAAATTAGGCTGGTTATTAGAATCAATACAAAGATGATTTCTACGATCAAGAATCGTGGATCACCATAATGACGCTCAATCCCAACCAAGAGATTGTCTAGTAAAAGCCATTCTAATTGATGTAGTTGTAGTACTTCAAAGCGGCGGGTATAACGAACCATAAATCCTTCTGGGAACCCATCTAAAACCCCATCTACACAGCGAAGGATATAGTGATCCCAGATATCATAACTCAAGGCCACCAAAATACCGTAGCTGTAACGGACATCTGTCCAAACAGCCCAAGTAATAATACCAGCTCCGCTCAAGATCCAACTCCAAAAAACCAAGCGAGAGAATATCGATCCAGATGGACTGCTATCGTGATAAGTGAAGATGGCCAGTGTGTCAATCAAGGCATGAGACAGAAAAGCCAAACCTAAGCCCAAGGCTAACCAGGCCCATCTTGGAGTTTTAGACCATCTGGCAGTACCGTCTGTTCGGCTGACCAGGATTTGACCGAGATGAAGACAGATTAGACCTGATAAGGTATGGGCGGGAACCATCATCTCTATTTTTTAACATTCTCCTAGTCAACTATCTTAAAGAGCCATCGGTTGTTCTGCTGAAATTTGTAGTTTCATTACTCACCCAATATTTAAAATATACTACTCCTAATCCCCACTGCACCAGACACAGAAGAGATTTTTACGGTGTGGAGAATGTACTTGCTGTATTTCACAGGATGGTATAGAATAGTTCCATAAACCAAAAAATCCCAAGCGTGAACTTGGGATTAAGTGGGAAGCATCAAGCTTCTCAGTACATTAAACGGAGTTCTGTGTATCCGTTGCAATGTGGCATTCGACAGACCATATTGTAGCAGATGTGGAATTTCGTTGCAAGATATATTTATTGTAAGGAAATGTTACTATGACTGCTACAGTTCACACCCAAGATGTAA
>Ga0066843_10000798_pt1 | contig 10285 bp, 11 predicted proteins | sample ETNtaG_15_FD_66663 | JGI IMG/M metagenome (GOLD analysis project Ga0066843, IMG submission 66663) | Marine microbial and viral communities from oxygen minimum zone, Eastern Pacific Ocean - ETNP201302PF89A | ecosystem: Environmental > Aquatic > Marine > Oceanic | place: Pacific Ocean: Eastern... | reverse complement strand
CCTCTTTTGAGCCTTTTGCTGGGGAAGCTGGAAGGTCCAAATCCTCATCCAGTAGAGATTTTTCCTCGGCTATCAAGTAGCGAGTTTCAGCTCGCTTTAACAGCTTCTTAGTATCCTCTAGCTCATACACAAGTCTCTAATTCTTTTTAAACTGCTAATACTTCTCATCTTTTATGTTTTTCAATTACATTTCATTTACAGAGGAAACATGCTGTGTATCTTCTCTTTGTACCTCAAGTCTTTGAATATCACTTTCTCGCTAATATTAAAGATTTTATATCTTTTTCTTCATCATTGCTTTTTGGATGTTATCTCGAAATTTGACTTAGCCCAGTTCTTTGTGGATTTTTTCGTTGGCTTCATCAAGATTTTGTTACAAGAAGGCTATTCTCATGTTCTTCTCCTTCATCTCCTCTCTTAGCTCCTCTAACTAGGTATCTGCAAACATTTACTTGTCCTTGTACTTTGCTTAGACATCTTGCGCCTTCTATAGGTTGAGCTAACTATTTCTCTACTTGTTTCCAAAGTTAAGCAGTTGGTTTTCGGCCTCAAAGAGTTCGGCTTTGACGGCATCAAACTTCATCTCAGCTTGTATTTGTTCATCTTCCATCTTAGCAATAACCTTATTTAATCCATTCATTTTCCTTTTTAAAACTCTCATTTGATCCCTTAATTTTTCCTGGATAGATACTGTCTGGTTATAGTTGTTCATGAAATCTGCGGATGTCTGAGTTGTAGTCTCTCTGACAACCTAGTTTTGGAGACGCTTATCATGCTCTAAACGAAATACCACTTTCAGCATTTAAAGACGCTTTTCGTTTTTAATAGCATCTCGTGCTCTTTAAATTTCTGCTCGTTCACGTTATTCTTTTTTCTGCTTAAAGACATCTAGGCAACATTAACAAAAACAGCAGCAAATTACTCTTTAGAAAGGACTAGGATTCCTTTGCTTTGTATTGGAGCTGCTTAGAGATATCATATAACCTCATCTTGCAGTTGGAGTACTTCTTGGGTTTTGACATCTTAAAGAGCTTCATGAATTTGTCCATCTTGCGCTGGTCCTTATTGTTCTGTTTCAAAAGATGTTCGATAACCTAGCCTTGTTTCACCAACACAGGCTATATCTGTGGCAGTTTCGTAAACTCAAGCAGATTAATATCCCCAAAGATAGGCAGCGAAGTCATGTACTTATTCTAGCTCAGTCTTTTCATCAATCGGTCGTACTGCTGCAACTCTTTTGATTTTCCTGCCTTTTCAGATAGAATATTCCCAAAGTCGTCCATTATAATATCAAAATGGATTTTGTATTAGTCCATTCCATGCTTTCTCTTGTTTAAATTCCTCCATTTGCGTCCAATTCCCTTTGCTAGACCAACATCGGCCATAGTGCTGAGCTTTTGATAAAGCTATGTCTTTTCTTATTTCTTCATCTTTTCTTGGAGATCTTTAAAGGCCTGTTTCTGGTATTTATTTTTTTGTGCAATTAGTTAATACTGAATTTGTTTAACGTAGGAAAAGGCGAAGAAGAGAGCACCACGAAGGTATTAGCGATAGCCGTTAAATAGCTTTGAGTAAACTAAGGCAAAGTCATAAAGCTTTAGATCTTATAGGTTCATATTGGTTTCCTTCAGCACAATCATGTACATCATGTCCACTAGCTCAAGTGATTTCATCACCCCCTTCTCAAAATTCTTCTATGAAATCGGCTTATCCTTGAACTTAGTCCCAAATTCCTTTTCAAGTTTGCTTAGAATCAAATAGATCTTTCTGTTCCTGGGGTGGATCCTATAAGATTAAGAAGATTAAAGTTATGAATTACTTGTATTTTTTGACTGTTAACAACTTTTTTTCTTACATTTGCAAAAAGTTTCAATATAAATTTATTTGTAAAATTAATTTTATTGTTAAAATTTAATAAAATAATAATTTAACCATTAAAAAAAATATAATTTTACTCATCAATAATCAATCATTGCTCAAATTCCTTAAACTCTTCTGCTTCAACAGTCTCATCTTTGTCCTTCTAAATTTCTTGCTTAAGCTCTTCTAAACTTAAAAGTGATGCAGCTAACTATTATTCTAAGGACTCAACCATTTACTTCAGTTCAGTATTTTCAACCTTTAATTACTCGCATTCTTCTTTATATGACGTTTAATCAATCTTTGGTTCTTGCTCTTATGTTTGTGGGATGTTAAGTAATTATTCCTTTTCCAAAATTGATCTTCTTAATGGATCACTAGTTTCACCTTATTACCATTACTCAGCTGTGAGGGCAGGAAACTCAGAAATGCAATCAGGATAAAGATCTTTTTGGAACATTTATGACTAAGAAAATGATTTTAAACTAAAGACTTCTTACCTTTTTTGGCTAGCAGAATGAAATAACTTCAACATAATCTTTTCCAAGTTTTAGCATCCTTCCTATTTCATTTCTAGTTGTGTCATAAGTCCTCCGTGGCAAAAGAAAAGAGCTTTTTTATGGTTTTGATGATTTATATTCACTTGATGAATAGAGATTTCCATGGCTAAACTCGTAATATCTGATGTTACCATCACCTTTGCCAACTACATATAGAATATTGCTATCAATCTCGAATTATGGGAGCAATATTCCAGATCCTTAGTCAAGATCGATGTTTTAAACTCTTTTTTCCATATTTCTGAGATCCCATAACGCTACTTCTCTTCTGTTAGATTTTCCAAATCCTGCAGAACATAGAAAATTCTTGTTAGCACCGAGAAAAGTTAGCTTAGGTTTTTTGGGTCCAAGATGTCCTGGATTGTCTTGCACGATTGAGTTTGATCTTGGATCTATTAATCGGATTTTCTTGTCGTCACAATGAATCGCAAGTAATTTACCTTCATAGCTCCAAGACAAAGAAGTAGGTTTTTTGCCTATATCTACAGCGAATATTGGGGTTTCACAATCTACATTCCAGACATTTATTATTGAGCTATACTGACCACAAGCCAATATTCCACTTGCAGTTGGATTCCAAGTTAAATATTTTGTTTTTCTATCATTAATAAGATTTGAAATTGGCTGTTAAATGTTCTCTGTCCATTCTTCTGGAATTTACCAAACCTTTGAAAATTAACAAAATTATTCATTAAAACCTTGATTGTGCAGTCTTCAGACCCAGTAGCTATGACGTTATATTGGAATGGATGCCAATCTAAATCAGTAATTCTTCCTTTGTGTCCGGTTATTTTTGGCAAATCTTGTGGAATTCTTTCATTACTTTTTAGAGCAGCAAATTTGTTGACTGAGAGAGATCCCCCACCACTAGTTTGCCATTGAAAAGCAAAATATTGAGAATTTCCTTTGATTAAGTGATTGTCAGTTCCATGTTCACTAGGTTTAATTTCTATATACTTGAACTTTTGAGCTTGCCCATATAAATGCTTGAAACGTAGCTATTTCTAGATTTATTTCTAAGTGAGTTTTTTCTCCTCCATTTTACTATGGATATCTATTTAATAATAATAATAAATTTTTTAATGAACTAATCAATATTTAATTTTCAAATACAAAAATCGAATCAAATCAACCATAGATTAAATAGGCCTTACTCATACTTCTTTTAATGTTGAGAGTTCTTATATTCTACCAGCCTTTTTTCAGAAGAGAAATCAGAAAATTGATTGCCTTATTGAGATTCTAAATAATCTATTCTTCAGTCATATCGGCTCTTCCAATGGCAGTACCCAAAGTAATCACTTTCTTGAGCTGAAATTTCACAGTTTTTCTTAAGTCATCAAGTTTTGTCAAAACTGTGTCTCCTTCACGAATAGGCATCGGAAATTTCCCACTTTTTACAAGAACTCTTCCCATTCGCTTTGTAACGGTTTTCATTAATTTCTCAGAGGCTAAAAGGGTGCGATAAGGCTTTGCCCACTGCTTTATTTTCTTTTTGTCTTTTTAGAAAGCCTTCATGCCATCTTAGTCTAAGAAGTCAAGTCCAAGTGCTTTTGCCTAATCACAATGAGTAACGTTTCCCAGAACAGCAACTCTCAAGTTGGGATAAGGAGCATAGTCTAGCTTGATCGATCCTTAAAATCTAGTGTCTTTCTCAGGATTATAATCTCTTAGAACAATTTAAAGCTCAACTGTTTCGGTAAACTTTCTCTACTTTGCCTCAGTCTACATCCTGTGGACTTACTTTTGCAAAAATTCCTTGTTGATTTTACTAATTAAATGAAAGGCTGGCCATAAATCTTTTACCTCATTTGAAAAATATCTTTTTTAGGGTTTAATTATTAAAATTAAATGTTAATTTTTTAATTTAAAATTGAAAAGAATAGCTGAGAATTTTATTCATTTTAAATTAATTCGCTTTAAATAATGGAAAACTCAGAAGAAATAAGAGAAGCTTCACATGCCGGAAGTTGGTATTCTGATGACAGTAATTATCATTTTCCAAAATTCATACATAATTAGAAAACACTCTAAACAAGCAAATTGATAATTGGCTAAACGAGGCCACAAAAGATATCACCGATGTCAAACAATTAAAGATCATTATCGGACCGTAAATAAATCCAGACATTATAAACATTTTAAGACATGCTGGATATACCTACAGTGGCCCACCATGTGCCTATGCATATCAGTATGGAGAAAAAAAGCCATATCGAGTGTTTTTGCTAGGTCCTTGCCACAGAGTTTATATGAAAGGTTGTGGGTTAAGCTCTTTGAAATCATTTGCCACACCCTTTGGAAATCTCAAAGTCGATTTAAAAAGTTTGTATGGGATTTGTTTTTTGGTGATTGTTTTAAAGCCGTTGAGGAACTGCATAAGAGTAAGAAATTCCTTTCTACTATAAAAGATGTTGAGGAAGAAGAACACAGTCTCGAAATGCATCTTCCATTCATTATCAAAACCTTTGGAAAAGACGTAACTCTAGTCCCAATTATGGTTGGCTTCATAGATGACTAAATGGAAGAATACTATGGCAATCTATTTGCTGAGTATCTTAAAGATGAAAACACTTTCTTTGTAATTTCAAGTGATTTTTGCCACTGGGGTAAAAAGTAAATCTTTGACAAAAATCATAAACATAATTAGCTTCAGTTACAACTACTATAACAAAGAAGATGGTGAGATATGGCAAAGCATACAAAAGCTTGACCTTGAAGGTGCTGGTATAATTGAAAAACATGATATCAAGGAATGGAAATCGTATCTCAAGACAAAAAAGAACACCATTTGCGGCAGAGTACCAATCAGCATAGTTTTGCATGTAAACCTTAGTGATTTTCAATATTTTCAAGGCAATTCATAAAAGCAAAGTGAAGCTAAAAACGAAATTGGTTCGTTATTGTCAATCAAGCAAGGTTACAGCTATGGATCAGAATTCTGTTAGTTATGCATCGCTAATTTCATATTATTGATTAATTTGCAAATTAAAATACAAATCGTAAAATTTCATAATTTAAAAGTAAAATCTAACTAATTCCACAAGTTTCACAAATAAACGATGTTCACCTACAATTTCCAGGAAAGGCGTCAAAAGATAAAACTCCTTCAAGAAAGAGCCTTCGAGCTAGAAGAGCAAAGAGAGAAATTAGAAGATGAAGGTCTGAACCCGTTGGAGGTCGCTAATAAACTTGAGTCCATCAGACGTGAGCTAGAATTAGGGAAAGAAGTTACTTCTCAAGCTCTCAGAAACCCATACACCGAGGACAAGACTATAATCCAAAACCTTGGCATCACTAATACAGGCCTCACAAAGTCTCATCATGAGGCCTCAAACACCAAGACCATGTACAAAGCCATCGAAGAACAAATGAACATACACAAGAGATTAATCGCACGAAAAAAGGCCAGAAAAGCGAAGAAATAAGAAGTGGAAGACCTCAAAGCTTAGCTGTAAGAAAAGTAGAAAGCATCTGAAGAGGATTTAATGCTTGATATGATAGAGCAAGAAATGGCTTCACGAAAGCAGGAATATGAGAAGAAGATAAAGGACGTATATGAGGATCATATTACTTAACTGTTCCAAGCAGATAAGGATTCGAAGCTGGAGTCGAACTATTAAGCAGAATATGGTTTGTGTGTTTTTTGATTGTCTAATGTGCTTAGTTCATTCCCCAGAGATGTAGAAGTGCTGCGATAAACAGAACTTTGATTTTCATCTGAGAAAGAATGATCTCAAGTGGTTTATTGAAGCATCAATAAAATACGCAGCAACAACAAGAAAGTGATGAATAATTTGTATAAACTCATATTCATTTAAACCATTAAGTTTTTCTGTCGGAGTAATATCATAATCAAATTTTTAGTTAGATTTTTAAATCAAGTTAAAAGTTAATAAAATTTAATAGTGGAGATAACGTTCAAATTTCAAATTTGTGGCAGAGATGATATGATAAATTCAGTCAAATTGCTCATATAAGGCAATTCAGCTCATCACTTACTTTTCTCGGATAGTAAAAGCTTATCCATCTTCTCACTACTGTTGACCCCTTTTCCATGTTTCACTTCATCTTCTTCTTCATCATCATCATCGTCATCTTCGTCACTGTCCTAGATCTTCTAGATCTAAAGCACTTCCTTTTCTGAGAAGTCCTCTTCCTTTTCCTCCTCCTCTTCCTCTACTTTTTCGTACTGAGTGTCCCACATACGAGAGTATTCGTTGTTAATCTGGTTCATGTAGGGAGTCTGCGAGGTGATCTTGTGCTTCTTGAGGTACTGAAGGTGTTAGTTTGACATCTTCTGAACTTTGAATGGCTGTTTGGACTTGACGTTGATCTAGAGCTTATTGTAGCGGTTCTGACTGAAACGATTCTCGAAAAGCTTCGTTTGGGGAGTTTGGGAATCATCTATGGTGTTGAGCTTGTCCTTTTTCAAGAGAACCAATCTAATATTACTGCTCCTGAGCTAAAAATTCAACCCCTTCAGCGTTGTCACCGTATCAATCTTCCCATGCCTGTTCTGATTGTGCTTTTGAATAATCTCCTTAACAGTATCAATATCCTCCACATTTACGTTACCCTTCGACATAATCTCCCTTTACCATTAATCAAACATATCAAACAAAATACAGATTGGTGTTGTAAAGCATCATCGACTTGGTTGCGCTAAAGGAAAGCTTCTTCGTGTAATCACCGGTCTTGAAACAGGAGTGTTGGAGGCATTTCTGCGCTGACGGACGCATTTCAGGGTACTTTTGAAGCATTTGACGCATTAGGTTAATGCCTTATTGAGTTATTTTTACTAAAAATGGGGTAACAGTTTTTGCTGACGTTGTCGAACTCTGGTGGGTTAAAGTCAATCTCACATTTCTGATTAAGCTTTAAGACCCTTTTCTTGTTCTTACAAGCAAATGGCGATTACCCCTTCAACAGAAAATAGAATATCACTCCCACTGAAAAGATATCACACTTCTCATTGTACCTTTCATTCTCACGGAGTATGATAATCTCTGGAGCCACGAATCCTGGGGTACCACATCTTCTGAACAGATACTCCTTTTCATCGACGAATGTGGCTAGTCCAAAGTCAACAATGCAAACATCCACAAGACTGTGCTTTGACCGAAGCAGAATATTCTCGAGTTTAAGGTCCCTGTGCATTATGCCTTTATCGTGAAGATCCTTTAGTCCCTGGAGAAGGTTGTACACAATCTTCATGATAGTGACTTCTGAGAGGTTCTTCTTCTTTTGAATTCGTTTGAGGAGTTCCTTGCCTTTCATGTACTCGATGATGATGTACATGGAGTGTTCTGTCTGATGGATTTCATAGAATTTTAGCAGCTAGTGGCTATGTGGGAATTCCTTCATGATCTTGATCTCAAGCCAGAGGCCCTCCTTTGAAAAAATAAGCAAAAAAGGATAAAATTAGGGGTACCACTCCTTGATCTTCTAGATACAGCTCAGATGTTTTGAATGCTTTAACTGCATAAGTTTGGCCAGTGGTGATTCTTTTGGCCTTGTACACCTAAAAATTTACTTTTTACTGGCAATAATTTACCTTGGCAAAACTCCCATTCCCCAACAACTTGCTAACCTTATACTCCTCATGGAAGTCTGAAATTACCACAAGGGTTCTGAGTTCCTCTTTCCATTCTTAGTAGACATTCTGCTTTTTTGTGAAAAGCTTAAAAGATTTTCCGTTCTTTACGAACTCAATCCCATAAGCTCCACTATCCCTAATCCAAAGGCATTTAATGTAGGAAATATCCATTGCTTTGCAAGGCTACGATTGTTCAGATTCAAACACAAACAGATATTTGTTTGTTAGCTAATAAACTAGCGATTCATCAACCTAGTATTAGTCAGTAACTTTTTGGTAGAAATGGTCCGCCAGAATTACATCTTACTAGTTATATTTGATGAAGCACACTTCGCTTTTTAACACCCAGAGATTCTACTGCTACTTTGGAAGAATTGTATCCCAAATAGATTTTAGTTAGCGTTTTCCTTTATAAGATTCTGATTTACCGAACATGATAGTTTTATTCAGACGATTTTTTTTAATTTTATTAATTTCTGAATTTAAAAATCATTTTCAATAAAACTAACTTATTAGGCTAAATTAGAGTTATTCTTATTAAGCCGCTTCAGCCAAGATTCCTCTGCCAATCGGGCTAGGCAGAAATATCACCATAGTCATAATCCTTGATCCTGTAAAATGTCCCGTTGTCTCTGTAGACTAATTAAAGTGACTAAATAACAGCTTAAAAATACCTATTGCTGGATCTTCCACCTTGCTCTGTCTTCCTTTGTAGACCAGTCTTCCATATTTTTCTAAGAAGCTCTTAATAACGACGAAAAAGCTATCAAATTCAAGGTATGGATAGTCAAACTCCTTGCAGGTTTACTTGATAATTGGAGCAATTGATGGATAATGAGAGTGAGATAATGTTGGAAAGAGATGGTGCTCATAGTGATAGTTGATTCCTCCCATCAGTGAATACATAAAGTCGTACCAGACCCTGTTGTGGAAATTGGAGTTGTTTAGGCATTGAATGTGCCCATAATCTTTGTTGGGGTCAACATCACCCATTTCCACCACTTGATAGACATCATGTGCAGGAAGAAACCCAATACTCGCCAGATTTGAAAATCCAAGGAAATAGAAGTACGTCACCAAAACTCTTCCACTGTATATCTACGCAATAATGTTGTAGCTGTAAATCAGGATCTCATACCAGGTGAAGACTATTTTTGATGGCAGTGTTTGATTTGGGTTATTCATGAGCTTATTTGTGAAATACCATCTGGTGTACACAAAAAATGTCAGCGGCCATTGGCCAGGAAAAAACCCGAAGAGAACAACAAAGAAAATTTAGGCTGGGAGTTTGGTTGTAAAGAACTTTTTAATGCCTTGCTTCACAAGCCATTGTCTTTCTGGGTCAAGAGTTGGGTTTCCAGTGTAGGCATGATGCCTAAAAGTGTGATGAGTCATGATCATTTCATGCTTAACCCATGAATTAGCTCCAACAATTCTTGATAAAACTTCGTTCAGATAATTGTTAGGAGCTGCAAAACATTCGAAATGATTGGCGTCATGCAGCATATTAAAGAATAAGCTCATTGACAGAAATCCCGTAAGATAAGCTGTAAGATAGTTCCACGTGCTGTGCTCGCTAACCCAGAATGTATTAGCATGGAGATAAGCAATTATGATTACCAGGAAAGTAATCTTAACCCAATATGTCCATGAAGATTTGGCATATTTGGTGACACTCTTGGCACCTGGCATCAAAAAGGCCTTAACTCTTTTGGTCAGTACATCATAGTACTCGCCTTTTTTGTAGGTGTACATTTGTGGAAGACCTTCTTTGTCTTCAATCAAATATTTCTGGAGCTTTTCCTTGATTGATTCCTTGTCTGCTAGTGCGTGGCTAGACTCAAACATTGGGGTGACATCTGCACATGAATTCAAGGTAGTTTCAAGGATTTATCTACCGCCAGGGTGCCACTTCATCATTTTCGAAAGGTCATAAGCCTTTCCATAGATGTACCAGATCCGTTGTTGGTGTTTGTCTCCTTTTTCACCAGGTTTCATTTTATATTTTAAGATATTTATCCTAATTATTATAGAATTAATGAAGCAAAATGTAATAAATCTAGAATTTGAGTTAAATTTATAAATTTAGTTTTAAAGCAATTTTAAAAATTAAATTCATTTAAGCTTTTACAAACAACTTTTAATGTAAAAAATCCCACACGAGCAAATATACGCTGAGCTTCAGACATCAACACCTGAATTAATTATTGAATTCCTATTTCAAAAGTTTGACCACAAAGAAATAGCAGAATTTCTCTTATAAACA
>Ga0066843_10000794_pt1 | contig 10318 bp, 7 predicted proteins | sample ETNtaG_15_FD_66663 | JGI IMG/M metagenome (GOLD analysis project Ga0066843, IMG submission 66663) | Marine microbial and viral communities from oxygen minimum zone, Eastern Pacific Ocean - ETNP201302PF89A | ecosystem: Environmental > Aquatic > Marine > Oceanic | place: Pacific Ocean: Eastern... | reverse complement strand
CTTCATCCATAAGCCACGAGCCCAGGATATCGCAGTGGTCGGGATCGCCTCGCCACACAACGCCTTCCAGGTCATTGTATTGCGCCAGCGTCCGCGGCTGGAAGCCGTCGTTGCTCAGTCGGCCGCCGTCCACCAATCCGATTACTTTCCGAGCGTTGGCGACAGTGTGGCAGGCGAGGATGTAAACATCCGGTCCGAGTTCTTCGCGAGCAACAATGTCCCACTTGCGCAGCGACTGCGGCGGCGTGGTGGGATGATTCTTGAAAAATCCCGCGCACTCCTTGCTTTGGTATGCCCTGAACAGGTCACCGGTTCCGTCGATCTTCACGTAATCCCAATCCTGTTTCGCCAGCCCGCGATAGAGGTCGCGGATCATCCTGTCCACCGCTTCCTTGTTGAGCGTGTTCAACATGCAGAATCCGCGATGGCGATGCGGTTTGCCGTCGGATCCTGGGACAAACCAGTCAGGATGTTTCTCGATGATGTCCTTCACACCGGGATCGTTGGGGCGATGGATGCGATGGACCCAGATGCCTGGTTTCATCCCGGCATCACGGATGGTCTTGACGGCATACTGCCAGCCGTCCGGGTATTTCTTTTTGTTCCAATTCAACCAGTTCTGCGGACTGCTGCCATTGCCAAGCTGATAGCAGTTGTCGAACTGCATGTAGTGGTAGCCGAAATCGGGAAGGTGCTTTTCGACAAAGACCGCCAGCATCGCATCGAGCGTCTGCTGCGTGAAGTTTCCACGGTACGACCACCAGGTACAGTAGCCGGTAACTGAACCCTTCCATACTTTGTATGTCCACGGTTGGTAATACTCGAACTCTTTGTGCTTCTGATACAAACGCGGGCGGAATGCGAGTTCCAGAGTTGATCCATGACACTCCCAGGAAAACGCAACGCGTTTGTCTTCCACGCGCTTCGGCACAATGCGCGTCTTGCCATCGCCCGGACCAATCAGCACCCAATCCCAACGTCGGTCATAAACTGCGTTGTTGCGCAGGTTGCGACTCAACCCCACGCTGTTGCGAACGATGGGAAAGCGTTTCTGCGTTTCGGAGTGCGTCTCCGCCGCAAACACCTCTTCACTGCCGTTGACCATGCCGCGCAATACCAGTTGTACACCGCCCTGCGGCCTGGCCAGCATGAACTTCAGCCGCTGCTCGACCTTTTCCCCCGCCGTCACTGAAGTTTTCATCTTGATTACAGCGCCCTGGACTTTGGCACCATCAGACGTTTGTGCCTCGACCGTGGCGCCGAGAATCTGCGTGCCGTGATAGTCGAGTTTCAACGTCGCGCTGCGTTCATCCCATCGAACCTTTGATGGCGCATTGGGCGGGGCCGCGACTTTCTCATCCGCGGCGCCCTTCGCGCCTAACAGCAGCGGCAAACAAAGAAAGAACGTCATATTTGTAGATGCGCGCATGGAAGCTAGGGTTTGATTGATCGAGTTATCCAAACTGGGCCAAAGCTTTCGTTAGTCTGGACGGGTTGATTATTTGCTCAATGTCGTAGAGTAAGTCAATACTGGGACACAGTAGCACGCCAAGTGGTATTGGATCATGTCATCGTCTGGAAACAGCTTGGCTGCTTCGAGCAACACCGCTTTGGCATTCTCAATGCCGCCGCCGTTTGCCCGACGTAGCGATAAGGCTTTATCCACCCGGGGGCTTTATGGCGATGTGATCGAGAAGATTGATTGGAGCGTTGCTCAGGTGCTCGATACAGCTACGTGAAACCGAGTTGGCGAAGCGGACACTAGTGCTCTTCACGTCGGACAACGAGCCGTAGCTGCTCTTCGATCTGCATGGCGGTTCAGCGGGTCCTTTACGTGACGGGAAAGGATCGACATTTGAAGGCGGTATGCGTGAACCGGCTATATTGTGGTGACCTGGAATGATTAAGCCGGGCGTTGTAACCAAGATCGGTTCGACGCTTGACGTATTAGCAACGGCGTGCGATATTTCCAGCACGAGAGCACCCAGCGACCGCATCATGGACAGCGTCGATCTGAGCCCCGTGCTATTTGGTACGGGACCGAGTCCGCGGGACACGATGTTCTACTATCGCAGCCGTCAGCTTTTCGCGATACGTCAGGGAGCGTTCGAGGCACGGTTCCGTACGAAAGCGACCGTCGGCGACACGAAGGAATATGAGCATGATCCGCCGTTTCTCTATAATCTGGAGCACGATCCGTCCGAGAAATATGATATAGCGGTTAAGTACCCAGACGTTCTCACTGGTGTCATGAAACTCCTCCGTTAGCATGAATCGAAGATGATCGAAGGCGAGGATCAGCTAGCACCGCGAATACCGCCGTCGAAATAGCACCTAAAGGATCGTATGCCATAGGGCTAGGACTTTCACCACTACATGGAGTAATGCGATGACACTATTCCACAAATCTTCGACCGAACTCATATGCACCGCACTTCTAGCTAGCATTACGCTGGTTAATGCAGTCGCGGAAGAACCGATCAATCAATGCACGGCGCCCGTTGCCACGGACCGCCATGGCACGTATGACAAGCTTTCAGCGGAAGACCAGAAACTTATCGATCAGGTTCAACGAAAAGCATTCGACTATTTCTGGGATGGCTTCGATCCGTCGACCGGTCTTATCGCCGATGCGGATCACCGTCGACGCACCAGTATTGCCACTTCAGGATTCGGACTCTCGGCCTACTGCATTGGGGTCGACAGAGGATGGGTAACCCGGCAAGAAGCGTATGATCGTGTGCTCGTAACCCTGAATAGCTACCTTAAGGATCCGGCGGACGAAAACGATTTCGGTGTCGAAGGGAAATATGGTCTATTCTTCCATTTCATTAATGTGGACACCGGAAAACGTTACGGAAGAAGTGAGGTGTCGACCATTGACAGCGCCATTCTAATGGCAGGCGTTCTTCATGTGATGACCTACTTCGAAGGGACCGCGGCAGAGGAATTAGCGGACAAGGTCTATCGAAACGCGCAGTGGGACAAATACACCAATGCAAGTGGTGCCATTACGGGTGGATGGAAACCGCCCGAGGAAAACTGGCGCGTTCCCGAATACCGTGGATTCAATGAGTACTCGCTGGTCTATCTGATAGGACTCGGTTCGCCGACTCACCCATTGCCGGAAAGCGCTTGGGATGCCTATTCAAGCGGGAACGGTTTTCAGTGGATCAAACCGTATTCCGATATCGGGGCATTCATGACACCGAGTGGCAGAATGCAGCCGCACGCATACTTGTATCAGTTTCCGGCTTGTTGGTACGATTTCAGGAAGAAGAAGGATAGTTACGCCAACTATTGGGAAGTGAGTGTTAATGCCCTCAAGGCGAACCGCCGCTATACTCAAGAGTGGGGCTCAAAAGTCGGGTATTCCGAAGAACTGTGGGGCTGGACCGCATGCGCCGGACGCGATGGATACATCGGGTTTTCAAAACCGTACAACGGAACTCTGGCGCCTTCGGCTGTTGTGGCGTCACTTCCGTTCTTACCTGAGGAATCGTTGAGTTCGATCAAATACATAGTCGAAACATATGGCGATCGGATCTGGCGTAAATACGGCTTCGTCGACTCGTTCAATCCTCATCAGGATTGGTACCATGACGGGTTCCTGGGCATCGATAAAGGGAACGAAGTGTTAATGATCGAGAATTACAGAAGTGAGGGTGTTTGGCGAAAGTTCATGCAAAATCCTTTTGTTCAAAAAGGAGTCGAAAAGGCCAAATTCGGCCCCGTCGTTCATGACAGATGAATTCAAGCCTCAATAAGGAACACGATATGATTACTAGAGTCATTATGTGTCTCGCGCTTTTTATTTCCTGCACAAGCGCCTGGGCGTCCGAAGAACCTAATGTCATCATAATCCTTGCCGACGATCTTGGGTATGGTGATGTTGGGTATGCGGCGGCGGGCGAGAAGGACATGGTTACCCCGAACATTAACCGGCTCGCCGAAAACGGTGTGCAGTTTACGTCGGGTTATACGATGCACGCGGTCTGCGGACCGTCGCGCGCCGGGCTGCTCACGGGACGATACCAACAGCGGTTCGGATATCACGACAACATCGGGCCTCGTGTGCGCGAACCCGGTATCGAGCGTGGTCTGCCGCTTGACGAGAAAACGTTCGGCGACTATTTTAAGCAACTCGGATACGTCACCGGCATGATTGGCAAGTGGCATGATGGAGACGAAGACAAGTTCTGGCCGAGGTATCGAGGTTTTGATGAAACCTATTGCTTTAACAACGGCGCGGCCAACTATTTCATCGGTCCCAGAAACAATGCCGACAGGACACCGAAATGGGGCGCCATTCATCGAAACGGAATACGTCTGCCCGATTTCGACGAATATCTGACCGACGCATTCGGGCGCGAATCGGTCGAGTTTGTCGAACGGCACAAGGATGAACCGTTCTGTCTGTATCTCGCGTTCAACTCCGTTCACGGTCCCATGCAGGCCACGCAACAAGATTTGGACCGGTTCGCCCAGATCGAAAATAGGGACAGACGCACGTGCGTGGCCATGAACTACAACATGGATCTCAATATTGGCCGACTCCTCGACAAACTGGAAACGTTAGGACTCACCGAGAAGACGCTCGTCTTTTTCTATAGCGATAACGGCGGAAATGGCATGCCGAAAAACTCCAGCAACCGACCGCTTCGCGGCTACAAAGGCGAAACCCTCGAAGGCGGCATACGCGTACCCTTCCTCGTTCAGTGGAAAGGTACGATTCCGGCGGGCAAGACATTGGACGAACCGGTTATAGCCATAGATATCGTAGCCACCGCTCTGAAAGCCGCGGGGTTCAAGATGGATGCCGCTCACAAACTGGAAGGCGTCGACCTCGTGCCTTACATGACAGGGAGGAAGACCAGCCTAGAAGACCGCTACCTCTTCTGGGACAATTCCGTCGATTGGGCCGTGCGCGACCGCGAGTGGAAACTCATTTCGACGCACTCAAGAGGCGAGTCGCGGGGAGCGCGTGTGAACGGACTGTTTAGACTCTCCTCCGATATAAGCGAGTCCCAAGAACTCACCAGCGAATACCCGGAAGTTGCCAAACGTCTCGAAACAACGTTCCAGCAATGGCAGGCCGAGAACGAAGCACCCCGGTTCGGCTGGGGCGCACACGTCGGTCCCAGCGTGGGCTACCGCGGCAAGTTTCTGCCCGAGTAGGAGGGGGGGGCGGCAACCTAAGGCACGATTGACTTCTCGTGTCGTCGCGCCCAGGATGGCGATGTTGTCGTAAATCTTGTTGGAGCGGGCGGTGTTCACGCTGGCGTCTGCCGGTTCCAAGCGTTGGCTGTAGATCAGTATGACGCTGTTTGGCTTGTCTGGATCAGCGTCCAGCATTGGCCAATGCATCAGCCGTGTCAGAATTATTGCTGCTGCACTTGATGACACGGTGACCCACTTCTCGGATGGGCCGAAGACGCGGATCTCACTAAGCACCACCGTAACAACGCCCCAACCGGATCAAGGTTAAATCAACTTGCACCCAGCCGTCACGTACTACAACGTCTCTGGGAAACAAAGGCTTATGCAATCTACGATTCTAGCTCCTCCCCAAACACGGCGGCAAGACGGGTGAAGAATTAAAAGCTGAAGGGAAGTAGCCAATCCACCTCGGCGGCAACAGTTAAAACCGCTTGCAAATTGCGCTTATCGGGATGACAATTTTCGTACTATGAAATCATCAGTGCTGGGAAATCCCGGTTAGAGTGGAGAAAATGAAAAGTTCATTTTAGCCCCAGTTTATTTGGCAATAGTTGAATTTTGTGAAAAAAACGAAAAAAAGTTGATCAGTCGAGGAAGATGGATTGCAGTTCGCCCACCGCCCGCTCGTTGGCCTCTACCAAGCTTGGCCAAGCGACCTCGGCGGCCGGGGGCGTTACGCCGGGATCGATCGCGCCGGCTTCAGCGAGCGCGGTCCGCACCGTCGGCGATTGCAGAAACTTGGCCAAGCGCCTGGCCAAGCCGGGATGCGGCGCAGCGCGAACGTGGCCCAGCGTGTTGCGAATGACCAAGCCGTCCGCGCCAAGCGGCTGGCCGGCGATCGGCAGGCCGTTGCGAAGGCCGGCCCGGACGTCGTCGGAGTCGCTCAGGCCAAGCGCGAACTCGCCACGGCCGACGAGTTGCACGACCACCGAGTTGCCATCGACCGTCATCACGCCATTGGCCAACAACGCGCGGCACCACGCCTGCCACCGCGCCTCGCCCCAGCGCTGGCGCAGCACCTGAAAATGCGTCGCCGTCGAGCCGAACAGCGGCAGCGCAATCACCACCCTACCGCGCCACTGCGCGTTGGTGAGTGCGGCTAGGCTCGGCGGCAGCTCCGCGCGCCCAAGCTGGTTCGTATTCCAGACCCACTGCCGCGTCCGCATGCCGAACGACTCGATCGACTCATCCGTGGCAAGCACACCGCGCGCGGCGAGTTGGTGCGTGCGAAACGCCTCGTTGTTCCAGAACAGATCGCAGCGCGGATGGCTTTTTTCGGCGATCAAGCGGTTGACCAAGCCGACTGTCTTGACGGCTTCGCTGTCGTAAACGGTCCGCACGCGAACGCCTGTCTCCCGCTGGAACCGCTGCAAAATTGGCTCGGCGTAAACCTGATCCTGCGAGGTGTAAACCGTGACCGAGTCGCCGCCGGGCGAGCAACCCGAGAACAGCGCAACGCTGATGAGCCACGCCGTTTGCAGCCGGGTGGTCATGCAGTGCGCCGATGGTAAAACCACCACTCGAACAGGATGAACCCGAGGCACAGCATCGCGATCCAGCGCCACGCCTCCTTGTCGGCACTCACCGGCACAGACGCCTCAACCGTGCCGTACCCGCCCATTTGCAGTGACTCGCGTGAACGGATGAGGCTCTCATCACGGTCGAGCAGGTTCACGCAAAACTGCAGCGTGTTCGTCTCGACGGTCGCCGAGTAAACGCCCTGCTGAAACGTGTCGCCAAAGATCAACTCACCGCTGGCTGTAGTCCGGATTTCCCGCGTCGAGCCGTCCGGCAACCCAACGGTCACCGGCTTTTCCACGTTGACCAGGCGCACGTGAAACGGCTCGCCGACGCGGATGGAGGTGCGGGCATCGGGGTTGAGCCAGGCGGCGGCGTTGGCGATGAAAATGGGAAACGAGACACGGAGCGGCCACGTGCTGTCGAGCGGGTTGAAGCCGATCCACACGGCACGCTGGCCGTTGTTTTCGCCCGCCGCAAGAAGCGGCGTGGACGGCGACTCGACGAGCGGCGTGAGCCACGGTGGCGGCTTGGCGGCGAGCACCTTGGCCACTTGCACGTTGTCGAAGTTGACAAAGCGCAGCAGCGGATGGGTGCTTTTCCAGTCCACAATCGGCGGACCGTCGATCGACCCGCTGGGCTGGAACCAGTTGGTCGACTGCGTGTGGATCGCCAGAACGTTGCCGCTTGGCCAGACGCTGGGCACGACATCGTCGAGCACGACGAAATCGACTGGCGGCTCCGGATCGGCGAGGCTGGCCGCCACAGCGAGGTCGAGTTTGGGCACGCTGCGCAGCGCCCGTTCGAGAAACTGGTTGCCCTTCGTGACCAGCAACGCGCGGGTGTCGCGCCGGGCGAGACTGAGTACCGAGGCGGTATTGTCCACAGCGAACACATCGCTGTTTTTGAGCTGCAACCGGAAGACGCCATTGGTGCCTAAGCTGGCGACGAAGACGAGCGATGCCGTGTTGGTCGCACCGACGCTCACACGCCGGTTGCCAACAAGCCGGTCGCCGAAAAATAGCGACACGTCGCTCGCGAGCGGGTTGGTCGAGGCGTTGGCCACGGTCGCAAAGACCGCCTGCTGCCCGACCTGCTCCGGGTGCGGCCGCACCTCGAGTGACACGATGCCAAGATTATCGCCGTCCTCACCCACGCGGTGATAGGCCAGGTTCAAGTCCTGTAACTCGAACTCGTCCAAGTCCGGCGAAGCACCATCACTGAACAGGTGCACCTCGGTCTTGGCACGGTTGCGCGTCAGGTTTTGGGCAAGCTTGATCGCGTCGAGCAGGCGGGTTGGCGAGTCGGTCGCCCGCGCTTGGCCAAGCGCGGAGCGCAGCGCCGGCTTGGCGCTGGTCGGCGACTGGCGCACCTCGGTCACCGCGCCAGCGAGCAGCAGCACCATACGGTCGTTGTCGTACATCGAGTCGATGAGCTTGGCCAAGCCGGCCTTCGCCTGATCAAGCCGGTTGGGCGAAATATCGGTCGCCTGCATCGACGCCGACACATCGAGAATGGCAACGATGAACCGGCCGCCCTCCAGTTTGCCCGCAAAGTACGGGCGAGTCAGCGCGAACACGGCCAACGCAAGCAGGATGAGCTGAATGACCAGCAGCCAGTTGTGGCGGAGTTTCTGGAACGGTGAACTGGCCTGTGTCTCGTTGAGGAATCGCTTCCACAGGACAGTGCTTGAGACCAGGCGTGCCACCCGCCGGCGCTTGAGCAGGTAAAAAACAACGACGACCGGCAGCGTGGCCGCGAACGCAAGTGCCTCGGGCGTGAGAAAGTTCATCGCCACATGCCCCCGGTTCGCATGGCCTTGAGCAACAGATCGTCAATCGGGGTGTCGGAGCGCGCCAACTGGTGGCGAATGCCGCGTGCGCGGCAAAACTCCCGCAGCCGCTGGCAGTAGTTTTGCACCGCGGCGCGGTAAGCCTTGAGGCGGTATTTTCCAAAGGTGACCTCCTGCTCGGCGCCAGTCTCGGAGTCGATCACCTTCAGGTCGCCGTAGACCGTCGGCTCGAGCTCCTCTGGTGAAAGGATTTGCACGGCGTGAATCTCCGAGCCGCGATGGGTGAGCGACTTGAGTCCCTCCTCGTACCCGGCCGGGTCGAGAAAATCGCTGATGATGACCGACACGCCGGGCGCGCGATGCTTCATCGCGCCGCGCCGCAGCGCCTGGTTGAGGTCCGCCGCGCCACCGGCCTTGAGCTTGGCCAGGTTTTCAAAAAAACGAATTGACGACTTGCGGCCGCGCACCTGTCGCAGCTCGCCGGCGAGGCTCGCCTGGTCGTCGCCCAGCGGGAACGGCTCGACAGTAACGCGGTCGAACCCACATAATGCCACGTAGCCAACAGCGGCGACGACCTGCCGGGCAAAGTCGAACTTGGGCGCCTGGCCAAACGACATCGACTCGCTGGAATCGAGAAAAATGGTAATCGGCAGCTCGCGCTCCTCCTCGTAGAGCTTAAGGAAGAGCCGGTCGAGCCGGCCGTAGATGTTCCAGTCGATCCGGCGCAGGTCGTCCCCAGGAACGTAGTTGCGGTAATCGGCGAACTCGACCGACTGCCCACGCGCGCCGCTACGGCGCTCGCCCTTGGCAGTGCTCTTCGAACGGCGACGGGCGAGCAATTGCAACTGCTCGAGCCGTTTCAACAAATCCGGGGAAATCAACGCCGCCATGACCTCGGGACCAACCGAGGCGGATGCTCACCATAGACACCCAAAATGACAAGACCAAGCGGCGACCAGAATCACGTTTTGAATGCAAACCAGGAGGGCCAATCCTCCAATTCGGTCACGTGAACATCCCAATTATGGCGAGTAGCAAATTCCTTCACCGCTCTTTGCACGCCGAACAAGCCAATCAATGAGCCGTCAGCTTGGTTATATAAATTGCCATCCGGCACGTAATCGTGGCCGCATATGATCCCTCCCGACTTCACTTTGGGAAGCCACAACTCAATGTCTTGTTTGGCGGCTTCATAGCGGTGATCCGCGTCGATGTAACAGAAATCCAATGTGTTATCCGGCATAGCAAACGCCGCCTGTTCGGAGGTCATCCGCCAAACGATGGAACGCTCACCAAAGGACCTCAACCGAAGTGTGGTATTCACATAAAGAAGGATGTGTTCATCGTCATTTCGATTGGAGATATCGATATACTCGCCGGCATCAAAGTTTTTCCAAGCATCAACTGAAAACAAGGTTTTGCCTTTCCAATTCTGCAAAATACACTCTGAATAAATGCCCTCTTGAACCCCGATCTCAGCACCGGTTCCTGTCAACCCACACTCGTTCAAAAAAGCCGGAAACTCGCTCCGGGTCTGGAAATTCAATTCTGGTTTCATTGAGTAATTCGATTCATCAGATAGCCTGTCCGTTTCTCCCACGACCAATCCTGCATGAAATTGGTAGCCCGGTCGCCCCGGCGTCGCGCCTCGGCGCGGTCGGTGTAAACCCGCTCGAAGCATTCCACCACCTCGGCCACGTCCGATTCGCCCCAGTCTTTCGTGCCAGCGAAACCGGCCTTGGGCGTGATCTCCCCCTGCTGCTGCAGTGGATAGCAGTTATCATCCTC
>Ga0066843_10000782_pt1 | contig 10386 bp, 8 predicted proteins | sample ETNtaG_15_FD_66663 | JGI IMG/M metagenome (GOLD analysis project Ga0066843, IMG submission 66663) | Marine microbial and viral communities from oxygen minimum zone, Eastern Pacific Ocean - ETNP201302PF89A | ecosystem: Environmental > Aquatic > Marine > Oceanic | place: Pacific Ocean: Eastern... | reverse complement strand
TCCCATGTTTTCGCTATTATTGGTTATCACCCTAAACCTATATGCTGTAGGTGTAGAAACATTGCAATGGGCTAATTCCGTTGGAGAAGGAATGGAAGAAGCCAAACGATCTAAAGATAAATGTCGATTTGGCAATGATTTATATCAAGCGAGGCAATCTCGAAAGAGGACAAACTCTGGTCGATAAAATACAGGAATTGGATCCCAGTAACCAATTCAGAGTGCTTCCACAAGTTTATGCCGAGATGGCTCTAGCTCATGTCAATCAAGGCAATATTGTAGAAGGGCAGGCTCTGCTCGATAAAGTTTTGGCACTTGATCTAAAAGACGAGTCTACTTACTTATCCAAGCTACACGTTAGTTTTGGACTCTTTTATGGCCAGAATGCTGAGAAGCGAGGTAATGAAGATTATTTTCAAAAAGCGGAAAAGCATTTCAATACCGTCATTCAGAAATACCCGCAGAGTAAATTGTACGAGGGAGCCCAATTGTACCTAGGAATCACTTACGCCATACAAGAAAAGAAACAGATGGCGATATCACTTCTTGAAAAATTAAGCAGTCATACCAAAGACGCTTATATCCAGGAACGGGCAGACCATATATTGGAAATCCTTAAAAAGCAAGCAGAATAGCTTAACCTTAATCGTTGACGGGAAAAACGTATTGTTTCTTTATAGTCTAGAATTTTATCTTCTGGTAAATTGGTTGCTTAACCAAATAAGCGGCAAGAAGTCCCCACTATATTTTAACGACTCACCAACATCAAGAACAAAAAAACACTTGGTTTCAATTTCTCGACAATTTGTTCTAACAATTTAGACTGTAGATCTTGTTGAAAATAGGTGAAAATCAGATTTCGACACAATATCAGATCAAAATTTCCATTTGGAAGTTGTTGCCGAACATCTTGGATCAAGAACCTAACATCTGTTTTCAGATAATCTTTTAGGATATAGTTACTATTCGATAAGAATCCCCATCTAGCATAACCATCTCTACGAATAGCAACGGGCAGGGCAATTGCGTTGTTTCCAAAAGACCTTCCACGTATTACTCGGATCGAGCGTGGGTTACTTGAGCGGGCACTATTGGGTTCTTGGCTGGTGAATTCGTAGTAGTTGCTTTTCAAGCTGTCGAGCCAGTCAGCACACCGTTCGTAAGCGTGCCCGCTCATATCGAAGATCCATAATCATTAGGCTTGAAGCTACCTACTGGCGCTGTAGTATTAGACCACTGATCCTTGCTTTCTGTACTTTTATAGTTGATGATATTATCGTGTCTGATCTCGTTACCCCATGGATACCGTTTATTACCTTATCTGGATCTGCCTATTTTAAGTATCCCTTGACGGCTTTTGGGTTTCATTGTCGATTCTCTATCTGCCTAGCAATAGTTTTTTGTGCCTGTTGTAATTTCCTTCCACCTTTGGTATGCTGGATCTATAGCATTTTTCAATTAAAGGAGTGGGTTATGCCTGCGGGAAAAGTAGCGAGAACGCCGAATATTCTGTTTATGATGGTTGATCAGATGCGAGCCGATTATATGGAGTGTGCGGGGAATCCATGGATTCAAACGCCAGGGTTGGATCGCTTGGCGACAGAGGGTACACGGTTTTCGCAGTGCGTGACGCCGGTGCCAGTGTGTATGGCAGCGCGACATTCCTTTATGACAGGGTTGCGTTGTGCAACGCACGGTCGTTTCGCAAACAATGTGCCAAATCCAGATCCTTTGCATTATACATTGATGCAATTGCTAGGGTTTGTAGGGTACCGCACCCAGGCGATCGGCAAGATGCATTTTCGCCCGGTTCGGCGCCACCATGGATTCCACCGGATGGAATTGATGGAGGAGATTCCGGATTATCAGCAAGACGATGAGTATTTGATGTATTTGAAGGCAAAGGGATATGGACACAAGCGAGAGGTGCACGGTGTGCGCAATTTGCTCTACCATTTGCCGCAAGTCTCGGTGATTCCGGAAGAACATCATGGTAGTACGTGGGTGGCGGATCGCACTATTGACTTTTTGCGCTCTAATCGCAAAAAGCCGTTTTTTTGCTGGTCCAGCTGGATCGCGCCTCATCCACCATGGAATCCTCCAGAGCCGTTTGCAAGTATGTATAAAAACGAGGATATGCCGTTGCCGGTTAATTACGACCGAAATATTGAGACCATTCCGCCGCAGAAGCGTGGGATGGTGAATTTTGCGGATATGGGGAACTCACCATCCGAGCGTTTGCAGCGAGTGAAGGCGCTTTACAGCGGGAACATCAGTTTGATTGACAAGGGGATAGGGCAGATTTTAAAGGTAATGGATGAATTGGGTCTGGCGGAAAATACGTTGGTGGTGTTTGCATCTGATCATGGTGAAATGCTGGGCGATCATGGCCAGTGGCAGAAGAATAGCCCATTTGAGGCGAGCGTGCGGGTGCCTATGTTGGTGCGCTTACCCAGTCGATTCGCCGCAGGCGCGGTGAATGGAGATCTGGTGAGTTTGCTGGATCTCATGCCGACAATGCTAGAATTAGCTGAGGTAGATTACCCTGGTCAATCGGCGCTTTTGGGCACTTCACTGTTGGGATGCGAAGGTGGAGGGTTAGCGCAGAAGCGAGAGGATTATGTGATTGAGATCGGGCGTGGGGCGAGTCGATGGCTTTCCCTCCGTGGGCACAGATGGAAATACAATTACTGGATGGCCGATGGTTGGGAGGAGTTGCTTGACCTGGAAAATGATCCGCAAGAGTTGAACAATTTGTTGCTGGGTAAAGTGAATGCTGAAGATAGCCAGCGTGTAGATGCTATGAAGGTCGAGCTGACTGCTTGGGAAGCGGCCCACGGATTTGAGGATTCTCTGGATGGAAATGGGGTATTAAGAAACTTTGGACGTTCACCAACTGATCATACGAAAATGGGAACGAATGGTCAGTTCCCGCGATGGGTAGCACGTTTGCCCGACGGTGAACGGGCAGTAATGGAGAGTCGAGGAGAAACGGTGCTCAATGCGATTCACAAGGAAAACTCCTTTACTCTTGAAGAAATTAACCTGAAGGCATTTAAAGAAAATGGAGGGAGTTTGGCGGGCACGCCACAACAACGATTACTGGATGAGATGGAGTGATAGACCATAGCCGTGGGAAATAGCTTCCAACGTTCTGGCTAGTACGTCCACGGCGGTCCAAATGACAACCTTAGAGGTTATTGGCGAGTCAAAATTGGGGCTGATAACGACATCAATAGTCAGCATGAATTTAGCCTGACAAACGCTACAGCCAATGGGCTGAATTTGGGGGATGACAATGTCCTGTCAGTTGATGACGCCAGAATAGCCATCACCGCCATAGATCACGCTATAGACGAAGTCAAGGGAGCGCAGCTACATTGGTTCTGAACAGAACAAGCTGCAGTTTACCATGTCCAATCTGAGCAACAACATTCAGAATATCGAATCCTCACGATCAAGTATAGAAGATGCGGACTTTGCCGCCGAAGCAGCGTATCTGGCCAAGAACCAGATACTGGAAGCAATCAGCGACAGCGATGCTAGCTCAAGCCTCAGCTATCTCGCAGAACGTCTTGGGGCTTTTAAGATAAGCCTTCTACTAAGAATTTGATTGACACATTTACCCCTGGCAATCGTGATAGAATGCAAAAAGCAGTCCCTTGAGAGTCGAATCCGCGCAAGAGTACAGAGTTGGCTCAACGTCTCAATCTGTGAGGAGCCTAGCGATACCAGAGTTTTTAGCGGTGGTCAGACGGTCAAATCAAGGGTGCGTTCAGTTTTGTCACCTATAACGTTATAAGCGAGATTAGTTTCTATTAATTCTAAGGAGAATCTCGATCATGAGAAGTGTTTGGATAGTAACTTTTGCTATCCAAGAATTAAATACACCTTTGTATTAGAAGACCCTTACGGTGATAACAATGGCAGTAACTTGACCTAAAACCCATGATTTATCTATTTTTGCATGTGGTCTTACTATCTGGTTTTGGTATCTTTCTCAAAGATGCAGAAAATAGAGGGCACCGATTGGACCCTATTGGTTTGGTCAATTATGCTACTGCTTTTGTCTTCTCCTGTGCTTTAGCATACCGGGCAAACAGTTTCAACTTTACACCATTCACTTTAATCTTTGGTTTGGCTAATGGCATCTCTTATGCTTTTGGTTTTGTCCTCGTTGTAGCTGGAATGCGGCTAAGTGGTATTGTTGTTACCACTGCCGTTATTCGGCTATCGATGATTCTGCCTATCCTCTTTTCGGTAATTGTTTGGAACGAGGAACCCAATCTTTGGCAGACACTGGGGATTTTGGTCGCTTTGGTTGCTCTCTCGCTATTGTCTGGGATAACCAAAGCGACTCAAGACACGAATCGGCCAACCTGGCAAGCAACACCAAAAATCGGTCTCATTGTGGTTGTGTCCCTTTTTCTAAATGCAGGAATGGGTCGTTTAGCCATGAAGGGATTTAACGAAATGTGCCCCATTGATCAAAAGTCAATGTACTTGTTTTTTCTTTTCATGGTGACAACAGTGCCATATCTGTTTATCTGTCTCCACAAACGACAATTACCCACAACTTGGGAATTGGGCTACGGTATTTTGATCGGTGTTTGCAATTTGCTGGGGAGTGGGATGTTTCTAGCTGCCTTGGATCAGTTGGATGCGCTCATTGCTTTCCCTGTCTCAGCTTCAGGTGGAATGTTATTCACAACTACCATTGGTATTTTGCTTCTAGGCGAGCGATTAAATAAGCGATTAGCAGTGGGGGTTGTTTTAGCTATTATCTCTCTAATATTGGTCAACCTCGATTTTTAAGGGTTAATTTCTGGGATTAGTAATAAAAAAGCCCAGCCAAAATTTTAAACCACCTCTTTTGTTGAATCATAACAATGATATGCAGAATAAAAAGGGTCGTACCATCACTTTTCGCGTTGATGATGAGGTAGCCGAGGGCTGCGGGAAATGCTACTTTCATTCAAATCGGTCAAATCTGGCCAATCAGTTACCCTATTAGCTAATTGGAATTTGTCATTAAATGAAAATCTTAGTCGTTGCTGATATCCACGCCAACTATCGTGCTTTGAAAGCTACCCTTGACGCTTTCGACAATGTTGACGAAGTTTGGTGTTTGGGCGACATCGTCGAATACGGGCCGATGCCATCCGCTTGCATCGACCTAGTTCGTCAACACTGTGACCAAGTAGTAGTTGGAAATCACGATCTCAGCTTCGCTAAATGCCAACCTCAGGCCGATGATGGCTGGACAGTCTGGTTTCCGCACAATACATCGATAAACGATTTAGATTATCTCAATAATCTGCCTACCTTGTTGATCTTGGAAAGAGATGGTGTCTCCTACTGTTTGGTTCACGGTTCACCTCGTAATCATTTGACGGGTCGATTCCACCCTTACGCTGAGGAAGCTGAAAATCGGCAAAATCTGCAGTATCCAGACCAAGACCGAATTCTAGCCGGGCACACCCACATGGCCATGCGACTGGAAATTGACGGCAAGTTGGTTGCTAATCCAGGCACTATTGGTCAACCTCGTGACGGCGACTACCGTGCCCAGTGTATAGTGATCGAGGACGGGCAGATCCAGTACCATCGGGTTGATTACGACCTCGACCTGCTAGCCCAAGATTATCAACATTCAGCCATGAATCCAGAACAGGCTGACATCTGGTTGTCCTATACCCGTAATGGTATTGTTGATGTTCATGGCCTGCAACTGGGGCCTTTTTCACCAGTTCATTCAATCTAACCCATAACCCGGGTTACTTTATAGGCCACGGCGGTACATACAATACATGGATAATTTTCCCGCGCAACAGGACAACTTCTAAGACAGCATAATCTCGCATTATACCCCTCATGCATATGAGTGTGGCCTAAGGAGATGGGAAGGTAGCCAGCTAACTTGTCATCCTCAATTACTGACAGCAATCCTACCGCTTTACCTCAATGCAGCAACCGTGATACAATGCCATAGCTAGTCTCACAATTTGGCACTCAAAGGGTAGCTGATATGGCTGATGTATTCATCTCCTATTCGTGCAAGGATATAGATTTTGTTCAACGCATCCTCCAAGAACTGGGAACCAGAGACTGGGAGTCTTGGGTGGATTGGTAGGATATCCCTCTCACAGCCAAATGGCTGGATGAAGTCTATGCTGGGATTCATCCAGCATAGACTTTCCTGTTTATTATTAGCCCTGGTTCAGTAGTTATCTGAGATCTGTACTCTGGAGATAGAACATACTATCCAACATAACAAGCGATTGGTACCAATGGTCTGGCGTGATGTGGCTGTATATTCCATGACAAATAAAAACTAACAAGATGATAGATCTAACGAGGATTCATTAACTTTGGTGATCGCTTATCAGTTAGACACTGTGCTAGCGGTAATCGGCCAACCTCTCTGAATCTAAAATCCATTTTAACGCTCAGGAAATAATTATGCACAATAATCAAGCACATCCAAATATCCTGTTTATTATGGTCGACCAGCATCGTTTTGATTATCTTAACTGCGCTGGAGCGGAATTTATTAAAACACCCAACTTGGATCGATTGGCAGAACGTGGCATTCGATTCGAGAATTGCTATACCAATGCCCCAGTATGTGCTCCGGCACGTATAGCACTGGCAACAGGTTTGCAAGCACATCGGTTTGGAGGACAAAGCAACGTCATCTTTCTGCCGCTAAGTAGACAGACCTACTATCAGCGTTTGCGTGACACAGGATACCGAATAGGATGCGTAGGAAAGTTAGATTTAGCTAAACCATTAGGGAATAATAGTGACGGTGCTAGACCTGCGTGTTTCTCATGGGGATTTACTCATCCTTTGGAATGCGAGGGGAAAATGCATGCGGGGCAAGGAAACGGAAAGCCCTTTGGTCCTTACACACACTATTTGCAGCAAAAAGGGCTTTTGGAAGATTTTAATGCAGATTATAAAAAACGCCGGCAGAATGGCTACGCATTGTCAGCTTGGGATTCGGTTTTACCAAGTGAAGACTTCGAAGATGCTTATATCGGCCGCCAGTCTGCTGCGTGGATTAATCAAGCACTTGATGATTATCCATGGCATTTGTTTGTTAGTTTTGTAGGTCCACATGATCCGTTTGATCCACCGAAAGAGTATGCTGAACAGTATCGAAATGCGGAGATGCCAGAAGCCATAGTTGATAGTCTGAAAGAAAAGCCTCAGCATATTCACCACCGCCAAATCGATGCTAGTTTGAAACAGATTGCCGTATGTCGAAGACAGTATTGTGCAGCAATCGAATTGATTGACCATCAAATAGGAGAAATTCTTACTGCACTTAAAAATAGAGGTATGATGGACAATACATATGTGATCTTTTCTAGTGATCATGGGGAGATGTTAGGCGATCATGGCCTATTCACCAAAGGTGTTGCTTATGACCCATCAATACGTGTACCGCTAATTGTAAGTGGTCCGGGGATTGGTTGTGGACGGATTTCTACAGCCATGATTGAATTAATTGATATTAACGCCACAATTTGCGATTTAGCGGGACTGGAGAAGCAGGAAGGTATTGACGCGCGTTCATTCGCTTCGTTATTACGTGGCGAAAATGAGACCCACCGGGAAGAAGTATTCAGTTGTTTAAGACATTTCCGTTGTGTACGAACATCCCAGTGGAAAATGATTGAGAACGTAAATGGTATTATTGAATTATACAACATGGAAACAGATCCTCAAGAATTAGAGAATCTCGCTCAATAGCAAAAAGGTACTTTACAGGAAATGAACCAGCGGATGCAGGAACGGTGGCTTGAAGGTAAATGGAACAGATAAAGGTTTGAATGGCTCCAAATGAATATTGCAGTTATTAGTTGTTCACTTCATCCACTTAGTAGATCTTATATTATGGCTCGCCACATTGTTGAAGAGATTGAATCATTGGGAAGTATGGCTCAACTCCATGACTTACGTCATTACAAAATCGAACTTCGCGATGTTAACTCCGGCCGCCGAAATAATCAAGTTCAGGAACTGGCGAGGACTATTCAAACAGCTTCTGCTGTGATTTTAGCTGTACCAATTTACAATTTCTACGCGAATGCTGCAGCCAAGAATCTGATTGAATTGACTGGTGATGCTTGGAACAAAAGGGTTGTTGGTTTCATTTGTGCAGCAGGCGGCAAATCAAGTTATATGTCAATAATGAATCTCGCCAATAGTTTGATGCTTGATTTTCGTTGTTTTATTGTTCCACAGTTTGTTTATGCTACAGGAGATGCTTTCGACAATGATCGGACAGAAGATATGTATCTCTCCTCTGCTGAAGTGAAGGAGCGTTTACGCGAACTAGCAGAGATAACCACCCAACTTGCTAGCGCCATGGGCTCGGTGGGTTTATTGTAAGGAACCGGATCAATCGGTTCGTAGTAATGCGGCAAATGCATTAGGTCAAACAGGATTATTTAGTACTTGTATTGGTTCAAGTGTTACAGAATAGAGAAGAGGAAAACGAAGTCCGTGCTGCGGAAAAAGCACTAAAGAAAATAGTCCTGCTAGATGCGCTCGAAGTAACCAAGGGATATAAATCCAAACAATAATATGCCACAGCGGTACATACAATATGTCGGGTAATTTCCCTGCGCAAAAGATCAGCTTCCAAGACCGCGCAGCATTACGCTGTCCATGAAGTGTGTTGATACCTCAGAGTTATCTATTATGTGGGTATAGTATCTATTGATAACCAAGCTAAAGGCTGTTTAGTTGATGACGTCAGTAGTGATAGCCTTTCTGAATACAAATGTGGTAAATCTCGGGTCCGCACGGCTGGGTGTAATTGTGATTTTTTGTCCTCTTCTGAAGAATCAATCGACTAAAAATGCTCTCTGCATGAGATCAAACGCTATATTTTTCTATTTTCGCTTCATCCACATCAACGCCCAAACCTGGATTCGATGGCACACGAATCTTCCCATTTTTAAACCGTAATGGCTCAGCCAGAATATCATCCGTTAATCCATGGTAACAGGTATCATTCGGTCCAGAAAAGTTCGGGGTTGATGCTGCGATGTGTGTGATAGCAGCGGTCTTGAGCCCAAGGTCATGCGAACAGTGCATCAGACATGGTGTATTATACGCTTCGGCAACGGCAGCCACTTTTTTGACGCGTATCATCCCACCCGCCGCCGGGGTATCTGGCATGATAATATCCACCCCTTCATTGGCCAGCAGTGTTAGAACTGTATCTGGTGTTCCCACGCCCATATTCACCAAGATACCCATACCAATTTCCATCCGAAAGTGAACCAATGCATCGAGATGCTCGGATGAGCATGGATCTTCAAAGTAGCGAACCCCAAGGTCTTTCATCCTCTGTAGCACGGATTTGGCCTCTTCGGGGGAGTAGCCGTTATTTGCATCTGGGCGAAGTACAGCGTCATTACCAACTTCACCCTGAATAGCTTCCGCAATTTGGAGATCATCATCAGAGTCATCACCTGCCTTTGTTTTTAGAAAACGGAATCCCCAACGATCTATGTACTCACGCGCCGTTGCGGCGGATTCCGTTGGCTCTTTAAGCCCCATACAAGCACAGAAATCTACTTCATCTCGTACTTGACCACCAAAGAGTTGGTACACAGGCAATTCGGCGTGTTTTCCCAGTGCATCCCAAAGTGCCATTTCGATTCCCGACATTGGCCCTTTGTTAATTCCTGCTAGCTCCATCGCTGCAAGCGCTCCTTCGATGTTAGCGACACGATGTGCTGCAAGAATGGTATTTGGATTAGTTTCAAATTCCCCTGTGCCTTCGCCCCAACCGATGATCCCAGTATCTGTTTCGATTTTTACGATGAGTCCTCCCGCGCCTAAAGTACCGTGTCCACCAACGCTCCGCCTCCCAATATATGGGCCGACAGGAGCTGCATAAGGAATTCTGACGTTGGTTGTTGTGATTTGTTTGATTCGCATTTCGTCTCCTGCTTTGAGTTGAAGTTGATATATGGCCTCAATAACCCTGTTGAATGCAATGGTACCATATAGTAGTGGACCTTACGGTGATACATACATTACGTCGGATAATTTTCCCGGGCAAAAGATCAGCTTCCAAAACGGCGTAACGATCTTCACGGGTTCAACTCCCGTACGGGGTAATCAGGCGAGTATCAGCAAACCTGTTGGCACCCTTTTTTTTCTCTACTAGTCTTTCTTCTCTTTATCAATGTTTTTAATTATCGCTGAATACAAATTCGCTCTGGGCATTTGAAAATAGAACCGACATGTTTCAAAAATTCTTTTTGGATTATTCAATTGCGTACAAATATCCATTTTTGATGAGCGCAAAAACTTTATTTCCATACAAGGCGGGAACACTTTCCAGCATCATTCCGC
>Ga0066843_10000758_pt1 | contig 10550 bp, 7 predicted proteins | sample ETNtaG_15_FD_66663 | JGI IMG/M metagenome (GOLD analysis project Ga0066843, IMG submission 66663) | Marine microbial and viral communities from oxygen minimum zone, Eastern Pacific Ocean - ETNP201302PF89A | ecosystem: Environmental > Aquatic > Marine > Oceanic | place: Pacific Ocean: Eastern... | reverse complement strand
GACAGAGGCAGCAAGCTCTTCCAGGGCCTGATCCGGTTCGAGAACGGGGGCCCCAGCTGCATTTCTTGTCATACCGTTCGGAACGATGCCGTCATCAGCGGCGGCTCTCTCGGAAAGGACATCACCGAGAAGGTGACTGTAGCCAGTGGCGCCATGGTGGGCGGCTTTGTGCAGTCCAAGCCGGTGATGCAGAAGGCCTTTGCCGACAGCCCCCTCACTGAACAGGAGCAGGCGGATCTGGCTGCCTTCCTGGCAGATACCTACGAACAAGGGCAGTCCATGCCCGGAGACACTGGAATCAAGTTGGCGCTCAGCGGCGTCGCCGGAACAGTGCTGCTCCTCGGCCTCTACACAATGCTCTGGGGCCGGCGCAAGCGCTTTTCGGTGAATCGAGACATCTATGATCGTCAGATCAAGTCGTCAGACCTCTAAACCCAAGAAAATGCAGGAATAATCATGGGTTGGATCAAGGACATCATCTCCCCGCAGACCCGAAAGTGGGAAGAGTTCTACAGAAACCGGTTCCAGCACGATCGCATCGTGCGGAGCACCCACGGCGTGAACTGCACGGGCGGCTGCTCGTGGGCGATCCACGTCAAGGACGGCATCGTCACCTGGGAGACCCAGCAGCTGGACTACCCGCTGCTCGAGGACAGCCTCCCTCCGTACGAGCCGCGCGGCTGCCAGCGGGGCATCTCGTACTCCTGGTATCTCTACAGTCCACTGCGCATCAAGTACCCGCTGATCCGCAGCGCGCTCATCGACGCCTACCGGGCAAAAAAGCGCCAGGTCAAGGACCCGATGAAGGCCTGGGAAGCGCTCCAGGCCGACGAGTCCGCCCGGCGGACCTACCAGAAGGCCCGTGGCAAGGGCGGCTTTCGGCGCACGACCTGGGACGAGGTCCACGAGATCATGGCGGTGGCCAATCTCTATACCGCCAAGAAGTACGGGCCGGACCGCGTCGTCGGCTTCTCGCCGATTCCGGCCATGTCAATGCTCAGCTATGCCGCAGGCGGGCGCTTCCTGCAGCTGTTCGGCGGCATCAACCTGAGCTTCTACGACTGGTATTGCGATCTGCCGACCGCCTTCCCGGAGATCTGGGGCGAGCAGACCGACGTCTGCGAGAGCGCGGACTGGTACAACGCCAAGATGATCGCGGACATGGGCGCGTGTCTGAACATGACGCGGACCCCGGACTGCCACTTCTTCGCGGAGTCCCGCCACAACGGTACCAAGGCGGTGGTCTTCGCGCCGGACTTCAGCCAGGTCTGCAAGTACGCCGACCAATGGGTCCCGATCCACGCCGGCAGCGACGGCGCTTTCTGGATGGCGGTCACACACATCATCCTGAAGGAGTACCACCACGAAAAGCATACGCCCTACTTCCTGGAGTACGTCAAGCAGTACACCGACAGCCCCTACCTGGTGCGCCTCGACGCGGCGGGTGACCACTTCAAGCCCGGCCGCCTTCTCCGCGCCGGTGACGTTCCGGCCTACCAGGACATCACCAACGGAGACTGGAAGTTCGTCAACATCGACGCCGCCACCGGCAAGCTGGTGGTCCCGAAGGGCAGCTCCGGGTCCCGCTGGGACAAGAAGCAGGGCAACTGGAACATGAAGTTGGAGAATATCACCGACGACGCGCCCTACGATCCGGTCCTGACCCTGCTCGGGCGGACCGAAGAGATCGTGCAGGCCGAGTTCACGGAGTGGGGGCTCGATACCGTCGCCCTGCGTGGGGTGCCCGCAACCCGCATCCCCACCGCCGACGGCGGCTCTGCGCTGGTGACCACGGTCTACGACCTGATCATGGCGCAGTACGGCGTCTCGCGTGGTCTCCCCGGCCAGTATCCCGCCGACTACCACGATCGCGACGCTGCCTATACCCCGGCGTGGCAGGAGCTGTTCACCGGCGTCGCCAGCGACACCGTCCAGCAGTTTGCCCACGAGTGGGCCGATACCGCCATCGCGACCGGCGGTAAGTGCATGATCATCGTCGGCGCCGGGATCAACCACTGGTATCACGGCAACCTGATGTATCGCTCGGGCGCCATGGCGCTGATGCTGTCAGGCTGCGTCGGCAAGCAGGGTGGTGGCCTGAATCACTACGTCGGCCAGGAGAAGCTGGCACCGGTGGACTCCTGGGGATCCATCGCTTTCGCCAAGGACTGGCAGCCCGCCGCGCGCCTGCAGCAGGCGCCGCTGTGGCACTACATCAATACCTGCCAGTACCGCTACGACGGTCAGTTCTCGAAGTACAACACCGTCAAGAAGAACGAGTGGACCAGCCTCCACACTGCCGACACGATCTTCAAAGCGGTGCGATTGGGCTGGATGCCCTTCTTCCCCCAGTTCAAGGAGAACACCCTCGAGCTGACCAAGGAGGCCAAGGCCGCCGGGGCCACCGACGACGCGGGTATCCAGAACTACGTCCTGAACAAGCTGACCAGCAAGGAACTGGAGTACTCCGTGAGCGATCCGGAGGCCCCCGAGAACTTTCCTCGCGTCTGGTACATCTGGCGTGGCAATGCGATCATGGGCAGCATGAAGGGGCACGAATACTGCCTCAAGCACTACCTGGGCACCCACTCCAACGCGATCGGCAAAGACTCCGACGAGCATCCATCCCAGGTGAACTGGCGCGAGCACGCGCCGACCGGGAAGATGGACCTGATCGTCAACCTGAACTTCCGGATGGACTCCTCGGCGCTCTACTCGGACATCGTGCTCCCCGCGGCGTCCTGGTACGAGAAGGCCGACTTGAACAGCACGGACCTGCACTCCTTCATCCACCCCTTGTCAGCAGCGGTTCCGCCGGTCTGGGAGTCGAAGTCGGACTGGAACATCTTCCGTGACCTGGCCAAGAACGTCAGCGAGGCGGCCAAGACCTACCTGCCCGAGCCGCAGACCGACATCATCGCCGCGCCCATGAGCCATGACACCGCAGGCGAGATCGCCATGGCGGACGTCAAGGACTGGTACCTGGGCGAGTGCGAGGCGATCCCCGGCAAGACGATGCACAAGCTCATCGTCGTGGAGCGTGACTACACCAAGATCTACGACAAGTTCATCAGCCTGGGCGACAACATCAAGCTCAAGGGCCTCGGTGCCCACGGCAACCACTTCGGCGCCGAAGATGCCTTCGAGCAGATGATCACCTCGAATCACTTCCCCGTGGAACGTCGTGGTGAGGAAGTCCGGCCTTCCATCAAGGAAGACGAGTGGGCCTGCAACGCCGTGCTCCACCTATCGTCACTCACCAACGGCAAGCTGACGGTGCGTGCCTACGAAGAGGCCGAGAAGCGGACCGGTATGCCGCTGGTGCAGCTTGGCGACGGCAGTGCAGACGTGCGGATTCGCTACGCGGACCTTCAGGCCCAGCCCCGCCGCTACAACAACTCACCCCTGTGGTCGGGCGTGATGACCGATGGTCGGGCCTACTGTGCGTACACCTACAACGTAGAGCACATGGTGCCCTGGCGCACCCTGACCGGGCGGCAGCACTTCTACCTCGACCACGAGATGTACATCGCCTACGGCGAGAACCTCCCGACCTACAAGCCCTCTCCCAAGCCCGAGGCCTATGGCGACCTGAAGGAAACCCTGCAGGGCGGTCAGGCGCGGGTTCTGAACTGCCTCACCCCGCACGGCAAGTGGCACATCCACTCCACCTACATGGAGAACCACCGGATGTTGACGCTGTCGCGGGGCTGCGAGCCCTGCTGGATGAGCGAGGTCGACGCCAAGGCGCTGGGGATCGCCGACAACGACTGGGTCGAGGTCTACAACGATCATGGAGTCTACTGTACTCGCGCTTGCGTCAGTGCTCGCATCCCCAGAGGTGTGTGCATCGTCTACCACGTGCCCGAGCGCACAGTGGGCATCCCGAAGTCGCAGGTTCGCGGCAACCGACGTGCGGGCGGACACAACAGCTTCACCCGCATCCACCTGAAGCCAAACTTCCTGAGTGGTGGCTACGGCCAGTTCAGCTTCCACTTCAACTATTGGGGCCCCATCGCTCCCCAGCGTGACACGCATGTCATCGTCAAGCGCATGGACAAGCTGGTCTGGTGATGAGCCACGACCTGTACCACGGCAAGGAGACCTGACATGGATATCCGCTCCCAAATTTCGATGGTATTTCACCTCGACAAGTGCATTGGCTGCCACACCTGCTCGATCGCCTGCAAGAACATCTGGACCGACCGGAAGGGCGCCGAGTACATGTGGTGGAACAACGTCGAGACGAAGCCCGGTACGGGCTATCCCGGCAAGTGGGAGGACCAGGAGATCTACAAAGGGGGTTGGGAGCCCTCCGGCGACTCCATCGAGCTCAAGGGGGCGGGCAAGAAGAAGGGGCTGATGAACCTCTTCCACAACCCGAACATGCCGGTGATCGAGGACTATTACGAGCCCTTCACCTACAAGTATCTCGACCTGATCGAAGCACCGGCAGGCGATGACCAGCCGACCGCGCGTCCCATCTCGATGATCACCGGGCAGCCCATGGACATCAAGATGGGCCCGAACTGGGACGACGATCTGGGCGGTAGCCCGGACTACGCCCGAAACGACCCGAACATGAAGAATCTGAGTGCTGCTCAGCAGGCAGCGATGTTCGAGCTGGAGCGGATGGCGTTCTTCTACCTGCCGCGCATCTGCAACCACTGCCTGAATCCTGCCTGTGTGGCGTCGTGCCCCTCGGGCGCGCTCTACAAGCGTGGAGAGGACGGCGTGGTGCTGATCAACCAGTCTGTGTGTCGTGCCTGGCGGATGTGTGTCACCGCGTGCCCATACAAGAAATCCTACTACAACTGGAACACGGGCAAGTCCGAGAAGTGCATCCTCTGCTACCCGCGGATCGAGGCCGGCTACGCTCCCGCCTGCATGCACTCCTGCGTGGGCCGCATTCGGTATCTCGGCGTGATGCTGTACGACGCCGACAAGATCCATGATGTGGCATCGAGCCCGGAAGCAGAGTTGGTCGACCGGCACCTGGACATCATCCAGGATCCATTCGACCCCGAGGTCATCGCATCGGCCAAAGCCAATGGCGTCGCGGACTCCACAATCCACGCAGCCCAGAACTCCCCGACCTACAAGTTCGTGAAGACCTGGGGCCTGGCGCTGCCGCTGCATCCCGAGTTCCGCACCGTCCCGATGCTCTTCTACGTGCCGCCGCTCTTGCCGGTCACCGCGTCGGTCACCGAAGTGGACAACAGCACGCAGTCCGAGAAGATGCACGAGGCCGCCAAGTACTGGCCCGACAACTGGGTCTACGACACCAGCACCAGCGAACTTTGGGGCACACTCGAACAGGCCCGATTCCCGCTGGAGTACATGGCGAGCCTGTTCAGTGCGGGGGATACGGACAAGGTCGCCATGCGGATCAAGAAGCTGATGGCCTGCCGCATCCACCGCCGCAACGTGACAGTGGGCGATATCTCTGATGCCAAAGCTGAGCAGGTGCTCGCCGAGGTCGGGCTCACCCGCCAGATGGCCGACGACATCTACTACCTGACGTCGCTAGCCAAGTTCGATGACCGCTTCACGGTTCCTGCTGCCCACCGCGAGCAGGCGATCGAGATGCTGGAGTTCACCGGCGACTGCAAGGGTAGCACCGGCTTTGGCTTCAAGGGCGATAGCGCGGGTCGTGGGTCATGACGATGCTCCGTCCCCACTACGATCTCTTCGCGCCGCTCTTCGAGTATCCCGACGAGAGCTATCGGGAACACCTGCGGGTGGCTCGTTTGGCGCTAGAGGCCTCCCACCCGGGGGCTGCTGGGCAGTTGGGTGCATTTGCCGAGCTGCTTCCGATCGTCGACGAGGAGTACCCGGAGATCGCGCTGAACGCGTTCCAGGAAATCTTCACCCGCTCCTTCGAGGTGCAGTCGATCACGACCATCGATATCGGCTACGTCATCTTTGGTGACGACTACAAGCGGGCCGAGCTCCTGGTCAACCTGAATCGGGAACAGCGAGCTGTCGGCAACGACTGCGGCACGGAGCTCTCCGACCATTTGCCGAACGTGCTCCGCCTCATGTCGCGGTGGGCGGACCTGGAGCTCGCCGAGGAGTTCGTGCAGCAGGTCCTGCATCCAGCGCTCCAGCGGATGATCGAGGAGTTCCGTCCCGAGCGGATGGAGGTGCGCAACGCGCTCTATAAGAAGCACCACAAGACGCTCATCGACTCCGCCACGATGCGCGCCACCATGTTCCGCCATCTCTTGAAAGCACTCTACGAGACCCTCGCGCAGGACTACGAGTTCACCTGGGAGGCCCCGCCAGAGACCAGCAGCGAGTTCCTTCGTTCCATCCGCCGTGAGATGGAGATCGCGGCCAAGGGGGCAGGCCATCGCCCATCCACGAGGATCCCATGACCGACACCGCACTCGATTCACTCAATACCTTCCTCTTCATCGGGTTCCCCTACGCGGCAGTCGCTGTCTTTATCGTCGGCGTGGTCTACCGTTATCGACAGACCGGCTTCAAGGTCTCGTCACTGTCGTCGCAGTTCCTCGAGGGCCGCAAGCTCTTCTGGGGTAGCGTGCCGTTCCACTTCGGCCTGTTGGTCGTGCTGGCCGGGCACCTGACAGCCTTCCTGGTGCCGCGGGCAGTCCTGGCCTGGAACGGCAACCCCGTCCGGCTGGTCATCCTCGAGGCCACGGCCTTCGCCTTTGGTCTGAGCCTTCTTGTGGGGCTTGTCAGCCTGATCATCAGGCGGCTCACCACACCCAAGGTCATGGCGGTTACCTCTAGGATGGACATCGCCATCGAGGTGCTGCTCCTGGCCCAGGTCATCTTGGGCTGCTGGGTCGCGCTGGGCTATCGCTGGGGCTCGTCCTGGTTCGCTGCAGACCTGTCGCCATACTTGTGGTCGCTCGTGAAGCTGAACCCCGAAGTGACCGCCGTGTTTGCTCTGCCGTGGGTGGTCAAGCTGCACATCTTTGGCGCCTTCGTCATCATTTTCATGATTCCGTTCACCCGCCTGATCCACTTCATGGTCGCGCCGCTGCACTACATCATGCGTCCCTACCAGCAGGTGATCTGGCACTGGGACCGCAAGGCTATCCGCGATCCCAACACCCCTTGGAGCGAGGCGCGGCCGAAGAACAACTGAGGCTGGGAGCAGAACTCCCGAGGGCGGTGCGGGGGGAGACCACGGCGAAGGTTGGAGGAGGCTCGTGAACGCACAGAAGCAAGCGCACCGTTTTCTTCCTTCTGAGAGAGGAATTCGGGCACGGGTTTTGCATCCTGATGATGCCAAGATGAACCGATCTCTGGTTCGAGCTGTAGGTGCTGCGATTCCCTCAGAGAATCCCAAATTCAAGTCGTTGATCGGCCATGGTCTTATGGCTGAGATGACCAGAGTGCGCTTGATATTCTTTACCGCAGAGCCTGGTCCATGATTCAGCGAGCCCCCCTGGTGGATGGTTTTGGTCGAAGGATTGAGTACCTGCGCCTGTCGGTCACGGACCGGTGCAATTTTCGTTGCGTCTATTGCATGAATGAGGACACCAGCTTCTTGTGCCGTGCTCATATCTTGAGCTTGGAAGAGCTGGCTCAGATTGGTCGCAGCTTTGTGAAGCTCGGGGTGAAGAGGATTCGCCTGACGGGTGGAGAACCTCTGATGCGCTCCAATCTACTGCTGTTGGTGCAGGAACTCTGCGAACTGAAGCGCCAGGGCCTGCAAGAGCTGACCATGACCACCAATGGCTCGCAGCTCCAGCGACTGGCCAAACCGCTACGGCGAGCCGGTCTGGATCGGCTAAACATCAGCCTGGATACCTTGAAGACCCACCGCTTTACGGCCCTGACCCGTCGTGGAAAATTGACGGATGTGTTGGCGGGAATCGATGAAGCCTGTGCCGCGGGCTTCAAGCGGATCAGGCTCAACCTCGTGGTGATGAAGGGGCGCAACTGGGACGAGGTCGAGGACATTGTCCACTACGCACTCGAGCGAGGTCTTGATCTCTGCTTCATCGAGGAGATGCCAATCGGTGCCGTGAACCATCGTCAGCTTGCGGAGACCTATGTGAGCAATGAGCAGCTCCTGCTGCGCTTGCGTGAGAAATTCGAGCTGATTCCCTCCCCTTCGACTACCGGAGGGCCCGCTCGTTACTTTCACATTCCTGGCCAGATCAGTCGTGTGGGATTTATCTCACCACACAGCCACAGTTTTTGCGCCAGCTGCAACCGAGTGCGCGTCTCAGTGGAGGGTCGCCTCTTCCTGTGCCTTGGCAGTGAGGCCTCCGTGGACCTCAAGGAGATTATTCGACAGAATCCCGGCGATCCTGCGTGCTTGGAGGCTGCCCTGATCAAGGCGATGCGCTGGAAGCCAGAGTGTCACAATTTCTCACTCAACGAAGAGCCCATGACCGGCCGGTTGATGAACATGACCGGTGGCTGAGCTCGCCACAAGGAGTCCATATGGGACATGTAGAGGGGGACGTCCCCTTTGAACCTCTTACGATAGCGGTCTTGACCGTCTCTGACACTCGTGACCTGACCAGTGACACCTCGGGCGATGTTCTGAGTGAGAGGTTGACCGATGCAGGGCACGTTGTCGGGGGTCGCACGATCGTGCGGGACAACGTCTACCACATTCGAGCTCAGTCCTCGAAGTGGATCGCGGACAGCGACATCCACGCAATACTCATCACGGGCGGTACAGGATTTACCTCTCGGGATTCCACTCCAGAGGCCATGCTGCCCTTGTTCGACAAGGTAATCGAGGGCTACGGCGAGTTGTTTCGCCAGGTCTCTCACCAAGAGATTGGTACGTCCACCATTCAGTCTCGCTCGGTCGCAGGTGTCGCCAATCGCACCGTAATCTTCTGCATGCCGGGTTCGCCCCGAGCCTGCAAGACTGCGTGGGATCGAATCATCTGTGAGCAACTGGACAGTCGACACCGCCCGTGCAATTTCGTCGAGATGGTCAAGCCGGGCGCCCACCGATGTGGATCACGCTCATGAGCCGTTGTTGTCATGACGAGAATTTGAGGAGCATTGACGATGCTCTACAGCAGATATTCTCTCTCGCCCACCGACTGACCGGCTCCGAGAAGGTCGCGACATCCCAGGCTCTGGGACGGGTACTCGCTGAGCCTGTGTCCAGCCAGGTCAACGTTCCACCCTGGGCAAACAGCGCCATGGATGGCTACTGCCTTCGCCTTGGCGACTGGAGCCATGGTCAAGTCTTGCCCATCTCCCAACGGATTCCTGCAGGAGTCTGGCCGGACCCATTGGAGAAAGGTACGGCAGCGCGCATCTTCACGGGGGCCCCTCTACCCGGCTGGGCAGACACTGTGGTGATGCAAGAAGACTGCGTAGAGATAGACGGAAAGCTCTGCCTCCGGGATGTGCAGGTGGTGCGTGGTCAACATATTCGTGCCGCTGGGCAGGATATTCGAGCGGGTACCACCGTTCTACTTGCCGGTACCCGTCTGGGTCCGGCCCATCTCGGGGTCATCGCATCGGTCGGGCACGCTGAGGTCAGAGTGGTCCTCCCCCTGAAGGTGGCCATTATCTCGACGGGCGATGAACTGGTCATGCCGGGAACCCCCCTTCCCAAGGGCAAGATCTACAATTCGAACGGCTCTACGCTTGAAGGTCTGCTCACCGCCCTTGGCTGCAAGACTCACAACTATGGAATCATTGCCGACACTCCAGAAGCGACGGCAACAACACTGCTGAAAGCAGCGGATGAATGTGACGTAATCATCGCTACAGGAGGGGTCTCTGTAGGTGAAGAGGACCATATCAAGACCCAGGTCGAAGCGCTCGGCCAGCTCCACACCTGGAAGCTGGCAATCAAACCAGGAAAACCATTCGCTCTTGGCGAGGTAAAGAACGTCCCGTTTCTGGGTCTGCCGGGTAATCCGAGTGCTGTGATTGTGACCTTTAGCCTGCTTGCTCGCCCGTTCCTGCTGTTATGTATGGGGGTCACCGAGGTCACACCCCTGCGACTTCCGATTCGGTCAGGCCTGGCTGCCGCCAAGCCCCGAAAGCGTACCGAGTTCCTGCGTGTGAGTGTGATTCCTGGAGCAGATGGACAACCAGAAGCCGTACTGGCGGGCAACCAAAGCTCTGGAGTACTGTCCAGCGCATGCCACACAAGTGGCCTATTGGTCATTCCTGCCGGACACATTCGTCAGCCGGGCGACATCCTCGACTTCATCCCCCTGAGCTCAGTGTTCAACTGAGGAGTGAGGAAACCCGAGTGGTTCAGGAGCATGGGGTGGTGCACCTGGGAGTGGGATGAGGGGGAATTCGAGAGGTCCCTGGCTGGTACATTCCTGGGCTCGAGAAGACATCATTGGTCACCCTGGAAGGGGACGACTGAGATGGCATTCGCAGCTCGAGAGGTGCCTCTGATGAGAAGGACCCGGCGGAAACAGTGCGGACCAGGCACTGACCCAGTGCGTCATCCCCAGTGGAATTGTCGAGGACCTGTACCCTGTCGGTCCTGCCTCCTTCCTGCGTCCAGGAGAGCTCGACTCCTTGAAGCAGAAGACTTGAGATATCACACCATTCCGGGTGGGTAATAG
>Ga0066843_10000754_pt1 | contig 10576 bp, 10 predicted proteins | sample ETNtaG_15_FD_66663 | JGI IMG/M metagenome (GOLD analysis project Ga0066843, IMG submission 66663) | Marine microbial and viral communities from oxygen minimum zone, Eastern Pacific Ocean - ETNP201302PF89A | ecosystem: Environmental > Aquatic > Marine > Oceanic | place: Pacific Ocean: Eastern... | reverse complement strand
GGGTAGGGATTACATCTATATCCGTCCGGGTGTACACAACCGTTTTGGGTATGATCTGATATCTTTTGGTGCAGATGGGATGGAAGGAGGAACTGGCGATAAAGAAGATATTGTGAGTTGGATCCGGCCTGATGAATAAATGAAATTTCAGAACATCGCTGCATTGATAGCATGGGAAAGGCTTAAGGCTCCAGTGTACAGTGCGCGACCAATAATAGCTCCAGAAGCACCGATGTCTCTGAGTGCCATGATGTTTTCTGGGAATGTAATACCACCAGAAGCAATAACATCGATCTCAACAATATCGATGATTTCTCGGGTTGCCTCAAGATTTGGCCCCTTTAACATTCCATCGCTCTTAATATCGGTGTAGACTATAGTTTTGATTCCAGATCTTTCTATCTCTACGGCAAAATCAAGTGCTGACTTCTCAGAAACATCAAGCCAGCCTTCCGTTGCAACCACCCCATCCTTGGCGTCGATACCAACGGCAATTTGTTCTCCATACTCTTGGCCGGAAAAGTTGAGAAAGTCAGGGTTTTTTAGTGCAGCTGTTCCAATGATTGCACGTGATACACCAACTTCAAAAACCTGATTGAGCTGGCGAATGTCCCGAATGCCTCCACCCAGTTGGGTTGGTATTGAAATTGACTCGATAATTTCCTTGATGATTCTAAGATTTTGAGATGATTCTTGAAATGCTCCATCAAGGTCGACTAGATGGAGGTATTCTGCGCCTTGCTGTTCCCATTGTTTTGCAATATCAATTGGATAGTCAGAAAAAACGGTCTCTTTGTGTGCGTGTCCTTGAATTAAATTCACGCATTTACCGTGACGTAGATCAATCGCAGGTAATATTATCATACTTGATCACCACTAACATTTTACTCGAAAAAATCGGAAATGCGCCCTGTAATTGGTATAACCTGTGGTCTAACCGCCAGTAAAATTGGTGGGAACTCCCCATATTTTTCCCAGTATAACATTATTTCATGTGACTACGCGCAAGCAATTGAGCATTCTGGCGGTGTGCCGATGTTCCTACCTCATACTGAAAGTCTCGAATTAGCTGATGATTATCTTTCCTCCATTGATGGTATTCTATTATCCGGTGGAGGTGACATAGATCCACTTGTGTTTGGAGAAGAACCACATCCACAAATTGGCAACGTCGATGTGGTGCGAGACAGAATGGAACTCAGCCTTCTTGAAAAAGCACTAAATCAGGATATCCCCATTCTGGGTATATGCCGAGGCATTCAAATGTTAGCAGTTGCTAGTGGAGGTAACATTTATCAGGATATTGCTTCTGAGAAAACCGATTCAAAAGTTTGTCATTCACAAAAAGGTGCAGGTTGGTACGCGTCTCACACAATCGAAATTCAACCCAACACTATGCTTCACAATATCTTTGAAACCACAACCGACCGCGTTAATTCCTTTCACCACCAAGCAGTTAACGAAGTGGGCCGCAACTTTGTTGTCGCTGCCCGAGCCAAGGACGGCGTAATTGAGGCTATCGAAAGCTTGGCACACCGATTTGCCATCGGTGTGCAATTTCATTCTGAATTGATGTGGAAACGACACACACCCACCCAAAAACTATTTGCTCATTTTGTTAAGGCCTGCCAAAGCAGGGACTACTATGACGAAGAATCGTGATTCTCAAAAGTCACGCTTTTTGGATCAGGAAACCCAGTATATATCAACTCGAGCAACGAACTCAATGCACCGGGGGAGGCTCAAAAACCTAGAAAAGCGGGTTCTCTTGCTAGAAGAGGATCAGAAGCATCTAACGGTAGAAATGTCTCGCGATCTTAGTAACATTAAAGCAGAGCTTAAAAATTTTCAATATATAGTTGATAACCAAGGGAAAAAGTTAATGGGAATGAAGGGGGTTTTTACCAGATTGCGAAACTTTTTTGGCATCTAGAAACGGCATCCCTCCCTCCCGACAGAACTATCGGTCTAAGAAGCTTACCTAATAGGCTTCGTACCAATTTGCGCCCTTTTTGTCGAGCTCGATATTCTTCAGACCACCAAAACTCTTGTGATTAAACCATGGGGTGGCATTAGATACTGCGGCATTTGAATTTTCGAAGTTAACGCTGGCTTCTCCTAACAGAAACTTAGTAACTGCATCTTCATCGGGGTATAGAGGAACTGCATCTTTCCATATCGCCCGACCACACAAGAACCCACTTGCCCCATGAGCAGATGAGATTTTGACGTTTTCTATAAATTCTTCAATATCTACGCCCGCACTGAGTATCACCCATGGCAAGGTTGATTTTGCGTCGAGATCCCGACAGAATTCTTCAACCTCACTTAAAGTGTACGCAGATGCTCCCATATAAAAATCCCGGTCTTTATATTCTTTCACAAACTTCAGATTGGCGGGGAATTCCACTTTGAGAATATCGACTTTATATTCCGGCTTTGTGTATTCTTCCACACTACGAATGACAAGATCTGGTTTTTGTTTGGCAAACTCAAGAGAGTTTGTTGATTCACCATCCAACGAATAACAGACAAACTCAAGCAAAAATGGAAGATCGTACTTCTCACACTGTTCACCAACATATTTCGTAAAGTGTTGCTGATGACTACAGGCGTTCAGAGATGCATCAGGATGATAATAGATCAATAGCTTAATAGCATCTATGCCTGAACGTATAGCCTTTTCAATGTTCCAATTTTCAATTTGAACTGAAGCCCGTTCGTTTTCTCCAACACCATCATCGACATAACCTGATTCTTCAAACGCAAGCAGTAATCCCACATCACGTGGGATATCCATAATCGAATACGGATAGCCAAAAATTGGGTCTGTAAGGACTGCGGTTGAGTTTGGCGAAAGTATTCGTGTAATCATCGTTTTCATTTTGGCCACTTGTTCATAAGTGGCTTCTTCACCAGTCGCACTCTGAATGGCCTTTTGCATCGAACCACGTTGATCGATAGCCATCATTCTGAACCGACCATCTGAACCCGAGAGTCGTGTAATTCTTCTTAATTTACCTCCCGAAATAGTAACTGACATATTATTCCTCCGTAAAAAACACCCAATAATAAAAAAACTAATATTGCCTTTCAATAACAAAATCAATTAAATTTTTGAAAACCTGCTTTGCTGATTCGCCAGGTAAGGCACTTGATACTTGGTCGAATCTATCGCTCGCCTTTTTCGCAAATCGCTTTGATTTCTGTTCCGCATACTGGATCGAATTATATTTCTTCATTAAATTCAACACATCGTAAACTTCTATTTCTGTTTTTTCTTTTCGTGGCTTACTCATAATGTTTTTTAGAACTACAGACTCACTCTCAGTACAAGAACGAAAAAGGTGAATTAACATCAGTGTACGCTTACCTTCACTAATGTCGCCTGCGATTTCTTTCCCATAAGTCCCCTCTTCGCCAATTAAATTTAAAACATCATCTTGGATCTGAAAGGCAACACCAAGATCAGCTCCTATGTGCACGAATTGATCCAATTGATCGGGTTGCACATTGCTACTGATCAATGCCCCAAGACGACAAGGTGTTATGCAAGTATACCAAGCCGTTTTTTGAACGCACATCATCCAGTAGTCTTCTTCAGAAACATCCCATCTCCTTTCCCGCATCCAACTCAACTCAATGTGTTGACCTTCAACAACTCGGTTACTCAACTGAATGAACTCAGATAGGATTTCAAAGCTTAGTGTATAGCCAAGCAAACTAACGTTTTTGCTAAGCATTTCCCACATTTTACAGTGGAGAGCATCACCCACATTAATCGCCACAGGAACGCCATGTTGATGGTGAAGACATGGTTCGCCGCGTCGTAATATAGATTCATCTTCAATGTCATCATGTATCAAAAGCCAACTCTGTAAAAGCTCCAGCGCGGTCGCAGTATGAATTGCATCTTGAGTTTTGCCGCCAAACATCTCACAAGTGAGGAAGCAAAGGGCAGGCCGCAATCGTTTACCCGGTCGCATTGGGTAATCGCGCATGAGTCGATAGAAAAAAACAATCTCTGGGTTCTTATGGACCGTTGGCAGAAAATCGGAAATATGAGCATCTATCTGCTTTTTCGTCTCATTGAGGTATTCAAACACGCTGCCAACCATTCAATCTAAATTCACCTTTCGTCGGGAGGAAGTTTGAATATTACACGAATAACATAGATTAAATCCTTAATGGCACGTTGTGTTTCATTAATTATGGTAATGATAACATCCAAACCGAACGTTCCTATCTGGGAGAGCGGATTCACCTTGATATGTGTGGGCTTAAATATCCAATGCGGTTTATTTTCTGCCCTGTATCCTTGATGCGAACGAGAGCTTGCAAGAACATCAAACCCCCTCAAAGGCTTAAGATCTTCAGTATAAAGAGCTTTTAGGCATTTCCCACATCTGATCTTACCAAATACGTTACTGTGGTTACATCGTGGACATTTAGTTGGATGATAAAACACAGATACCCTTACCAAAATTTAGGAAGTGGAGATAGAATAAACGATTGGATTCTTCAAAAATCCTATCTGCCAAAGCACTTTGCGCTAAGGAATCATGGCACAAAATAAGTATCTTAAACAGGTACAATCCATCGATCTGTCGAGCTTTGGAGAGACAACGCGTATTGTGGCAACAAATACTTAACATTCATGTTATTAACTTCTTCCATTTCCATTGCGTCAATATGCAATATTAAATGGTTTCCTAATAGAGAAATTTTACCATGCAAGTAGCGTTTCTGCAATTTATTAATCATTTGAAATCGGATTTAACAAGATATGTTGACGGTAACACCTTGAATTTGCTAAGATGCAAATATTAAAAGGGAGGGTTTGTATGCACAAAAAAAACCGAGATCGATTTGCCAAGCGGCTTAATGGCGGTGTTGCCATCATTTCAGCCGCAGTACCAGCCATCCGTACACACAATATGGAGTATACCTACCGCCAAAACAGTAATTTCTATTACCTAACTGGTTTTGAAGAACCTAACTCAATTTGCGTAATTGCCCCGAATCATCCAGAACATCAATTCATCATGTTTGTCCAACCCAGAGACCGTGATCGTGAAATTTGGGATGGCAAGCGAGTTGGCATCGATGGCATCATCGAAGACTTTGGCGCTGATGCAGGATTTCCGATATCAGAATTCGGAGAGAAAATACCAGATTATATCAATAAAACGGATCGGATATATTACACTCTTGATAATGGTCCTTTAGACCAACAAATCATCGGTTTTATACAACAAAATCGTCAAACGCGTTCAACAAAAGGAATTGGGCCTAACACTATCATTGATCCATCTGAGTTTTTTGCAGACATGCGTGTTGTTAAAATCGAGGAGGAAATTCACCGTATTCGTCGTGCGACTGAAATCACGGCTGATGCTCACTTAGCAGCAATGCGAGTAACACGTCCTGGGATGTATGAATATGAAATCGCAGCACTGATAGAATCAATTTACCATCAAGCAGAACAGAGCTGTCCAGGTTACAAAACAATCCTAGCTAGTGGTCAGAATGCAACAATTCTACACTATGTTGACAATAACCAACAGATTAAAAACAACGATCTTGTACTAATTGATTCTGGTTGTGAATATAAATATTATAATGGTGATGTCACGCGCACATTTCCCGCCAATGGTAAATTCACCGATGTACAACGCCAAATTTACCAAACTGTCCTTGAAACACAGGTAGAACTGATCAGTATGATAAAGCCTGGGGTAACAATCGATAAAGTTAACAAAAGGGCGATTAGACGACTAACAGAAGGAATGATCAAACTCGGATTACTAAAAGGAGACACAGACGAACTAATCAAAGATAAAAAATACCAACAGTTTTACATGCATAACGTGGGACATATGCTAGGATTAGATGTACATGATGTAAGCAGAACGGCAGATGGAGATGGATACCGAGCTTTAGAGCCTGGGATGGTTATGACAGTTGAACCAGGCTTATATGTAGGTGCTGACAGCAAAAACATAGATCCCAGATATTTGGGAATCGGTGTACGAATCGAGGACAACGTTTTAGTGACTGAATTGGGGAATGAAGTCTTGACCGAAGGAATACCGAAAACAATTGACGAAATTGAACAGGTATGTTCAGAAACTCAGGCTTGAGGTTGTGCTACAGCAGCTTTGTCTTCCAATCGCGACGTGCCATTTTCGTCGTGCTCTGACTCATCTTCTTTAAGTTCTATGGCAACCTCATCACCTTCATCATTAACTTCCTCAATAATGTCAATGTCTTCTTCGTTGATTATCTCTTCAGTTACTTCGGCTTCGTCATCCTGCAAGGCTATCTCACCTTCTATAGCTTCTATTTTGCCTTCCTCAATTTCCGCTTCCAATTCCTGTTCTTGAGTAATTTCAATATCGTGATGAGGGTCGTATCGCTTAATAAATTTCCCATCAATGAAAAGCGTGACTTCACTATTCTCTTCACTCACAACCATAGACGCCATTACTTCAGCAAGCGAGGACGCATAAATCGCGGCATTATGACGGGAACTACCTTTCTGTAGTTGATCAACCTTCTCATACACACGAAAAGTCCGTACACCTTCAACCATCATACACGATCGAAACGCAACTCCTTGTAAATTGACTAATAGTGATCCGTCTCGCTCTTCATGACCAGTGATTTTCCCAGATTTGTCCTTGATGATCGTCTTCTCTCCCATATAAGCCAAAACTTCATTAATTTTTGTCGAGAATAAATGTGGAAGATGGTCAATTCCCTCGTATAGATCTTGTTCGAGATGCTCCTCTTGTCCATGATGGAATTCAGAAAAATTGGAACCTTCCATATTCCGATAATCCGCAAGAACTAAGAAGAGGCCACGATTCTTTTGTAACCCTTTACTTGTCCTAGCAAAATGCTTGGCTAGCGAGTATAGTTTATCAATATACATGTCGATCAACTGGGTTCTATCGCTCCAGAGCTTTTCAATTTGCTCATGGCTCATTCCAAGATCTTTGATCGTGAGTTCAATTCTCTCCGCTCTGTTGGCCTCACTTTCCTCTTGAACTATACGGTATTCTTCCTCAAGAGTCTGAAAGTCCTGTCCCATTTGCTTGAGGCTAATTGATTGCTCTTCTAATAACTCATCCTTTTTCTGTAACTCTTGGTCAAGATTATCTTCTTGTTGCTGGTATTTCCTGATTTCCGCTTCCAGTCCAATACACTGATCTTTTAATTTTCTCTGCTCTTCCTGAAGAGCCCTAAACTTTCTGTGACTAATAATTTTGAAAAGCATTTCTATTCCAATCTTTTATATCGTAAAGCTCAGGTTTCCAATTCAGCCACTAAACACCTACATTTTGCCTTAGCACTAAATCCAAAACACCTATAAAACGAAATTTCAATTTCAGCAAAATTTAAAACCGATCCAATCCTAACTTAACAATTTCATCATAACATACATGATGCTTTACAAGCATAAACGACTCCTTCCCCCTTTCTGTTACGTGGAAATTCAAGAGGAGCAATTAAATGCTCTACTACAGCAAACCTGTCAAAGGCCAGGTTTGGGGACTAAATATGCATTAAATTCAATCTAAATCTTTAAAACCTGAGTCATTTATAGATTTGCCCATAACCAGATCCATAGAATTCTATGCTTTCTCTGAGACAACCTAGCAACACACAAATTAGCTTCCCCGTCATCTTATGAATCAACGGAGCCACAAGCAAGATAAAAAAAGCAAATGGGATAATGAAATATAGAATGCGTTTTCAAAAGTCAGCGATGTCTGAAACCCTTCATCGAAATTCTAGCAAAATGCAACAATAGTTTCAAGAAGAAAGTCATGAAAATCCCATAAACTTTGATTTTCTAATTACGTCAAATTAACGTGGTGTTTAGAGATATAAATTTTGGGAGATGTGAATGACGAAGATAAGGACGCAATGTTGCTTTATTGTTCATGCATGTGCCCTTGTGATTTTTTTAACATTAGCAGGATACGTTTCAGCTCTAGCGGAGTTAGGCGAACTTATCGACATACGGTCTCATTACCATTATGTAGATCAAAAAACTCGCATTGTACTTGAATTCAATCAAAAGGTTGATTACAAGGAAAATGTCAATTCTGATCGTATTACCTTGCATATGCTAGACGTAGTAGCTGTGCCAGAGGTGAAATCCAAGATTGCTGTTGTTGCTTCTGACCCGATTTTAGCCAAGAAAATAGAACTCAAAGAACTAACTGAAAATAAGCTTCAACTTACCTTTTTGTTCCGCCCACCAGTAGAATCGGAAGTTTTCAGGCTGTCCGAGCCCAATCGCATTATCATTGATCTAAAGCAGACTAAAGAAACTGATTCCATTCCTTCAAAACCAAAAGAATTGGAGGATGCACTGTCGGCTCCGTCCTCCGAGTTTGAAAAAGAGAAAAATGAATTACTTAAATCTGAGTCAGATTCTGCCCTTCCTCAGCTTGTAAATATAAGGTCTCATTATCATCATAAAGACCGAAAAACACGTGTTGTACTCAAATTCAACGGGAAGGTTGCCTACAAGGAAGACGTCGGTCCCAATTACGCCTCTCTGCACATTTCTAATACTATAATTCATTCGAATGTCAAGCAAAAAAGCGCGGTTGAAGTTTCCAACTCGATTTTGGTAAAGGATATCAAACTTGTAGAATTACCTAGTAACCAGTTGAAACTGGCTCTTCTGTATTATGCTTCAGTGGAACCAAAGATTTTCACACTAGCTCAACCGGAACGAATTGTAATTGATCTGTTACAAACAGACGAAACTGATTTCGCTTTTCCCAAGCCTGCAGAATTGACTACTTTTTCAGTTGAGTTGCAAAGTAGTCTCCCAACAGGCTTAGAGCAGGACGGGAAAGAATCATCTGTCGCTGAACCAGAAGAAACTTCACAAATCCCTGAAATTGCCTCTTCTTCGATTGGAGAAGAAAGCCAAAGCACAAAAGAAAATGACCTATTTGTTTTGGTTGAAGACGATGATGAAATATCAAAACCCAAAGAATCAGTTTCATTACAGTCAGAATCGCAAAGTAGTCTCCTAACAGAATTAGAGCAGGATGAAGCCTTTGTCATTAAGACTCGACAGGAGACAGATCCAGCCGAAAATCCCAAAGAGGAAAGTGATCTGAAGCCGGATTTATTTATTTTTTCCGGAAGTAATGATAATAATAAGGATAGAATTCAGAAAGATCCAAGAATTAGAAATATTCCTCCGCCCGTTGTTGTTCAAGTTGATGCTGTTTATGATTTATCCCAACCTCTTACACTCAGGCAATGCATCGCGATCGCTAAGAAAAATTCAAGTGATATAAAAAACGCGCAAATTAGCAAAAAGATTGAGGAACTACGAGTTAAAAATGCCCAAGCGCTTTATTATCCAGATTTTCTTCTGAACGGAGGTTATTCTGCTTCAAAACAGATTGATTTTGGGTTTGAGAGGAATAACTATAGCTTTGGAGTTACTGGTCGCTATACAATCTGGGATCATGGCCAACGCAATATCGGACTCTTACAAGCACGAGAGAGCAGAAATTTAGTCGATGTCCAAAATGATCAAGTTCGCCAAAATTTGGTGTTTCAAGTAACTCAAGCTTACTATGAGGTTTTGAAAGCACAGGAGTTGGTGAAAGTTGACAGGCAAAACCTAGATAGATCTCGCGAGAATCGAGAGCGTGTTGAGGCATATGTGGAAGCAGGAATTCAGATTGAAGCCGACATTGCCACAGCACAAGTTCGTGAAGCCAATAGTGAATTAGCGCTACTTAATGATCAGAACCAACTCGATATTGCATTAGCCAACTTACCACGTATTATGGGGTTAAATCCAGCAACTCGAATTCGTGTTGTTGAGAATGAGGAACCGAAAAACGAAGTAGAGATAGTTGATATTTCGCTGGACGAAGCCATTAATCGCGCTATCAAAGCTCGGTCAGAATTTATGGTGGTCAAGTCAAATATCAAGCAAACAGAATACGCTCTCAGGCTAACCCAACTTAATCGTTATCCAAAATTAAATGCCCAATATAATCATGATTTTAACTTGGATGACTACTTTGATGACTCAGAAGATCTTGGTCATTTGCGCTACTGGCGTTTTGCTGCCACATTGGACTTCCCAATTTTCGACGGCGGTGTGACTAAACGGCGGGTCGATGAGATTGAACTTCAGCTTGATCGAGCCCGAGAGGATCTTGAGGACCTAAAGAGATCTGTTGCTTTGGAAGTCCAACAAGCTTATCTAAATCTTATCCGGGCGGCAAAGTCCGTTGAGATATCAGATGCACAAGTTCGAGATGCAAGACTGAGTCTCAATGTTATTCGCGAACGATTCATACAAGAACTAGCAATATTGATTGAACTTCTTGATGCCCAAACCGTATTTGCTAGTGCTCTCACTAGCCAAGTTCGTATATTTTATGACTATCAGATTGCACGAGCCTCCCTCCAGAAGGTCTTAGGCGACCTGTAATTTTATTATCATTACATTCTTGTATATCTTGTTAGTACGCCACTTCCCGATAGCTAATATGAAAAAACTGATTATGCTTCAACA
>Ga0066843_10000752_pt1 | contig 10588 bp, 10 predicted proteins | sample ETNtaG_15_FD_66663 | JGI IMG/M metagenome (GOLD analysis project Ga0066843, IMG submission 66663) | Marine microbial and viral communities from oxygen minimum zone, Eastern Pacific Ocean - ETNP201302PF89A | ecosystem: Environmental > Aquatic > Marine > Oceanic | place: Pacific Ocean: Eastern... | reverse complement strand
ATATTTGATGGCAGAAATATTTATGATACTGGTGATATGAAAGACAATGGATTCGACTATTTTGGTATTGGAGTTGAACTGACCAATAAAGACTAATCTTTTTGACTGTATTTTATCGCAGTCTTTTAATATAGTAACTATGAAACGAATATTAGTAACAGGTGGTGCAGGATTTGTAGGGTCACATCTTTGTGAGAAATTACTTAACGACGGCAATGAGGTAATATCGTTAGATAATTATTTTACAGGCCAGAAGAAAAATATTGAGCATTTGATGGATAATCACTTTTTTGAAATAATCCGTCATGATGTTACAATGCCATATTTTATTGAAGTAGATGAAATCTATAATCTTGCATGTCCTGCTTCACCTATTCACTATCAATATAACCCAATTAAGACTGTCAAAACTTCCGTTATGGGGGCGGTAAATATGCTTGGTCTTGCTAAGCGTATTAAGGCAAAAATTTTACAAGCCTCAACAAGTGAGGTTTATGGTGATCCTCAAATTCACCCACAAACAGAAGATTATTGGGGTTATGTAAACCCTATTGGAGCCAGAGCATGTTATGATGAAGGTAAGCGAGTGGCAGAAACGTTGTTTGTAAATTACAATACACAAAATAATGTGAGGATTAAGATAATCAGAATATTTAATACTTATGGTCCACGCATGCATCCTAATGATGGCAGGGTTGTTTCAAATTTTATTGTACAGGCCCTCCAAGGAAATGACATAACCGTTTACGGAACTGGAAATCAAACCAGAAGCTTTCAGTATATTGATGATCTTATTTCCGGAATGACAAAAATGATGGCGACAAATGATGACTTTACAGGACCAGTTAACATTGGTAACCCAAACGAGTTTACTATTTTGGAACTAGCAGAAAAAGTAATTGATATTATTGGCAGTAAGTCTAAAATCGTTTTTGAAGATCTTCCAATGGATGACCCAATGCAACGGCAACCTAATATTTCACTAGCCAAAAGTGAGCTAAATTGGGAACCAAAAATAAAACTCGATGAAGGACTTAAGACCACTATTAAATTCTTTGATGAACTACTTAGGGAACAATAGAATGCTTAAATGAATAAATGCTTAAATATTCTAATACATAAACATTTACTGAACCATACATTAAGCAATTAATAATATCAAGGTTAGCATGAACAATATTGTAGTCACAGGTAGTAATGGACAACTTGGATCGGAGATAAGAGCAATAGCATCACAATTTTCGGATTATAATTTTATTTTCACCGATGTGGACGAATTGGATATAACTAAGAGCATTGAAGTAGAGTTGTTTTTTAGAAAGAATAATATTTCTGTATGTATTAACTGCGCTGCTTATACTGCTGTTGATAATGCTGAAGATGAACGTGAACTTGCAATGCTTATCAACTATGAATCTGTAGAGAATCTTGCTAATGTATGCAACGTAAATAATACTCTGTTAATTCAGATTTCCACCGATTATGTCTTCAACGGTCAGCAATACAGGCCATATGTAGAAACTGATTTGCCTGCTCCTGATTCATACTATGGATTAACAAAACTAAAGAGTGAACAAGCCGTAATGGAGATTGCAAAGAAATCCATTGTTATACGTACTTCATGGCTCTATTCATCATTTGGGAATAACTTTGTCAAAACTATGATGAGACTCGGACGGGAGAGGGATGAGCTTGGAGTAGTAGTTGATCAAATTGGTACCCCAACATTTGCAGCTGATTTGGCTAATGCAATTATGAAGATTATTCAAAAAACTGGAGATAATCATATAAATGAAATTTATAACTATAGTAATGAGGGTGCTATTAGCTGGTATGATTTTGCCAAAGCAATAATGGCACATGCTAATATAAATTGTAGAGTTAACGCAATCGAGTCGAAAGACTTTCCTTCTAAGGCAAAGAGACCATACTATAGTGTGTTGAATAAAGCTAAAATCAAAAATGATTTTCAAATAGATGTACCATATTGGTTGGATAGTCTGAAAGTTATGATTAGTAAGCTTGACTGATTAACTTTAAAATAAATTTCACAACTACTTCTCCAATTTTTCTATGCTACATTAAACTGATAAATATGAATACACAAATAGATAGCGCAGTACTTGATAAAGCTAATGTTTGGCTCACGGGTAATTATGATGAAGAAACCAAGGATCGTATTAAGGAAATGATGGAGAATGATCCCCACGAATTAAATGAATCTTTCTATCGCGATCTTGAATTTGGTACAGGAGGCCTCAGGGGAATAATGGGTGTAGGTTCAAATCGGATGAACAAATATACTGTTGGTGCAGCAACACAAGGAATGGCCAACTATTTGAAAATGAATTTCCCAGAACTGGATATTATTAAAGTTGCCATTGCCTACGACTCACGGAATAATAGTAAGTATTTTGCTAAAATCACTGGTGATGTTTTTTCAGCTAATGGCATCAAAGTATATATGTTTGATGATTTGCGGCCAACTCCTGAATTGTCATTTGCAATTAGGCATTTCGGTTGCCAGGGAGGAATTGTAATAACTGCATCACACAATCCAAAAGAATACAATGGATATAAGGCATATTGGGATGATGGAGGCCAGCTAATAAGTCCTCACGACACAAACGTTATAAAGGAAGTTCTTAAAATCAAGGATATCTCTGATGTTAAATTTGATGGAAATAAGGAGTTGATTAATATTGTTGGTGAGGATGTAGACAAAGTTTATCTCGATAAAATCCATTCCCTTTCACTCTCCCCGGAAGCTATTATGAGACAAAAAGATTTTAAAATAGTTTATACACCTATTCATGGGACAGGGTTTCCGCTTGTGCCTAGGATATTAAGTAAATATGGTTTTGAACAAGTGTATATTGTAGATGAACAAGCTTCTCCTGATGGTAACTTTCCAACAGTTAAATCTCCGAATCCGGAAGAACCTGCTGCTCTTGAACTTGCTATTCAAAAGGCAAAGGAAACAAACGCCGATCTTGTAATGGCGACTGATCCTGATGCTGATCGTGTTGGTATTGCAATCCGAAAAGGGGAGGAGATGATACTTCTAAACGGTAACCAGGCTGCTTCATTGTTAATTTATTATCTTCTCACTAGATGGCGTGAGACTGGTAAACTAACAGGTAATGAATATATTATCAAAACTGTTGTATCCACTGAGCTAATGGCTAAAATTGCCGTTAAAAATAAAGTTAGTTATTTCGATACTCTTACCGGATTTAAATTTATTGCTGACGTGATCAGAAAAAATGAAGGAAATAGTACATTTATTGGAGGTGGTGAAGAAAGCTATGGATATTTGGTAGGTGATTTTGTAAGAGATAAAGATGCAGTTATTTCTTGTGCTATGATAGCTGAAATAGCAGCATGGGCTGCTGACAAAGGGATGAGTCTTTACGATCTGTTATTGGATATTTATATTGAATTTGGTCTTCATAAAGAAAAACTGATTTCTGTTGTAAGAAAAGGAAAGTCAGGTGCTGAAGAAATTCAGACAATGATGAAGGAGTTTAGAACCAATCCACCGTTAAGCCTAAATAAGTCAAAAGTGGTTTTAATAAAAGATTACCTGAGCGGCATTTCCAGAAACATTGAAACCGGTTTGGAAGAATCAATTGGCTTGCCATCTTCAAATGTATTGCAATTTTTTACAGCAGATGGTGGCAAGGTAAGTGTAAGGCCTTCAGGAACTGAACCTAAGATTAAGTTTTATTTTGGAGTAGTAGCACCCTTAGCAAATAAATCTGATTATTCAAGGGTAAATTCTGAGTTAGATAAAACAATAGCAAATTACGTAACTGAACTTGGATTAGATTAAGACCAGATGTATGTATTTTACCTGGTTGTAAAGAGATTATTATACACCTTTTTGTTGCTGTCTTACGAAAAAAATTCACAATGAGCGATACACCTATCGATGATATTACTTTATCAAAACCCGTTATTGAAATGGCAACTATTGCGAATGAATTCTGTTTCTTTTTCGAAACGATTGATAAAAAAGATAAACTGACTATTCTAGAATTTATACAGCGCATACTACCATTAATGTATCTTAAGGGATCGTTGTTACCGAATATAGCACCACAGTATCCTGATGCAAACGAGCGATTTGTAACTGAAGAACAATGGGAAAGTATTTTTACAATGTTAAGACACAAGTTTGGTAAAGATGATGAATATTGGATTATTGATCCTCAGTACATCAATGAAACAGAGCCTTTAAAAGCTAGTCTTTCAGAGAACATTACAGATATTTATCAGGATATGAAGGATTTTATAATGTTGATGCAAAAAAACAATCTTGCTGCTCGAGAAAATGCGATTAGTGAATGTAGTTCACTGATGGCAAATCATTGGGGTTATCGTATTGGCAATATCTTCACTCGAATTCATCATCTGATATATAATGTTGAAGAATCTGATAGCAAGGATAATTTAGAATGATTTGAAGGTAAATTAATGTGTTAATAATTTATTAGACATCGTCAATAAACCCTAAGATCTCAAGCCTTTATCCCTCTTATTTAGCGCTAAAATACCTAATAATAGGTATACGAATATTGGATGTCAATCCATTACTTTGTAGTACAAATATTACCATCGAAATATTATTCATCAATAAATTGGCACTATTAAAGTTATGAACCTTTCGGAACTAAAAAGCGGTGAAAAAGCTGTCATTTTGAAGGTTAAGGGTAGAGGAGCATTCCGAAAGAGAATAATTGAAATGGGATTTGTTGTTGGTAAACAGGTAATTGTAGTAAAGAATGCCCCTCTAAAAGATCCGATTGAATATAATATCATGGGTTATGAAGTTTCGTTACGTAGAAGCGAAGCTGCCTTAATTGAAGTTGTTACTGGAGAAAAAAGCGGTGTAAAAAGTAATAATTATAGTGGTGTACTGCAGATGGAACAGTCACTAAATATTTCTCCGATAACATCAAAGAAAAAGGTCATTAACGTTGCGCTTGTAGGAAATCCAAACTGTGGCAAAACAACTATCTTTAACTTTGCTTCACATTCCAGAGAAAAAGTTGGTAATTACGGAGGCATAACTGTTGAAGCAAAAGAAGCGCACTTTATACATGCTGGTTATACTTTTAATATCGTTGATTTACCCGGAACCTATTCTATTACAAGTTACACACCTGAGGAGCTGTTTGTTCGCGACCATATTGTGAATGAGTTACCCGATGTTGTTCTAAATGTAATTGATACTTCCAATTTGGAGAGAAACCTATATCTCACCACACAGCTTATTGATATGGATATCAAGGTTGTGGCTGCATTGAATATGTGGGACGAGTTCCTTGAAACAGGTGATACTTTTGATTATTCCAGTCTGGCAAAAATGATTGGGATTCCTATGGTACCAACTGTTGGTTCAAAAGGAAAGGGTATTGAGAAATTGTTTGATAAGATAATCTCTGCTTATAATGATAATGAACCGATAATTAGGCATATACACATCAATTACGGTAATATTATTGAACAATCGATAAAGAAACTACAGCGTTTAATTAGGATCGATGACAACAAAGCATTAACAAATAAAGTATCACCACGATATCTGGCAATAAAACTTCTGGAACAAGATAAAGAAGAGCTTAAAAGAATAAATATCTGTACCAATGCGGAAGAGATAAAAAGTGAAAGTTTAGCGGAATCCGAAAGGATAGCTAGTTTACGGAATGAAAACGTTGAAACAATAATCACTGATGCGAAATATGGATTTATTGAAGGGGCGTTAAAAGAAAGTTTAAAACAAGCACCTAAACATAACAAAATTACTCGAAGCAGGATTATTGATAACATCGTTACGAGCAAATTGTTAAGTTATCCGATTTTCTTGTTAGCAATCTGGATTACGTTTCAAAGCACATTTATAATTGGCGATTACCCAATGCAATGGATAGAATTACTTGTTAAGTATCTGGGCACTTTATTCTCAGCAATTCTTCCTGACGGTATGATCAAGGATATGCTAATTGATGGTATATTAGGCGGAGTTGGAGGCGTAATTGTTTTTCTTCCTAATATTCTTATTCTGTTCTTCTTTTTAACAGTCATGGAAGCATCAGGGTACATGGCCAGAGTTGCTTTTATTGTTGATAAACTGATGCATAAGGTTGGCCTTCATGGTAAATCTTTCGTGCCAATGCTAATGGGTTTCGGGTGTAACGTACCTGCGATAATGGCAACCCGAACAATAGAGAATAAAAGCGATAGGTTGGTGACAATGCTTATCACCCCTCTTATGTCGTGCAGTGCAAGATATCCGGTTTATATACTGTTGATAAATGCTTTCTTTATAAATTATAGAGGAAGTGTATTATTTGGAATTTATTTTGTTGGAATAATATTGGCAGGTATGGTTGCCTGGATATTGAAAAAATCGCTTTTCAAGGTTGAAACTGTTCCTTTTGTTATGGAATTACCACCATATCGCAAACCTCAACTTAAAGCTGTTATAAAGCAAACATGGTTTAAAGGTGAGCAGTATCTAAGAAAGATGGGTACGATTATTTTGGTCGCATCGATTGTTGTATGGGCACTTGGATATTTTCCAGTAAACAATGAAATAAATATTAAATATGATGGTCAGATTGCAACTATTAAATCACAGATCTCAGAGCAAAATAGTCAAAAGAAGAACGATGAACTCATTCAGTCAATAAAGAGACTAAATTCAACAAAATTAAGTGAAAAGCAAGAAAACTCATACATTGGAAAGATTGGTAAGTTTATTGAGCCAGCAGTTAAACCACTTGGATTCGATTGGAAAATGGGAATAGGCCTTATTGCAGGATCAGCCGCAAAAGAGATTGTTATAAGTACATTGGGAGTACTGTATCAATCGAGTAGTGATGTTGAAGATACTCAATTGCTCGTTACTAAAATAAAAGCCCAGGTTTATGAAAGTGGCCCTCACAAAGGCAAGCATGTATTTACTCCATTAGTGGCAATATCATTTATGCTGTTTATACTAATATATTTTCCTTGTATTGCTGTTGTTGCTGCTATTAAAAATGAATCTGGAAATTGGAAGTGGGCGTTGTTTTTAACAGTTTATACAACTGCACTTGCTTACCTTATTTCATTCTTAACCTATCAAACGGGTACTTTGTTGGGTTTATGATCATTAACAGTTAGGGGTGCTGAATTATTTTACCTTTGTCTTTCTTAAGAATAAAGTTTTTTTAACTTTGTCATAGTTTGATCACTATTTTAGCAACACTAATAACCCATGGGAGCAATTAACAAAGCACAATTCATTGAAAATTTTCAATATTTTGATAAAGAAATAGTACTGGAAATAATTGATATCTTTTTAAAAGAGTATCCCGAAAGGATAAAAACGATTGCCGCGGATATTGAAGCAGGTGATTGTGACAATCTCAAGTTTAATGCGCACAGTATTAAAGGAGTTATAGCGAATTTTGTAGCTCCAGATGCAGAACAATGTGCAAGAGAGCTTGAAATTATGGCTACCGAAAAAAATATGGATGGAGTTAAAGAATTGTTCGTAGAGTTTAAAGAAAGTAGTGAATCTATGGTTGATGAATTAAAGGAGTTAAGAGAAAACTTTACTTAACCTATTTACGTCCGTAAACCATGTTACTTTGGCCTAAGCATATCATCAAGCCTGTTCATCCCCTGTACTGCTAATGGATAGTTTGGTAACAATTCTAAAGATATCTTATATTGTTCACGAGCTTCGTTATAATCGCCCATAGCTTCCATTGTTCTACCCAGATTATAAATTGCTTCAACAAATCGGGGATTAATTAAAACGGCTTCCTGAAACATTAATTTAGCATTTTCAAAGTCTTCAAGCTCAACTAAATATATATAACCCATATTATAGTATGCCCGCTTGTTTCCTTGGTAAAGTTCAGTTATTCTGCTAAATTTTTCAATAGCCTTTGTAAATTCACTCTGCTCCTGGTAATACATTCCAAGATAATAAAGAGCACGTTCATCATCAGGTCGTGCTCTTAATGCGTTGTTAAAATAAATTTTAGAAATAGTATCGTTTGCTTTCGTGTAAATTACACCAAGTTGCATATTGGCCATGTAATTATTCGAATCAAGATTGGCTGAAATTTTAAGATTAATTATAGCTGCTGAAGTGTCCTTTTTTTCAATTAATCCAATAGCTTTAATATAATACGGCTCAGGATTTTGACGGTTTAGATTAATCGCTTCATCAGCATATTGTATCGCAGTACGTGCATCATCGAGTTTAAGATAAATTTCAGATAGTTTTAAGTAAGGAATTGTATTTCTTGGTTCTAACCTGATAGATTTTTTTAATGAAGCAATGCTGTTATCAGTTTGTCCAAGCACAAAATAAATATCTGATAACAGAATAAACAAATCTGGATTATCGGGTGTTAATTCAAGGGCTGCCTGTAAATCGCGTAACGCGTGATCAATATTCCCTTTTTGTAGATATAATTCAGCTCTGTCCTCTAGCAAGCCAGCGTTTAATGAATCTGTTAACAGTAAATTTGTAAGAATTGTAATAGAGTCAGCTTCTGGTGTAATTGTCTTATTTTCTCTTTGACTTACATCATTGCATCCCCAAAATAATGCACCGATAATTACAAAGAAAGCAATAAAATATTTAAATAGTACCATTATTGATCAGCATCAATAGCCTCTTTTATTTTAGTTTCTAATTCATTAGTAAGATCAGGATTGTCAATTAGTAATGATTTTACTGCATCTCTTCCTTGACCAAGCTTTGTTTCGCCATAACTGAACCAGGAACCACTTTTCTTAATAATCTCATAGTCAACTCCAAGATCAATAATTTCACCAATTTTTGAAATACCTTCACCATAAACGATATCAAACTCTGCTTTACGAAAAGGTGGTGCAACTTTATTTTTTACGACTTTAACCCGCACACGGTTCCCCTTAATATTATCACCGTCTTTAATCTGACCAATTCTGCGAATGTCAAGTCTGACGGATGCATAAAATTTCAGTGCATTGCCACCAGTAGTTGTTTCAGGATTGCCAAACATAACACCAATTTTTTCGCGTAACTGGTTTATAAAAATACAAACGGTACCAGTTTTACTGATGTTTGCTGTAAGTTTTCGTAATGCTTGTGACATAAGCCGGGCGTGGAGACCCATTTTTGAATCGCCCATTTCACCGTCAATTTCACTTTTTGGTGTTAGAGCAGCCACTGAATCAATAACGATGACATCGATAGCAGCAGATCTTATTAAACTATCAGTTATTTCAAGGGCTTGTTCACCATGATCAGGTTGTGAGATCAATAGATTTTGTGTATCTATTCCAAGCTTCTCAGCGTAAAACCTGTCGAATGCATGTTCTGCATCAATAAAAGCTGCAATGCCTCCGTTTTTCTGTGCTTCTGCTATCATGTGCATTGCAAGCGTTGTTTTTCCTGATGATTCAGGGCCGAAAATTTCAACTACCCTTCCTTTTGGTACGCCACCCACTCCAAGTGCATGATCAAGGCTAATTGACCCTGTAGAGATTGATGCAACTTCATCAACAACTTCATCGCCAAGTTTCATTATAGAGCCTTTTCCATATGCCTTTTCAATGTTTCCGAGTGTAGCTTCTAGGGCTTTTATTTTTTGTTGTCTGAACTTATCAGCATGTTCTTTTGCTTTACTGTTGGTCATATACTATTTATTTTAGAGTTTCAAGAATTTGGTTAGTATGGTCTTTTGTTTTTACTTTTTCAAAAATGTTACTTATGATCCCGTTTTCATCAATTATGAAAGTTGTACGAAGAAGACCCTCATATTCACGACCATATAATTTTTTTAATCCCCAAACACCGAATTGCTTAATAATTTCTTTATCAGGATCGGATATTAGAGTAAAAGGTAGTTTGTGTTTTTCTTTAAAATTAATATGTGATTTTGTATTGTCGGGGCTCACACCAATTATTTCATATCCCTTTTCGATCCACATATTATAATTATCACGTAAGTCGCAAGCTTCGTTAGTACATCCCGGAGTGTTATCTTTAGGATAGAAGTACAGAATTATTTTTTTTCCTTTGAAATCCGAAAGTGATACTTCTGTCCCATTTTCGTCAATACCTTTAAAATCAGGCGCTTTGTCTCCAGTCTTTAACTTCATATTATTAAATTATCGCGAGATAGGTAGTCATGAATAATTTCATAAAAGATAACACAAAACTATGAAAAATTTTATCCTAATGGAACTTTTAACTAGGCAAAATTTATCTTAGGTTCATCACAAACAAGCTTACTCGAACATGGATAGTGTATCTGTATCTTTATTAAATAAATCGAGCTGATTATGCTGTATATGGTATTTATCGGGTACAGACTTATCGAATTTTTCTATATAGAATCGTATGCTTTTCTTTATTAGTTTGTTAGGTGTTGTTTGTCGTGCGCTACAATAGTTTCTTAAAGAATTCATCTGCCGTTCCGAGAGCATGAAGGTCAGCTTTTTGAATTTCTTTTTTTTATACCTGTTTTTCATAAGGAATGCATCTCTACAGAATACAGCTGCAAATTACTAAAAATAATCGTACTTAATC
>Ga0066843_10000720_pt1 | contig 10759 bp, 7 predicted proteins | sample ETNtaG_15_FD_66663 | JGI IMG/M metagenome (GOLD analysis project Ga0066843, IMG submission 66663) | Marine microbial and viral communities from oxygen minimum zone, Eastern Pacific Ocean - ETNP201302PF89A | ecosystem: Environmental > Aquatic > Marine > Oceanic | place: Pacific Ocean: Eastern... | reverse complement strand
ACCAAAAGACAAAACCCAATCTGTAGTCTGTGCATTTGACTCAATAAAAACTAAAAGAAGTCCTAAAATACAAATTATCTTTTTCATCTATATTTAATAAATTACCTCTACTGTTCCTTGTTTTACAAAAGTTTTTTTGTCTTGTCCTACAATGGTAATATTATAATAATAAGTTCCTTGCATAATGGCATTGCCTTCATATTTTCCATCCCAATATTTTTCTATGGAATTGCTTGTAAAAAGAACTTCCCCCCAACGATTAACCACATCTATTTGAAAGGATTTGATAAATCTACCTTGTATTATAAACAAATCGTTATGCTCATCTCCATTAGGAGTGAAAGCAGTTGGAACAAAAAGTTCAGTTTTGGGAAGCAAACTTACAAAAACAAACTCAGAAATATCAGTGCAACCATTGGCATCTTCCACCCAAACATAATAAGCATCTTCCTGACTTACTTCTATTTGCTGGCTTATTCCCAATAAAGAATCCTCATCATTAAACCAATTGTAAAAGGCATAATTTCCTGTACTTAAAATAAGTGTTTGCCCAATATAAATGCTAGTATCTCCAGGAGAAAGAACTGGATTTGGTATAGGAAAAATTAGTACTTGGGCCAAGCCGTTAATTGTTGCAACACAGCCATTTAAATCCGTAACTGTATCGATGGTATAATCTCCTTCCACTAAGGTGTTGAAGTTGAAATTATTAGATAATATTGAATCTTGATTAAAGTTATTCGTCCCATCCGTATAGCTCAAATCCCATGGAAGTAAGCCAGTATAATCAAAAGAAATATTCAGCTCACTTCCATCATCACACATACTACCCCCTCCTGAAATAGTTGCAGTTGGAGGAGCGTCTTCCGTAATGGTAATTGAATCCCTTGCTAAACATCCAGTACCATCATCAATGGTTAAATGATAATAGCCTTGCCCAACAGAAATAGAAGAATTGGAACTTCCATTGTTCCAGATGTAATTATACACCCCTGTCCCGCCTGTTACAACTGGATTAAGTATAGTAGTAGTGTTACATGGAATATTATAATCAATCCCTAATTCGAAAGTGGGAGCAGATTTGGAAGAAACAGTTAATGTATCAGAAAAGATGGCACAGCCAACTGAAGTAGCTGCAACCCAATATTGGCCTGGACCAACCGTAATAAAAGAATCGGTACCAATAACCGTATTGCTACTATCGTACCACTGATAAGTTGCACCTTGCCCTCCATCTGCAAGAAGGATAATACTGGCATTACATGGTATTTCCATAAAAGTAGAATCGATACTCATATTATCTGCAATATCTAAGGTTGGGGAAGAAAAGCTTCCGGCCTCCAACCAAACATAAGAGCTTAAACCTTGGTCGGAACCATCTGCAATAGCAAGGCGAATATGATAGTTCTGTCCGCATTGTACTGCAGCCAAAGCCGTTAGCACAGTAGTGTATCCATCCGCATCATTAATAAAAGAAAGAGATGAATTATCTATAAAATATTGCGCATTCAATGGAGTAATAGCGCCATTTTGTCCATTATGAACAGATGAAATAGTAATAGGTAGTGGAGGGTTAGAGTTAGGAACAATAGCTAGATTGATAGAACCATTTGGATGTATTGGTGGAGAGGAATATGGTCCTATAATGCCTGGGCCAGAAAGGAAAAATCCAAAGACATCATTGTATTGAGTGTTTTCAAAAGTATGGTATTCTTGCGAGCCAAAAACATATCGAAACTTAACGGTATCAGAAGTTGGGATAAAATCAAACTCTAAAATTGCAACATCATTGATGGAAGAGACAATAAAAGTTTGCCCAATCAGAGGTGGCACAGAATTAGCAACTGCTAGTAAATCAGGATCTATTACAGTATTGGGAGGATTGGCTCCAAAACCTGTAAAGTTTGGGTCTAACATATCAATATCGCCAGTAGCCATTACAATTCCGCTATCCAATCCTAAATTGGTGTTTATAGCATTAAAAAAACCGATTTGCATGCTATCACCTTGATAAGAATAGTTGGATGCTACTACTCCACCACCTAATAAAATATTATCTACAAGCCATGTAGGTGAATCGTAAGGAGCGGTTTTATCAATTGTAATTTGTGCCGAACTACTTTGATAAAAAAGAAATATTGCAATTAGGATATGGTAAATATTTTTCACGATACAAAATTAACAATAAAGCCGAAAAAAAATAAATCTATATTTCTTTTCTTCTGTGCTTATTTGTTAATAAATTGTTGGGTGCTATACATCCTTTGATAAACTCCTTTTTTCTGCATCAAATAATTGTGTGTGCCTTGCTCTATAATTTTACCGTCCTGAAAAAGTAAAATTTTATCGGCATTTCTTATTGTGGAAAGGCGGTGTGCGATAATAATAAGGGTACGATTAATGGCTAATTTTTCCAAAGCATTTTGTAATAATTGCTCTGTTTCTGTATCGATTGAAGAAGTTGCTTCATCTAAAATTAAAATTTTTGGATTTCGAACATACACCCTCAAAAAAGCAATTAATTGCCTTTGTCCAGTAGAAAGTGTAATCCCTCTTTCTCCAACAGAATAATTATAACCCCCGGGCAAAGAATTAATAAAATCATGGATTCCAATTTGCTTGGCAGCATCTTCTACCCTTTGAATACTTATGTGTTCATCGTAAAGGGTGATATTATTAAAAATGGAATCGGAAAACAAAAATACTTCTTGCTGAACGAAAGCAATTTGCTTTCTCAATGAGGTCAGCTTTACATCTTCAATGGAATATCCGTCAATATTTATACTTCCTTTTTGTATATCGTAAAAACGATTGAGTACATTGGTAACAGAAGTTTTGCCAGCACCCGTTTCACCAACAACTGACAGGGTTTTTCCCGCCTCAATATCAAAATTGATATCCTTTAAAACCCATTGATCTCTATTGTAAGCAAAAAACACACCTCGAAAACTAATGTCTCCTTTTATATTTTCCAAAACCAAATCGCCATTATCTTGAATTTTCTGGTCAGTATCCAATATTTTAAAAACCCTATCTGAACCCACAATACCCATTTGCAAAATATTGAACCTATCTGCCAATTGACGAATAGGACGAAAAAGCATGTGGATATACAAAATAAAAGCTACCAATTCCCCAAAAGTAACCTCTTGCTCATATAGAATAGCGCTACCTCCCCACCAAATAATGAGTCCAATAGAAGAAGCCGATAAAATCTCCACCACTGGAAAAAAGATTGAATAATATAAAATAGAACGCAAATGCGCATCTTGATGTGCTTTGTTAATCTTTTTGAATTTTTGATATTCTGCGTGTTCTCGAACAAAAATTTGAACGATATTCATGCCCACAATATGCTCTTGAATAAAGGCATTCATAACAGAAACTTGCGTGCGTACCTGCTGAAAGGCAGACTTAATGGAACGCTTGAACCAAGAAGTTGCAATAAGGAGTAAGGGAATGGAAGCCAAAGAAACAATAGTAAGTTTTACATCCGTATAAAACATAACAGCAAGTACCGCTACAATTTTTAAAAGTTCAGCAATAATGATAAGCAGTCCTTCCGAAAAGATAGCGGCAATGGTTTCAATATCAGAAATGGTACGAGTAACCACTGTGCCAATAGGAGTTTTATCAAAAAAACTAAGTTTCAGGCTTACAATATGCTTGTATATTTTACCTCTTAAATCCTGAATAACATGTTGCCCAATCCAAGCGGCATAGTAGATATAATAAAACTGAACAATGGCTTCAATCGCTAAGATAGCAATCATTAAAATGGTGACTTGGAACAACATTTCCAAATTGGGAATGAGTATATACTCATCCAGTGCATAGTTGATAAGTAAAGGGCGCAATGGCGCCAGAAAAGCCAACAAAATAGCAAAGGTAGCAGTAAGCCACATCTGTGATTTGTAGGGTTCAGAAAAACCCATCACCCTTTTTAGCAAGCTATAATCTAATATCTCTCCTGTTTTGGACATAAATTGGGTTGTGATTTACAGTTATTAGTTTTTAATTGTTTCATTGTCAAATTAACGAATTGTTACATTATCTTTTCAAAATATTCAATATTAGTTAGGAAAAGAGCATGTGCTGGAACAGAAACGCCTGACTGAGATCTATCTTTCTTCTCGATTATTTCTTTTACTTTATCTTTAGTTATTTTACCTTCTCCTACTTCTAGCAAAGTCCCTACAATAGCACGAACCATATTGCGCAAGAATCTATCGGATTTTATGGAAAAAATTAAGTTATCGTCTTTCTTTTCCCAATTGGCCAATATCAAATCACAATCATTGGTGTGGGTTTGGGTATGTAGTTTGGAAAAGGAAGTGAAATCTTGTTTTCCTAAAAGATGTTTGCAAGCCAAATTCATGGCATCTACATCCAAACTTTTATAATGAAAATAAACATTACTATTAAATGGGCTTTTTTTATTGGTAATGTAATATTTATAAGTCCGACTGATGGCATCAAAACGGCAATGGGCATCTTCATTTACTTTAAAGATATTGAGTATTGCAATATCGATTGGTAGAAAACCATTGAGTTTTGTAATGAGTAGAGGAATTTCAACTTCTATCTCTACATCAAAATGGGCAAACATTTGCCTGGCGTGAACGCCAGAATCTGTGCGCCCAGCCCCAACTACTGAAATGGCATTATTCAAAATAGTGGAAAGTGCCTTATTCAGCTCGTCTTGAACAGTATTGGCATTTGGCTGTATTTGCCAGCCATGGTAATTACTACCATTGTAAGATAATTCAATAAAAAAACGCATTAGGCAAAGATAAAAGATAGATGTTAGGTTTTAGTAGTTAGATGTTAGATTTTGATTTTTAGTTGTTGGTTGTAATCAGTCAAATCAAAGCGGACTGTCTAGTTTAAAAAGTTAGTATATGGTTTTTATTAATTTTAACCCTTTAAATCTAATAAAAATGAAAGAAAAAGTAAATGCAATACAATTAAGATAAAAAGCAATATGAAGCATCAGTATATTTGAAACAAGGATATTACAACTATTATTACGCTTTGAATGATTCTACTACAAATTGTGTGGATGTAAGTTATATAGAGGGGACACATTATCAAACGCGAAATGATTATTATATACACGTATACCACTGAGCAGTTGGCGATAGGCACGATAGTTTCGTAGGTTTTTTGAAAACCTCTAGTAAGGAGCTGTTTTAATTATCTCAGTCAATAACTAACTTACTCTTTGAGGTGTAGTTTCTAGTTTTAACAACTAACAAATATATACCTTTCGTTAAGTTTCCCCTCTCAATTGTAATAGTGTTATCTTTGGTATAGTAATTCAGACCTTTTACTTTTTTTCCTGTAGAATCAAAAAGAGACAAATCTAGTAATTCATCCTTTTTATTTAATAATCTGATAGTTGTATTTTGTGAAAAAGGATTAGGATATACCATTAGGTTACTACTTAATTGCTCATTAATTCCTGAAATTACATTTGTTACAGTAAAAATTAATGAGGTGTCAACACAACCATTTGCATCTGTAACAATAACATAATAATTCCCATTCTGAGTTGGAGTATAAGTAGCATTTGTTCCTACTAAAATATTAGCAAAAAGCCATTGGTAAGTATAATTAGGTGTCCCGCCCATTGCATTTGCTTCTAAATCAAAAATTGCTTGAGTTATATTAGATGAAATAGCAGTTGGTTCATTAATAATAAAATTTTGTGCACCTACATTTCCTACAGCATCAGTTACTGTTACTGTGTAAGTGCCAGCAGACAAAGCATTCGGATTTACTCCACTCCAATTAATAACATAAGGAGCAACCCCCCCCTGAACACAAATAGTTGCTGTCCCACTACTATCTCCATTACATAATAGTACATCAGTAGTGATTACTTGTACATTTGGAGATCCAGGTTCTGTTGAATTAAAACTACCTGCTTCAAAAAAAACTCCAGAATCATATACACCATCTGATCCATCTGCTATAGCTAATTTGATATGGTAAGTTTCACAAGGGATAACACTAACTTGAGCTGTAAACACATCAGTAAAACCATTAAAAGCACTTACAATACTTAAACTGTCATTATTGTAATATTGACTATTTGTTAAATTGTTAACTGTACTTACGGTAATGGGTAAAGTAGGTGATAGGTTTGGAATATTTGCAATATTTATAGCTCCATTAGGAAAATTTATTGGTGATGAATATGGGCCTGTAATTCCTGGTCCTGAGACTAAGAATGCAAAAACATCATTGTATTGGGTATTTACAAAAGTGAGATATTCTTCCGATGCAAATACATATTTAAATCTTACTGTATCTGATGATGGTACAAAATCAAACTCTAATATTACTGCATCAGCAGTAGAAATTACTGTAAAAGTTTGTCCAATGAGTGCTGGTACAGAGTTAGCAATAGTTAGAAGATCAGGATCCCCAAATCCCAAAAGATCTGTTCCCATAATAAATGGATTTGTAAGATTATCGATAGAATCAGCTATACCAGTTGTGAGTACAAAACCACTATCCATTCCTATTAGTCCTAAAGAATCATGGAAAAATCCAATTTGAGAAGGGTCTCCAGAAAAAGAATGATTAGATGTAACAACACCGTTACCAATAAAAGCATTGTCAATTAAATAAGATGAATTGGAATAATTTCCGCTAGTATTTATTTGTACTTGTGCAAATAAAATTGAGGAAATTAGAAAAATAAAAATTAAAAGGCAAAAACTCTTTTTCATATTTTTTTCACAAAAGTAATAAAATTAAGCTTCATTATTATTTTAGATAAATCCAGTGCATTAAAATTCTAAACTATTAATCAAATCATCATCAGCAATATTTGGCATAGTAACTTTTAATTCAGGGTTCATCTCCATAGCTCTTTTAATTGCAAAATTAGCTTCTTTGTTTCTTGCCCAATTTCTTCTGGATATTCCGTTATTTACATCCCAAAATAACATGGATTTTAATCTTCTGTCAGCATCAGCACTACCGTCTAATAACATCCCAAAACCACCATTTATTACTTCACCCCAACCAACGCCACCACCATTGTGTATGGAAACCCAAGTAGCCCCTCTGAAACTATCACCAATAACATTCTGTATTGCCATATCGGCCGTGAATTGTGAGCCATCATAAATATTGGATGTTTCTCTGTAAGGAGAGTCCGTTCCTGACACATCATGATGATCACGCCCCAAAACGACAGGAGCAGAAAGCTCACTACTAGCAATAGCATTGTTAAAAGCTTCAGCAATCTTCATTCTTCCTTCAGCATCAGCATAAAGGATTCTAGCTTGAGATCCAACAACCATTTTATTTAATCTAGCTGCTTTTATCCAATTGATGTTATCACTCATCTGTAGTTTAATTTCATCAGGTGAGCTCTGCATTATCTCTTCCAAAACTTCTGCTGCAATTCGATCAGTAGTGGCTAAGTCTTTAGGGTCGTTTGATGCACAAACCCATCTGAAAGGTCCAAAGCCATAATCAAAGCACATAGGTCCCATAATATCTTGTACATATGATGGGTATTTAAAGTCTCCATTATCTTTTAAGATATCAGCACATGCACGACTTGCCTCTAGTAAAAACGCATTTCCATAGTCAAAGAAATACATTCCTCTTTTAGTAAGTGTATTAATTGCATTTGTATGACGAACCAAAGTTTTCTGCACTTCTTTTTTGAATTCTTCTGGATTGTTGTACATCATCTCATTTGCATTCTCATAACTCATACCAATAGGATAGTAGCCACCAGCCCATGGGTTGTGTAATGATGTTTGATCAGAACCAATTTCAATGTGAATTTCTCGTTCAACAATTCTTTCCCATATCTCAACTATATTTCCATTATAAGCAATTGAAACAGCTTCTTTATTTTCTCTTGCTGCTATTGCTCTATCTAATAATTTATCTAAATCAGTATAAACCTCATCTACCCAACCTTGTTCATGTCTTTTGTAAGTCGCTTGAGGATTAACTTCTGCAACTATGCAGACTCCTTTAGCAATAACACCAGCTTTAGGTTGAGCTCCACTCATACCTCCAAGACCTGAAGTAACAAATATCTTCCCACTTAAATCTTCTGCTTTTGCATCTATCTTTCTTGCAGCATTTAGTACTGTAATTGTTGTGCCATGTACGATTCCTTGAGATCCAATATACATAAAAGAACCAGCAGTCATTTGTCCGTATTGAGTTACGCCAAGCGCATTAAATTTTTCCCAATCATCAGGTTTGGAATAGTTAGGTATCATCATTCCATTTGTGACTACAACTCTAGGAGCATCCTTGTGTGAAGGGAATAATCCCATTGGATGACCAGAATAAAGAACCAAAGTTTGCTCATCAGTCATCTTTGCTAGGTATTGCATACATAATAAATATTGTGCCCAATTTTGAAAAACCGCACCATTTCCTCCATAAGTAATCAATTCCTCAGGATGTTGTGCAATAGCATGATCTAAATTGTTAGAGAGCATAAGTTGAATTGCTGCTGCTTGCTTGCTTTTATGAGGAAAATCCTCTAAATGTCTTGCTTTTATCTCATATTCTGGCATAAAACGATACATGTAGATTCTACTATATGTTTTTAATTCTTCTGCAAATTCAGGAGCTAATACAGAATGCATGCTTTTGGGAAAATAACGCAAAGCATTACGGATTGCCAATTTCTTTTCTTCCTTATTCAGGATATCTTTACGTTTAGGAGAATGACTAATTTTAGGATTTCTCTTTTTCTTTGGAGGAAGTTTTGATGGGATTCCTTCTAAGATATTTTTTTTAAGATTTGTCATTTTGTTTCTTTTTATACGGACAATGTCTACAATTATTATTGCAACAATATCCTTTTTTTAAATGGTACTTTTCTGTAAAGATAATATAACCATCTGAAGAATGATAATATTCGTCTTTATCTAGTTTATCTATTTTTGAGAACTCTTTCATTTTACAAATATATATTATTTAGTTTTGAAAAATTGATTGTTTACATATCTAATAATTTGATGTTTTACAGGTGTTTATTATAGGTATTTTTCAAAAATGAAAATAATTAAGGTTTTAGCATGTATTTTTTTTATTTCTCATTATTGTTTCTCTCAGAATAAAACAGAGGAATATATTGAAACATATAAGGATATTGCAATCATAGAAATGAATATGTATGCTATTCCCTCTAGTATTACCTTGGCTCAAGGAATTTTAGAGTCAGGAAATGGAGAGAGTAGGTTGGCAGTAGAAGGGAATAACCATTTTGGCATTAAATGTCATGATAACTGGAATGGAGAAACTATAATTGAAGATGATGATGAAAAGGGAGAGTGTTTTAGGAAATACGATAAAGCAGCTGATTCCTATAGAGATCATTCTTTATTTTTAGCCGAAAGAGAAAGATATGCATCTCTTTTTTCACTTAGTTCTACAAACTATAAAGCTTGGGCAAAGGGCTTAAAGAAAGCGGGATATGCTACCAATTCTAAATATCCAACACTTCTCATTGATTTAATTAAGAAGTATAATTTAAGCAGATTTGATAAGGAAGTGTCCCAGCAAAAGAATCTTTATCTTGCTCATTCCTACGGGTTTCCTTATTTAAGTGGGATAGGGGTTTACTATTTCAATAAGAAATCACTATATGTAACAGAGGTAAATACATCATTTGTTTTTAGTAGTGCTAGTTTGAGTTTTAATTATGAGTTTTTTAATAATTTCTATATCGGAGCGAATTCTGGAATTATTTATCAGCCAACTAAAGAAGAAAATATTATTCCAAAAATTGCTGCAGAATTAATATATAAAAAATTATCAAAAAATCAGAAGTTTGATAGTGTCCTTATAAGAGGGGGTGTGCAGATGCCTTTAGAAAAAATAGACTATAAATTTATCCCTTATTTAAGACTGACTTATTTTTTAAAGTAACTACTCAACTTCAAAATTATAAAGGAAAGCATCACGACTGATAATTATATTTGTTTTTCCATCCTTATCCAAATCACAAACTGAAGTGAATCTATCTGTTTCAATAGGGGTTCCTTCCATAATTTCTCCATCTTTCCAAAGATAAATCTCTTTTGATGTAATCAATACAATTATATTTTTAAAAGTGGTGATCTCTTGAATAGTATTATTTAATTCAAAAGAGTGTAAAAGGTCGAATTTTTCATCTACAACAAATATTGTTTTGTCAGAAGAATAGATAAATTTATTATCATAAAGCAGAAATTTAGAATTTGCATTAAGATTAGTAACTGGTATTTTGGTGGCATTGCCATCTAATTTTCCTCTCCATAATTTCCCCTCATTAGTAATGCCATAAATCATACCGTTTTTGTCTACTTGTAATGACTGTTTGTTAAATTCAGGAATGTTATTATAACTAACTCTTTCTTTTCCGTCTCTAGCTAAAAGTGAAAGATTCTTATCCTTTGCAGGATATAAAATATAATCTTTACTACCAACTACGAAATGCTGTGCATTTTCAGTAATTGTTGAGTTTTTCTCTTTAAAGTTCCAGCCATTAATTTCATGTCCTTTTTTATCGAAATTATATAGCTTTCCATCTTCTGCAGCAATTAGAATCCTGTAGTTTCTATTATTATAATCAAAAGTAGCATGTCCGTTTGTTGCATTTGAAGGTAATTTTTTTGGAAAATTTTCTACTATTCTTCCTAATCTATCAAATATGTACAACTTACTTTTTGTATTGAAAAGTATCTGTAACTTCTTGTTTTTATAAAAATCAATCTGAGAA
>Ga0066843_10000703_pt1 | contig 10870 bp, 7 predicted proteins | sample ETNtaG_15_FD_66663 | JGI IMG/M metagenome (GOLD analysis project Ga0066843, IMG submission 66663) | Marine microbial and viral communities from oxygen minimum zone, Eastern Pacific Ocean - ETNP201302PF89A | ecosystem: Environmental > Aquatic > Marine > Oceanic | place: Pacific Ocean: Eastern... | reverse complement strand
CATAGGAAGATTATATATTATTAAGAAGGGAGGGAAATCGTGAGAAAATTGAGTTGTGTATTATTATGTTTTTTGGCTATTTCGTTTGCAACAGCAGGTATTTGGGAGGAGAATTTTGATGATCGTATGCCTAAAGGATGGGAGACAATCGTTGGTAAATGGAAAGTGGACAAGAAAGCACTAACACAAACGACCAATGAGTCATACTGCAAAATTATGTTTGGTGACGTAGCTTGGAAAGATTATAGCGTTGCAGTTGATATAACAGTTGGTGAAGGCCAACACCCATGTAACTGTGTTGGGTTACTAATTAGAGCAGATAAAGAGGGGGTAAACGGTTATCGTTTCTGGATACGTACCGACAATCATCAGGCCCAAGTTTCTCGTTGGATCAACAACAAGTTTGAACACCTCAAAAGTGCAATACCCCCACAAGCTGAATCAGGCAAGACTTATCGCATGAAGGTTATAGCCAAAGGGAAGAAATTCCAGTTCTTTTTAGATAAAAAATTGTTGTGGGAGGGTGAAGATAAAGACCAACCAAAATTCCAACCCAGTGGCCGCATCGGATTTATTTGTCACGAAACTGACCCTTATTTTGATAATTTAGTGATTGAAGGTGATCAAATTCCTGCTTCTCCGGTTAAACCTTTGGGGAAACTTTCTATCTCTTGGTCAAAAATAAAATCCTCGATCGAATAAATCTATATATACACATGCCAAACAGGCAGATTGAGTGATGAGATAAATTCAGCATGTAATTGAACCTCAACTTTTAAAATAAAACATATTAGGAGTGTTAGAATTATGAGAAAATTAAATTGTGTATTATTATGTTTTTTGGCTATTTCGTTTGCGACAGCGGGTGTTTGGGAGGAAGATTTTGATAATGGTATGCCTAAAGGATGGGAGGTAGTTACTGGCAAATGGAAAGTGGACAAGAAAGCACTGACACTAACTGCCGATGAACCATACTCCAAAATTATGTTTGGTGACGTAGCTTGGAAAGACTATAGCGTTGCAGTTGATATAACAGTTGACAAAGGTAAGCATCCATGTAACTGCACAGGTTTATTAGTTAGAGCAGATGAAAAGGGTGAAAATGGTTATCGTTTCTGGATACGTACCGACCAGCATGTAGGCCAAGTTTCTCGTTGGGTCAAAAACAAGTTTGTCCACCTCAAAAGTGCACTACCTCCAAAGGCTGAATCAGGTAAGACTTATCGTATGAAGGTTGTCGCCAAAGGAAAGAAATTCCAGTTCTTTTTAGATGATAAATTGTTGTGGGAGGGTGAAGATAAGGACGAGCCAAAGTTTCAACCCAGTGGCCGCATCGGATTTATTTGTCACGAAACTAAGCCTCGTTTTGAAAATTTAGTGATTGAGGGTGATCAGATATTTCCCTCCACTGCGGTTAAGCCTGTGGGGAAACTTTCTATCTCTTGGTCAGAAATAAAATCTTCAATCGAATAAATCTATATACATATGCCAAACAGGCAGATTGAGTGATGAGGCAAATCCAGCATGTAATTGAACTTCAATACCCCTGTCGGACCGGCTCACCCCATTGGGCTGGTCCGCAACGAAGGATCCTTATTCACCCGTTAACGACAATCGAACTCCAAGCTTACCAGCAGAACGGCTTTCTCTTGATCCGGTCGGTCTTTTCGCCTGAGGAGATTGATATTTTTCAGCAGGAAGCCCCCCGAATGGAGGACCAAGCCTTTCAGACTTCGGTTTGAGATGTTACCCAATGGGAAACCTTGGAACGTTGACCCGTCCATTAGTGTTTCACCACTTCTTGCTGCAGTTGTAACTGAGAGGCGCATCATGGATCGGCTGTCATCGATTTATAACGAATATGAAAGTGTATTGTTCAAAGACAAACTGATTTTCAAACCGGCAGATAGCCATGGAAATGGGATCCACCAAGGCTATAATTGGTAGCAGGGGTTTCCAGTTTATTGACAGTTGCCGTTGCTTTGGATAATACCAACAGAGAAAATGGGTATACGAAGTTCTGAACAGGTTATCAACAGGGATTCCTACATCAATCTAATACGTTTGATGGACAGATTAGCCCCGACTGGATAGATGGACAACAGCATATCTATGCGGAGATGCAAGCAGGCGATATAGCCATTTTCTCCTGTTTTACACCGCATGCGGCAGCGGCCGATAAGTCCACCCAAGCGGATGATCTTTCTAAGTTATAACAATAGCCAGGATAGGGAACACTATACAGCTCATTACTCTCACTTTCGTTGGTATCGAACGAGACAAATGTCATCATCCCAGCGAAGCAAACATTATTTTATCTGATTTTATGCATAATTCGATAAAACAAAAGACGGAAACAACACCTTCACCCTACTGAAATCACCATGCGAAAATATTTTCTGATTGCGGCTATTTGTATCTGCATGATATCTGCCCAGATGATTGTTAGTAATGCGTCGATCCATGTGCAGCTTTTTGAGGAGGGACTGACAGACCATAAAACAATTCCAAGTACCTTACCAGTCGAAACTGAACACTTTGCTGAAGAGGCGTTTGCTTTTTTTCACATTCCACACCGCTATGTCTACAGTGGCGTCCGTGCTGATCGACCAACATTGCTGCTAATTCGTGCCACTGGGCAAATTGAGTTGCCTGCAGGTGAACACCGATTGCTGATTAGGTCGTTAGGAAAGTCACAATTGAAAATCGACGACCAGATGCTGGCCCAGACACCTCCAGTACGGCATCGTACCGATGGACAGGACTCGTTTCAATTCCAGCAACTTGATCTAGGGGACGATATTCGACGACCAGCTCCCGGCGTTTCTGAACAGTTAGCTGTTTTCCAATCTCAGGGTGGCCTTCATCAAGTGGTTTTTGAGTTCTTAGTGGGTGGTATCTTAGAACCGCCAGAGTCTGACTATAAAAAAGTGCTTCGTGCTGAGGCGAACGAAACCACAGTTAGTATCCAACTGAGCGGAGACAAAAACTTTTATTTACTCACAGCTAAGCCTGGAAATCTTCTATATACTGATAAGGGCTGGTGGGACTTTAAGCAACGTCGTGAGATTTACTACAGTCAGCTGGAAGCCGACCGGAGAAAGAATCAATGGCAACAATGGAAACCCTATTGGGATCATCGACATGAGTACGCCAGAAGTTGGAGCCAAGAAAATCCTGCTCCCGAGCCAAAGCTGAATAACAATATTCCTCCCAATTCTAACCAGATTGATCAGTTCCTCACACATGATTTGTATGACCTGGCCACTGCAGGTGATTCAAACCACTCTTTGGATAATACTACATCTATTTCAGACCCAGGTCCAAACTTTCAGCAAACAGTATGGCCTATTATAGAAGCCAAGTGTCGAGCTTGCCATAGCGGAGAGAAAGCAGCAGGAGGCCTACGGCTGGATCTGCCTAGCACGGTGTGGTTTGAAGCCTCTGATAATGGGGTTGTTCCAATTGTCGCTGGAAATGCCATCGATAGCGAACTGTTTCGTCGCATTACTATTGACGATGATTCCAAAAGAATGCCTCCTCCCAGTAGTGGCAAAGCTTTGACTGCAGAAGAAGTCGTGATATTTCGCAGATGGATTAATGCTGGAGCTGAACTGAATCGACCTATACCCGCTAAGCCTTATCAACACAGTCCGCCTTTATCTGATTTGGCTTTTCTGAGAAAGGTCTATTATGATACTATCGGCATTCCTCCCACCGAAATAGAAATCGAGCAGTTTCAAGCTGATCCTAGCAATAAACGTCGATCCAAGGTGATTACACAACTCCTACGGGACCCTAGATGGGCGGACCACTGGGTTTCCTATTGGCAGGAAGTCTTAGCTGAAAATCCAAATCTTATCAATGCTACGCTGAACAATACAGGACCATTCCGATATTGGATTTACGAAGCTTTGCTGGACAACAAACCGTTCGATGTCTTCGTTACAGAATTGCTGAGCATGGAAGGAGGAGTTTACGCCGGCGGACCCAAGGGATTTGGCCTTGCATCGCAGAATGATGTACCAATGGCGGCCAAAGCCATTATTGTTTCCTCCGCCTTTCTCGGTATCAATATGAAATGTGCGAGGTGTCACGATGCCCCTTTTCATCAGACAAAACAACGCGACTTATTTGAGCTGGCAGCAATGCTTAAACAGGAGGCAATCGAAGTGCCTACTTCCAGTAGTGTTGATCTAAGTACGCTACCGAGTGGACGAAAACCTTTGATTGCAGTAACACTCCAGGTAGGCACAAAAGTAGAACCCCGATGGACACTGACTAACTTAGTCAATGATCCAGTTGCTGGGAGGTTTTTACCGGCGAATCCCTCTTTACGCGAGCAACTGGCATTTCAAATAACACGACCAGAGAATCAACGTTTTTCAAAAGTGATCGTTAATCGAATTTGGGCGAGGCTGACTGGAGAAGGTTTAATTGAGCCAGTGGATGATTGGGAAGGTAACAAGATATATAACTCGGATCTGCTAACTTGGCTAGCCAGTCAATTTAGCACCCACAATTACGATACAAAACACATTATTTCCCTGATTTTAAGTAGTCGATTCTACCAAAGTGTCTCTAATGAGACCAGCGAGCCAAGGTCTGAGTTCATAGTCCCTCAGCGTCGTTTACTGGGTGCAGAGCAAATTGTGGACAGTCTAGTTGCCGTCTTCGGAAAGCGACTAAGTACAGAACAACTCAGTCTTGACCTTGATATTTCAAGGGGACGCCAAAACGCTATCAACTTTGGCTTACCACGCCGTAGTTGGCAGTTGACCAGCTTATCCAACGAGCGTGATCGACCCAGTTTAGCTTTGCCAGAAACACAATCTATTGTTGATGTCCTGGAAGGATTCGGCTGGCATGGCTCCCGCATGGAACCAAGAACCCGAACCAAGATCGAATTGAATTTGATCCAGCCAGGTATACTGGCTAATGGGGTCTTCGTACAGAAAATGACCACAATTACACCTGGGTCAGAAATGGAAAAATTAGTGGTTGAATCGCTGGCACTGGATCGACTGGTCCGATCAATTTTTCTGCGGCTACTGACCCGGTATCCTACTGCAAACGAATTGGTTGTTTGTAATAATCTCTTAAGGGATGGTTTTGAAGACCGTGTTGTCAGGGAATTAGGAGAGATGGGTAAAGCTCAGGCCTTACCTAATCCAGCCAAATATGTCACCTGGTCGAATCACTTACAAGAAAAAGCCAATTCATTTATGGTTGACAAACAACTGCTTATTAAGAATGGCCCTACACCAAGTCTCGCCTTACAGAAAAACTGGCGTCAGCGTTGTGAAGACTTATTATGGGCTCTCGTTAATTCACCGGAGATGATTTTCTCACCCTAAGGGTGGGGTGAAAGGAAAAAGGAAACGTGCAACGACGTGATTTTTTGATTGCTGCTTCCACTGTTAGCCTGGCAACTATAGCTAATCCTATGCCGATTGTTTCTAAATGGGCCAATCTTCGAGGTAAGGCCCAACACTGCATTTTTCTTTGGCTCGGTGGTGGCATGGCGCAAATTGACACTTTCGATCCCAAGAAATTGGGAGACGCCAAGACAAATAAACCGGGTTCATACTATCCCTCGATTGATACTGCTGTAGCCAAAGTACAAGTTTGTGAACACTTGTCGGGTTTGGCGCCCTTGATGGATAGGGTGACGGCAGTTCGAACTGTTCATCATGACGTAGTCGATGAGCATGCGGCAGCAACAATCCGTGTCCATACAGGGCGCCGGACTTCTGGTACCATCCAATATCCGTCTGTGGGTTCAATTGTTGCTCATGAGTATGCCTCGACAAACAGTAACATTCCTGCCTACGTCTTGATCGGTTACCCTAACGTGGCACGTGGCCCAGGCTATCTTGGACCACGATATGGACATTTGTATTTGACTGATGTAGAGACGGGGCCAGTAGCTCTAACCCCTTCCCCGCAGCTAACCGACTCGCGTCGCTTGCGTCGGCAAAAATTGATGCAAACTCTTCGTGGTTCAACAACAGCTGAAAATGCCAAGCAAATTCAAGAATATCATCACATAATTGATCAAGCCGAAAAATTATCCTTCGGGTCGTTTATGAAAACATTTGATCTGACTTCAGAATCCACTCAAACGAGAGAATTGTACGGTGCAGACGTAACTACGGGGCTTGGGAAACGGTGTTTACTTGCCAGACGATTAATTGAATCAGGTGTTAGTTTTGTTGAGGTTTCACACAATCTGAATTTCCGCAATGGGACGGGATGGGACACACATTATAAAGGACAGATGAAACAACATTTATTAATCCGAGAATTAGATTTGGCTTTATCAGTTTTAATCACAGATTTGGAACGACGGCATCTATTAGATCGCACATTAATTGTAGTTGCCACTGAGTTTGGACGACCTGCTGGATTTGACAGTGGCGGCGGCCGTGGCCACCAATCAAAGACATTTTCACTGATTTTAGCGGGTGGGGGATTAAACCATCGGGGGGCATATGGCGTAACCGATGAGCTAGCTGCCACCATCCTAGAGAATCCAGTCTCAGTACCTGATTTTCATGCGACTGTATATGCGACCCTTGGTATCGATCCCTCTAAAATCCTCTATGACCAGCAAAACCGTCCCATCCCAATCACCGACGGAGGTCAACCCATTCATCAATTATTGCTTTAGCTACTGTGACTTGGAAATAGACGAGCATAAATGTATAGTTTAAATTCTGATCTTTTAAATTGATTTCTTGGACGTATTAATAACTCACCGATATCCAAGCAAAAGATAGCTTGTGTATGGGGCTACAATAATACAGACCATGTATTTCATTCGATTGCTTGTAGATATCCTCCCGAGTTCAGTATATACACCTTCTCGTTGTAAATGGCCGGCACCGACTCCTCCGTTTTGTTCTCCATCCTGACCGCCCAGAGCAGATCCGTAGTTCCATCTCCGTTCCCGTTGGCATCGACACAGAAAAAACAGGAGTTGACGGTAGACCCGAAGTAAACCCGACCATTATTCCCAACCACCGGACCGGTCAGTCCCCCTCCTCCATCAAAAGTCCAAATCAGCTCCCCATTCCCGGAATCAATGGCAAAAACCTGAGCAGCGACCGGTATCCCCCCCAGGCCAATACCGTTCAGAGCAGAGATATAGACCTTCCCATCGTTGTAGGCCGGAGTAACGTTGAACATCTTCGACTCTAAACCGGGCGTCCACATCACTTCTTTCGACTCCGGATCGAGACATCGGAACGTCGATCCGCCCACCGGTAGAAAGATCATCCCCTCAGCGCTGATCGGCGAACCGGAATCAGATCCTCCATTCAGCTGATATTTCCAGACAAGTTTCCCGCTCCGCTTATCGAACTTGTATAGATAGCGGTCCCAACCTCCGAAAAAGACGTGCCCCCCGATCACCAACGGCTCGCTACAGGTGGAACGCTCGGTGCGATAACGCCAGATAATATGCCCCGACTCCGCATCCAGACAGTTCACATACCCGTCGACGCCAGGAATAAAGACCAGACCGTCCGATACATTGACCGATCCCCATACCCAGCTGACATCCTGCCTCCAGATCAGCTCTCCATTCCGAGCATCCAGACAGTAAAAGTCGTCCTCTCCCCCCTGCTGCCCGATATAAATCTTATCCTGATCATAAACGGGCGACCCGGATACCGCCGCCCCAAGTTCGAACTTCCATCTCTCCTCCCCACTCTCGGCATCCAACGCATACACAAACCGACTCGGTGTACCCACATAGATCAGACCGTCGGCAGCCGTCGGCTTCGACTGGTAGTATGCCCCCCCGGCTATCTGATCGGTAAAGATCCGATAGCCATCCCTGACGAAGTCTTTGATCAAACTATGCTGCCACATCACCTCCCCTTCCAGATTCAAGCAATAGCAGTACAGATCTGAATCATTTAGCAGGATCCTGTCGCCTGCCATTTCTAGATCGGCGTAGATCCAGTGCTCACCGATTCGCTTTTCCCAGACGACCTTTCCAATTTCTCCCACACAGTCGATCTTGGCGACCACCCCGTCGATCGAAGCGACATAGATGCAGCCTCCTCCCGCCACGGGCCGAGAACGTACCCAATCCGACCTCTCACTCTGAAATAGAAGCTCTCCCGAAGAGGCATGCAGACAATACAGCCTCTTATCCGCACCACCGATAAAGAGTTTCCCTTCATGGGCCAGAGGCGCCGAAAACTGCCTGAATGCTCTACTTTCTGCCTCCTCTATCCGATAGGACCAGACCAACTTCCCATCCGCTTTATTCAAACAGTGCACCACCCCATCATTGGATCCAAAGTAAACGTGCTGCTTATCTATCTCCACCCTACGATTGATCCCTTCCTCCGCCCTAAACTCCCAAGCGATCCGCTCACTGGCAGCCGGCCAGTATTCACCGTCCGCCTTCAGACAGTACAGATACCCCGCTCTCGTACCGATGAAAATTTGCTTCCCTTCTAGCACCGGCTCTGCAAAAGTCGGCCCCACGTTGAAATCCCATAGCTGCTCACCCGTAACAGCATCTTTACAAACGATCCGATTAAACGGCTGGCAGACGGGTGGAATTCCCTCAATATCCTGCACCCCGAAGGGAACAACCAGATACTTTTCACTCGCTGCAAATGGAGCATATCCCGCTCTATAGTCGACGTGCCCAGCGTAGATCTTTTCATCGATCTCTCCCGTTTTTTTGTCGATATAGACCACGTGCTTCGTATCTCCTCTGTTGCCCCGACTACCCATCTCGCGCAGTAGAACGTGACCTTCCAGAACAACCGGCGTCGATGCCAGACAGGGAACGCTATACAGCTGATCCCCTTTTATACGCGCTACCTGTCTAGTGACATCGAGCACTTGGCCAGTATCCAGCGCGAGCTTCCACATGATATTGCGCATCCCCGGAGAGGCGAGATACACTGCCTCCCCATCGACCACAGGCTTTGACTCCCATGCCAGACCAACCGGAAACTTCCAAGCCGTCCGTCCGTGTATCGGCCCATCCGCTCCGGAAAACCCGGTGCGCCGTTCGTTCCCCTTGTAATTCGGCCAATTTATCTCCCGCCCCTGAAGCTCTTCGTTTACTGCACTTTCACCCACTTTTGGAAGAGCCGAAGCAGGATCATCCACTAACCTTCTCTGCACCTCCGCCAAAACCGAAAACCCTTCGTCGATGACCCCACCAAATGCCATCACATCCTCGTCGGAATAGAGCTGCTCTTCCCTCCCGTGAAAAACTGGATTCCACACCGACAGATTTGCCAATCTACGATCTACTTCCAGATAGCACTCCCCAAGATCGATACATTGCTGCTGCAACGCCACCGCCCAATTCTTCATCAACAGCACTCTGACCGCAAAATTAGCGCGCGTCGTAGGTACTTCTTTCAGCTCCTCTCTGATCCGATCAATCTCTTCATCTCCAGAGCTGTATTTCCAGCCGTCATTTTCTCGTTCGGCAGCCCCGCTCACGATATATATCTCCTTCGTTTTATGATAAATAATACTTACCTTACCGACTAGACACGTCGCACTATAAGGCAAAAATACCATCTAAGCAACTGAAATAACAGGAGATTACAAACCTAGCAAATCTAGCTTTCGTTGGATTCAACTTTCAAGTGCAATTTTTGGTTTGAGGTATAATTTTCGTTTCCTGACACCACACTTCATAAGATGGCTAAAAGTTCAGCGCTTTGCAGGGACGATGATTAAGCCCAAGCCAATGAAACCGGAAACTGACCGTTGGAGTTACTGATATCCACACAATAGACAACTCGTGTACAGTTTTATAACTGAAAGACGCCAAGTATTAAATATATGTACTAGAGTCGGTTAGTAAAGTACAGAAACCTCTCAGCTCTTCTGGGCAGAAAGCATTATCGTTCCAAGCCGACGTAGAACAATTTAGGTACCTCAATCAAAAAAAACGAAGATGTGAGTAATGGAGGAAAAAGCTGAACTACATCCGGTGATTAACCAGTATCATGAAGCCATCATTATAATGATGAGTTATGGTATAAGTGTCGACCATATAGCCGAAAAACTAGACCTGCCAGAAAAAAGATTGGTGGATTACATCAAGAAAGAAGGCCTAGATAAACAGATGGCACGCCGGCCATGGACATAGACTCTAACCAAAAATACCAGCGAATTTTGTGCGGTGATGCCGCGCTTTGTCAGTAGTAAGAGTTACTCTTATCGGTATGTCCGTATGTTGAGATCGAGCGATCGCCAGTAGTATTTGAGCGGATCTTCCCGATCCCAATCGGCGTAGAGTTCCTCCCAGTCGGCCCATCCCCAGTGGGGAGTTAGCGCGGCTGCATCCACCGGCTCGCTGATGGCTTGATAGCGGGCACTGGTGGAAAGACGAATCGTATCGACGGTCACATTGTCGCGACCCTGATGGATCGCCAAGCTATGAAACATGAGCACATCCCCACAACTAAAGGGATTCCAGTGCCACACGGTTTCGTCGTCCAGCAATTGCCCGGAGGTAACCAGCTCGTTGTCAAGATAACCACGCTGGTTGGAGCCGCGGGCAATGGCCACTCCACCGAGGTCAGAATCGATGTTGCCCAACGGAATCCACACGGTCCAGGTATCCCTAGTGCCGCGTACCGGGTGAAAGTCTTGGTGCGGCTCTGTTGTATGGTCAAAACGACCTGGAAAGAGGATATGGCAAATATGGCGTGGATGCACAAAAGTGGGCTCTGCGAGGAGTGATTCGAGCAAGCCCATGATTGTCTCATGATGGGGAAAGGCGTTGAAACTATGTAGGCTCAGTATGTCGTTGTAAAATCGCTTCAGCTCAGGAGGGGTCGGTTTGTCGTATTCCAAGTCGATATACACGCCC
>Ga0066843_10000699_pt1 | contig 10883 bp, 8 predicted proteins | sample ETNtaG_15_FD_66663 | JGI IMG/M metagenome (GOLD analysis project Ga0066843, IMG submission 66663) | Marine microbial and viral communities from oxygen minimum zone, Eastern Pacific Ocean - ETNP201302PF89A | ecosystem: Environmental > Aquatic > Marine > Oceanic | place: Pacific Ocean: Eastern... | reverse complement strand
CTTGTGGCCTATCTGACCCGAATTTTTCCGCGCGAGATCAAAACCAAAAAAGCAGTGCAAGCAGCCGCGATTGTCAAGAAGGTGCTGCCACTCAAATGAGCGGCTTGTTCATCACCTTCGAGGGCATTGAGGGGTGCGGCAAGTCGACTCAGATTGAGCGCTTGGCCAAGCGCCTGGCCAAGGCCGGCCGCGAAGTCGTCAACCTGCGCGAGCCGGGCGGCACACTCATTGGCGAGGCGATCCGCGAAGTCGTCAAGCATCCTCCCGGCGATGCCCCGATCTCGCCCGATACCGAGTTGCTGCTCATGAATGCCAGTCGTGCGCAGCTTGTTCAGGAAGCGATTCGCCCAGTCCTGGCCAAGGGCGCCGTGGTGCTATGCGACCGTTTTTACGACTCATCGATGGCCTATCAGGGCTTCGGCCGCGAACTCGACTTGGCCAATGTTCAGCAAGCGATCGATCTGGCCGTCGGCGACACCATGCCGAACCTGACACTGCTTCTCGACATTCCATTGAGTGTCAGTCAAGCCCGCGTCTCTGACCGACATCAATCAACCGGCGAAACACAGGATCAATTTGACGAGTCCGGAACGAAGTTTTTCGAACGAGTGCTCGACGGATTCCACATCTTGGCCAAGGCTGAGCCCGCCCGTTTCCGGATTATTAACGGAGACAAGTCCCTTGATACAGTCGCCGAAGAAATTTGGGACAGCATCCAATCTCATCTCTGAAATTATAACATGGAAAGTCAAAATAACCTTCAAAATCATCGTCAAGCATATTGGCGTGCGAACATCCGTATCCTGACCATCCTTTTATCGATCTGGTTTATCGTATCGTTTGGTTGCGGTATTTTGTTCGTCGACCAACTCAATCAAATCAAACTTGGCGGATTCAAACTCGGTTTTTGGATGGCTCAGCAGGGATCGATTTACACGTTCGTAGTGCTGATTTTCGTTTATGTCAAATTAATGAACAAACTCGATCAGAAATTCAGCTTCAATGAAAAGAACGATTAGGTCACCCCGCAACCGCATCTCGAAAAGCTAAATAGCATGGACGTACAAACCTGGACATACATCATCGTCGGACTTTCATTTACGCTCTACATTGGCATCGCTATTTGGTCGAAAGCCAAATCGACGAGCGAATTTTATGTCGCGGGCGGGAGCGTCTCCCCTTTAGCCAATGGCATGGCCACTGCCGCCGACTGGATGAGCGCAGCATCGTTTATCTCCATGGCGGGCCTCATAGCCTTCATGGGCTACGACGGCACGGTTTACTTGATGGGCTGGACAGGCGGCTATGTACTGTTAGCGTTGATGCTCGCTCCATACTTACGAAAATTCGGTAAATTCACAGTACCGGATTTCATTGGCGAGCGTTACTACTCAAAGGCAGCCCGAATCGTCGCATTGCTTTGCGCCATCTTCATCTCTTTCACTTACGTCGCCGGCCAAATGCGCGGTGTTGGCGTGGTTTTTTCGAGATTCCTTGAGGTCGATATATACTGGGGTGTGCTAATTGGAATGAGCATTGTTTTTACTTACGCTGTATTGGGGGGCATGAAAGGAATTACATACACGCAGGTGGCACAATATTGCGTACTTATTTTCGCCTACATGACTCCGGCATTTTTCATTTCGCTCATGCTCACAGGCAACCCAATCCCGCAGCTTGGCTTTGGGGGTGAACTAAAGGAAGGCGGTTATCTTTTGGATAAATTGGACAAGGTGGTCACCGATCTTGGCTTCACAGCGTACACCGCCCAAACAAAGTCCACCACCGACATATTCTTTATCACGCTGGCATTGATGGTAGGAACGGCTGGTTTGCCGCACGTGATTATTCGTTTCTTCACCGTGCCGAAAGTTCGAGATGCGCGTATTTCTGCCGGTTGGGCCTTGCTGTTCATCGCAATTCTTTACACCACCGCCCCGGCCGTCGCGACCTTCGCTCGATACAACATCATCGACACCGTAAATGAAAAGCCATACGCAGAAATGCCAACTTGGTTCAAAAAATGGGAGGAAACTAAATTGATATCTTTTGAGGATAAAAACCGTGACGGTAAAATTCAATTTTACAATGATAAAAACGAAATATTCAAATCAAAAGCAGTGACTAACGGTTGGAAAGGAAATGAACTCAAAGTAGATCGTGACATCATGGTCCTAGCTAATCCAGAAATTGCTGGATTGCCGAACTGGGTCATCGCATTGGTCGCTGCTGGCGGATTGGCCGCAGCGCTTTCCACAGCAGCTGGATTACTCCTTGTCATTTCAACTTCCATTTCACATGACTTGATGAAGAAAACCATCAATCCGAACATCACTGATAAACAGGAATTAATTTACGCACGCATTGCCGCTGGCTGCGCTATTATCATTGCTGGTTATTTCGGAATCAATCCGCCCGGCTTCGTCGCCCAAGTCGTTGCCTTTGCATTCGGCTTGGCCGCCAGCAGTTTCTTCCCAGCAATCGTTTTGGGCATCTTTTACAAACGTATGAACAAGGAAGGTGCCATCGCTGGCATGATTGCTGGGATCGTGTTCACCGCCGCTTACATCATCTACTTCAAGTTTATCAGCCCTGAAGCCAACGTGCAGGCCAATTGGTGGTTCGGCATTTCGCCGGAGGGTATTGGTGGTATCGGCATGTTGCTCAACTTTGCCATATCGATAGTGGTTTCCAATCTCACCAGCCCGCCACCTCCCGAGGTGCAGGAACTTGTTGAAAATATTAGAGTCCCGAATAAAGACTAAATCCAAGCGATCTCACTCGCTGATGAGTTCCCTGAGTTGGCTCACCGGCACGCAGTTTTTGAAGACCATTTGCAGGTTCTTCTGCTCGTCGTCTTTCTCCGTGTAGTAGAGTGACTCGGTGCTGGCAGCGACACCAACCACTTCACCGGCTTCATTCAACACAGGCGCACCACTGGATCCGCGACCAAAATCGGCTGTGATTGACATCGCCGGAACAGTCTTGCGATCGCGCTGTGTCATGAAGTATCGGGCAACGCGTCCTTCGCTCAACGTGTAAAATTTTTGGTTCGGATGGCTAATCAAATCCACTTTTGCCCCAACGGGTGCCGCTTGGCCAAGCGCTACCGGCGTCACCCCGGTTTTCGGGATGCGCAACACGGCCAGGTCAAAACGCTCGCTCGATGCGACCACCGACTCGACCATGAACACACGACCATCAAACAACCGCACCGCCAGGGCGGCGCGCTCCGGCTGGTTCACCACGTGAAAATTCGTCACCACCAAGTCTTCCGCGATCAGGAATCCGCTCGCCGGGGCCACGTGCCAGCGCGTGCAGCGTTTGCACTTGTAAACACCACCCACCACCGCGATTGCCTTTTGCACATCCTCCGCTCGACCACCCTTTCCCGCTGGCAAACCAAGTTTGGCCCTCGTTTCTTTCTTCAACTGCTCGATCAACGATTCCATCGAGATCGTCTCGTCAGAATCCATCATCCTCGTTGCCTCACGTGTCATTTGCCCAATGATCGCCCGGTCGTTGATCACCGCCGGCTTGGCTTTTGTTTTTGAGTTGCCACCGCTTGACTGGGTGCTGGCACATCCGACCAAGGCCAGGGCCATCGACAGCCCCATCGCTTGGTATATCTTCATCTTCACCCGCTGAAGCTAGCTCAATCCCGGCTTGGCAGCGAGCGCTTCGTGACCTCAAATGGCACCGGAATGGCTCTGCCCAAGTACATCCGGGAAACCGACCATGGCGTGACGCTGGCCATCCGCGTTCAGCCGCGCGCCTCGCGGGATGAAATCATCGCCGACGCCGATGCCAACCAACTGAAAGTCCGCATCACCGCGCCTCCCGTGGACTCCGCCGCCAACAAGGCGCTGCTCAAGTTCATCGCCAAGTCGCTCGGCCTCCCGCCCCGCACCGTGACCCTCATTCGCGGCGACAAAAACCGCAGCAAAACCCTGCTCATCACTGGCACCGAAACGTCATCGATACTCGCAAAACTCCACATTTAACTTGAGACGCTCCCACCCGCTCACTAGCTTCGCCCCGTGAAAAACATCCGAACGAACGCCGCCCTGCTCTGCGCGCTGATCGCCGCGACCGTTGGTTGCCATTTCCAGATCGAAACCAGCGGCACGCGCTTCCACCACAAGCCCGGCGCCACGGCAACGACGTACACGGTCGAGATCATCGTCGTCGACAACGTAAACAAAAAACAGATTGCTCAGCCAAAGCTGATCGTCCTCGGTGGTCAAGAAGCCAACATGGAAATGACCGACAAGGCCGGCCAATCCGTCAGCATCGATGTGTTCATCAAGGAACATGGCCGTCATAAAACCGGCAAACTGAGTTACAGCATCCACAGCAGCGACCGGAAAGTCTCGGGCCAATTTCACACCCCGGTCGGCGAACCTGCCCACCTCGAAACCGGCGATTTCACATTGGACGCGACAATCACGCCGCAACCGGCCAAGCAGTGAGCCACGTCGCAACCGATGCCACGTCGGAATGCTGGCGCGTCTGGGTGGACACCGGCGGCACCTTCACCGACTGCCTCGCCGCCGATCCGCACGGACGCACCCGCCGCTTCAAGGTTCTCTCCAGCAGTTGCCTCCGGGGCACCCTCACGGTCATCGATTCACCGACTGAGATTGCGGTCGAGTTACCACAACCGCTCACCCCTGGCTTCGCGATTGGCCAACGCTTCCGCCTGCTTGGCAAAGCCGGCGAGCCGATCGAAATCACCGCGCACGACTCGCCGACCCGGCTCCGCTTGGCGAAGCCGCTGCCCGACATCATGCCGCTTGGCCAAGCGATCGAGATTGCCTTCGACGTCGAGCCCCCGATTCTCGCGGCCCGAATCGCCACCGGCACGCTCGCCGGCCAGCCGCTCCCGCCGATGCTCATGCACCTGGCCACCACCCGCGGCACCAACGCGCTGCTTGAAGAAAAAGGCGCCGACGTCACGCTGTTCATCACGCAGGGCTTCGAGGATTTACTACTCATCGGCAATCAAAAACGCCCTGATCTGTTCGCGTTTAACGTCCAAAAACCGACGCCGCTCACGGCGAACGTCGTTGGCGTCGATGAACGGCTTGACGCGCTTGGCCAAGTGCTTCGCCCGCTCACTCTCCCGCAAGTTGAGTCGCCTAAAAATGAAAACCAATCCGCCGCCGTCGTCTGCCTCCACAGTCATCGCAATCCCGACCACGAACAACGCTTGGCCGCACACCTCCGCGACACCGGCTGGCGGCACGTGTCCGTGTCGAGCGAGCTGGCGGCGGTGATAAAGGTTTTGCCTCGCGCTGAAACGACGGTTGTCGATGCCTACCTGTCGCCGATCATGACGCGCTACCTCGACGGCGTGGAGCGCGAGTTGGCCGGCGGCAAACTGCGCGTGATGAGCAGCGCGGGCGGCCTCGTCTCCCGCGCCGACTGTCGACCCAAGGACAGTTTGCTGAGCGGCCCGGCCGGCGGGGTTGTCGGAGCCGCGATGTCTGGCCGCCAGGCCGGCTACGAGCGCATTATCGGTTTCGACATGGGCGGCACGAGCACCGACGTCTGCCGGTTCGACGGCGACTTCGATTACCGTTTTGAGTACCATGTCGGCCGCGCCCGGGTGCTCGCGCCGGTCCTCGCCATCGAGACGGTCGCCGCCGGTGGCGGCTCGATCTGCGGATTCAATGGCGACGAGTTGTTCGTTGGCCCGGAGAGCGCGGGAGCAAATCCCGGGCCGGCCTGCTACGGAGCCGGTGGCCCTCTGACGATCACCGATGTTAACCTGCTGCTTGGCCGGCTCGACCCGGCACAGTTCGGCATTCCCGTCAGCACCGATGCCGCCCGGGCCGCGCTCAAGCAGGTTCGCCAATCAATTCCCGACCCTCCGCCAGAGCAGGAACTGCTGTCCGGTTTTCTCGACATAACTAACGAGCGGATGGCCGACGCTGTTCGCAAAATATCCATCCGCGAAGGCTACGATCCGGCTGACTACGCACTGGTCGCCTTCGGCGGCGCCGGTGGCCAGCACGCCTGTTCCATCGCCGAAAAACTGGGCATCACCACCGTCCTCTGCCCGGCCGACGCCGGGCTGCTCAGTGCGCGGGGCCTGCGCGACGCCGTCGTGGAGCGTTTCGCCGAGCGACAGATTCTCCAGCCTCTCGACGCACCTGGCCAGGCTCTCGGCGACATTTTCGCCGAGTTGGAGACAGACGCACTTGGTTCGCTCAAAAGCGAAGGCTTCACCGCCAAGGAAATAACAGTGCGACGGCGTTTTGTTTCGCTGCGGCATGCCGGGCAGGAATCCACCGAGGAGATCGCCTACGTTGAAACGACCGATTTGGCCACTGCGTTTCGCGAGCGTTACGAAAAACTGTTCAGCTACTGGTCGGACAACAAATCGATCGAAGTCGTCTCGGCTCGGGTCATCGCCTCGACGCACCCGCCGACAATTTCGACAGAATCGTTCGGCGATCCTGCGGGGCAGCCAATCAACGAGCCGATCATCAGCCGCGAGTCGCTGAACACCGGGCAGCGCATCGCCGGCCCGGCGATCGTGCAGGACCGGTTCTGCACACTCGGAATTGACCCCGGGTGGATGGGCACATTCGGCTCCGAAGGCACACTCAAACTCGAGGCGCTTCGCAAAGACAATCTTGGCAACAAAACTGCCCACTCGCCGCTGGTCGAGTTGGAATTGTTCACCAACCGCTTCAGCTCGATCGTCGGGGAGATGGGCCAACTGCTGCAGCGCACCGCCGTCTCGACCAATGTGAAGGAGCGGCTCGACTACTCCTGCGCGTTGCTCGATCGCGCCGGCCAACTTGTCGTCAACGCGCCGCACATCCCGGTGCACCTCGGAGCGCTTGGCCTTTGCGTGCGCTCCATTGCGCTTGATCAAGCGCTTGGCCCGGGCGACATGATCGTCACCAACCATCCCGGCCACGGCGGCTCGCACCTGCCGGACATCACTGTCATCAGTCCGGTGTTCGATGACGCCGGGCAACTCCTTGGCTACGTGGCCAACCGCGCGCACCACGCCGAGTTGGGCGGGATCAGTCCCGGCTCGATGCCGCCGCTGGCCAAATCGCTCGCCGAAGAAGGCGTTGTCATCCTGCCGACTCCTCTGTATCGCGGCGGCAAGGCGCAGTTTGGCGAAATTGAAAAACGGCTGACCGGCAGGCCGCACCCGTCACGCTTGCCGGAAGACAACCTGGCCGACCTCAAGGCTCAAGCCGCCGCGAACCTGCTCGGCTGCCAGTCACTGCAGCGCTTGGCCGTAACGCACGGCCCAGCAAAAGTCGTCGATTACATGGGCCAAATCCGGCAGCGGGCGGCCAACGCCATCGTCCGGCGCATCGGCACCCTTGAGCCGGGACGGCACTCTACCATCGAGTTGCTCGACGACAGCACCCGCCTCGCCGCCACGATTGAGGTTGGCGGAGGAAAAATCTGCATCGACTTCACCGGCACCGACGCACTGCACCCCGGCAACTTCAACGCCACCCCGGCGATCGTCCAAAGCGCGGTGCTTTATGTCGTCCGCCTGCTCGTCAACGAACCGGTGCCGCTCAACGAAGGCTTGATGGAGCACGTCGAGATCACGCTGCCCCGCTGTCTGCTCAACCCAGAATTCCCCAACGACCCCGTGCTTGCCCCACCCGTCGTCGGCGGCAATGTCGAGACGAGCCAGCGGCTCGTGAACCTGTTGCTCAAGCCGTTCGGAATCGTCGCCGCGAGCCAGGGAACGATGAACAACCTGATCTTCGGCAACGAACGCTGCAGCTACTATGAGACCATCGGAGGCGGGACCGGCGCCGGACCAGGATTTGACGGCACGGACGCCGTGCACTCGCACATGACCAACACCGCCATCACCGATCCGGAGATTTTGGAATGGCGCTACCCCGTCCGGCTGGAGCAATTCGCCGTGCGTAAAGACTCCGGTGGCCAAGGCGAGTTCAACGGCGGCAACGGCATCGTTCGCGAGGTGGTTTTTACTGAACCGGTCTCACTCTCACTTCTCACTCAAAACCGCACCCAAGGCCCCTACGGCCTAAACGGAGGCCAAGCGGGCCAACCCGGCGAGCAGCGCTTGGCCAAGCGCGACGGTGAAGAAAAGGAACTCGCCTCGGTTGCTCAGGAACAACTGGAAACAGGCGACCGCCTCATCATCAAAACCCCCGGCGGTGGCGGCTGGGGCTAGGAGAGAATCCCGTGAACGACTTCACCTGCGACGCCAGTCAATCGTACGTCGAGGCCGGCATGGCGGTAGGTCAACCGCTCGTGATCCATGCCGAGGATGTGCAGGATCGTGGCGTGCAGGTCGTGCATGTGAACAGGGTTTACGACTGCAGTGTCGCCGATTTCGTCGGTTGATCCGTACGAAAAACCGGGCCTCACACCCGCACCGGCAAGCCATGTTGTGAAGCCGCGGGGATTGTGGTCACGCCCGCTACCATTCTGAGAAAACGGCGTGCGCCCAAACTCGCCACTCCACCAAACAAGCGTCTCCTCCAGCAAACCACGCTCCTTTAAATCGGCCAGGAGGCCAGCAACCGGCTTGTCAGTGGCGCGGGCATGATCCATGTGCTTGGGCATGTTGCTGTGCTGATCCCAGCGTGGGGTGGCGCTCTCGTCGGCGTAGTTCAACTGGATGAACCGCACGCCAGCCTCGGCAAGTCGGCGGCCCATTAGGCATTGCTTGCCAAATTCATCCGTTGCTTTCGACCCAATACCATAGCGCTCGCGCACAAACTTCGGCTCGCCGGACAGGTCGAACAACTGCGGCGCGTTCATCTGCATGCGCCAAGCCAGTTCGTACGACTCAACGACGGCGTCCAACTGGTCGTCCTGCCTTCGGTTGCCTAACTGCGTCCGGTTCAGTCTTTGCAGAAATCTGAAGTTGCGCTTCTGCTCAGCTCGCGAAAGCGATGCATTTACTGCGTTGCGCAATGTGGCTTCATCCGCCGGTTGACCGGCCTTGCCGATGGCGGTGCCCTGGTGGATCGCCGGCAGGAAGGCGCTTGAGTAATTGCGCGGCCCACCCTTGGACGCGGACGGCTGTAGCACCACAAATCCGGGTAGGTTTTGATTTTCGGTGCCAAGCCCGTAGGTCACCCAACTGCCCATCGACGGACGCATCAGATTCGTCGCACCAGTGTGCATGAACAGTGTCGATGGCCCGTGCGCCACGCCCTCGGTCTGCATTGATTTGATGAAGCATAAATCATCCACCATCTGCGCGGTGTAAGGGAACAAATCCGAGACATGCTGGCTGCATTGACCATACTGCTTGAAGCCCCACAGCGGCTTCATAAGCTTCCGTTTACTCTTCTTGCCGAACGTGCCGAACCGAACGCCGGTAAAGTCGTAATCCCTGTCGTGATTGCGGATCAGCTCCGGCTTGTAATCGTAGGTATCCACATGGCTCGGACCGCCTGCCATGAAAACGAAAATCACCCGCTTGGCCCGAGGCACGAACATCGGCTGGCGCTGCAGCAGTGTCGCCGAGCCAGCAGCCGCGTTGGCTTCATGGCCCAGCCCAGCCAAGGCCAAGGCCCCAAAACCACAGGCTGAGTTCTTGAGCAGCTCCCTGCGAGAAAGTTTTCTAGGGTTCATTCAGCCTGATTCCACTGAGAGGTTTGAACACCCAAATTCTAGTGGCAATGTTAATGGCATATATTAGCCCGTCGCTGTTGCTTCAGTTAGACTCCAGCGACACCCCAGCCATCGCGGTACTTCCGCCGGAGAAGATTGTGAGCGGCATGGTTGTTGGTGACAGCTGGTTTTTTCGGATCCCAATAGAGTGTCTCACCCGGGTTGCGGATCGCAACGGTGCCCAGCAGGATGGTCTCTGTCATGGGACCGGTTTGCTCGAAATAGGATTCGTTTTTGGCGATGCCGATGATGGCGTCGAGGAAATGATGGTAGTGATTGCGCGGATCGAGCTTGGGCTGTGCGGTGCCCTTATACTTGTCGCGCGGCAGTAACATCGCTCCGCTGCCATTGGGTATCAGGACTGCGCCCTCGGTGCCGACCATCAGCGCTGACTCCGGTGGGTAGGTCTTGCCGGGATACCACTTCTGCGCCTCTTCCGGAGGGTAGATAAGGCCGTCGAACCACTCGACGGTGATCTCGTCTTTCGCAGTGTTCGATGTCCCCGGGAAGATCCAGGTGATATGGTCGCTCTGCGGCCATGTATCAGCACGGCGGGCGGGCGAGTTCTTCCATGACTCCTGCACCGTGGCATGCACCGTTTTCGGCGCAGTCAAGCCGAGCGCCTTCCAACTGGCATCAAACACATGGCAACCGATGTCGCCGGACCAGCCCGTCCCGAAGTCCTGCCAGGCACGCCACTTGGTCGGGTGATAAATACCCGGGACGAAAGGCCTTTCGGGTGCGGTGCCCAACCAAAGATCCCAATTAAGATGGCCTGGAGCGGCGTGCTTCTCCCTCGGGCGCGGTCCGATGAGACGATAACTATCGATTGCACCCGGCCGGTTCGAACAGAGATAGACGTGCTTCACTTTTCCAATCAACCCCTGCTTGACATAGTGCACACCCATTCGATCGCCGAAGCCGGATGCAGCCTGCGTCCCAAGCTGGGTTTTGACACCCGCCTTGCGCGTTGCCTCAGTCAGCGCGCGCACCTCGGCGACATCGTGGCAGAGCGGCTTCTGACAATACACGTGCTTGCCCGCACGCACCGCTGTCACCGCGATGGGGAAGTGCATGTGGTCTGGCACGGTAACGTTGACTGAATCAATCTTGTCGCCCTCTTTCTCGATAAGCTCGCGCCAGTCGGTGTATCTGCGCGCATCTGGCACTTCCTTGGCGACACGGTCCAAATGATTGCGGTCGACATCACAGATTGCGACCACCCTGGTCTTGGC
>Ga0066843_10000691_pt1 | contig 10957 bp, 7 predicted proteins | sample ETNtaG_15_FD_66663 | JGI IMG/M metagenome (GOLD analysis project Ga0066843, IMG submission 66663) | Marine microbial and viral communities from oxygen minimum zone, Eastern Pacific Ocean - ETNP201302PF89A | ecosystem: Environmental > Aquatic > Marine > Oceanic | place: Pacific Ocean: Eastern... | reverse complement strand
GATATGACCCCCATGTTGGACATCGTGTTCATCATGTTGATTTTCTTCATCGTAACGACCTCGTTCGTGAAAGAGAAAGGTTTGGACGTAAACCGTCCTGAAGATAATCAAGCGAAAAACGATAAGCCTTCAAAAGCGCTTTCTATCCGTATTGATGCTGATGGCACAATTATGATGGGCGGCCGCGAAGTTGATATTCGTCGTGTGGTTGCAAACACGCAAACATACCTAGCGGAAAACAACACGGATTCAGCTGCTATCCAGGCTCACGAAGACAGTGAGCACGGTACTGTGGTAGAAGTTATGAACCAAGTTAAAATTGCAGGTATTGATAAAGTATCTGTTTTGGTTAAAAAGAGCAGCTAAAACGCCTTTCTGACCACGCAAATTAAAGAAAGCCACCTTCGGGTGGCTTTTTTCGTATAAGACCTTATACCAAAGTATCTCTTGTGCTATCGCATGAATTTTGTTCAGATCGTACCATTCGGTGTGTCTGGAAAATCCATGTTGAAACTCGGTTCCAGACTCTGATGTCACTGGAGCCATTATGCACAAAAAAATACTCTACACTGCTGTACTTGCAGCAGTTATGTCAGCACCACAAGTGTCTGCCGCCAAAATTGAACTAAGTGAAGCGTTTGAATATAACGCATTCATCTTCGATAGCTTTACCGGCCAATCTTCCGATGTTGAGGGAAGACTAGCTGTCGGTGGCGAAATGAACGTATCCGATTTCAATGTCGGCTTACTGCTATCGCCAGATATGTCTGAGTCTGCTCTTGCCGTAGGCGGTAACCTTCATTTCACGCGCGGTGATGTTCACGGTGGTTCAACTACCGTGTCAGGTATGGTGTTTGGCTCTGAACTCACATTCGATAAAGCGGTTAACGCTCAGCAGACTGTAAATCTCATTAATTCTACGGTGAAGTCTGGCGGTATCTCATCGAAAGGTGATGTCAAACTAGGTAACTCAAATGTTGTATCAGGTGATGTGCACGCCAATACTGTGAAACTTGGTGGGCCTAATAGTGTTTACGACAGTGTGAGTAACCCTACTTTATATGGCTCCCAAGTTGAAAACGGAAACGTATTTGCTGAGTCTAGCGTTGAACTTGATAGCAGCGAAGTTAACGGTACCGTAACGCTTAACGACGTTAACAATTACACCGCTATCAATGGTTCGACAGCAACATCTGTTGAACAGGGCAGCGTGAGTAAGGCTAACGTTAACAATATCGACTTTAATGCTATTGCTGCCGAAGTAACAGCGCAGTCTCAGGAGTTTGCGTCAATGTCGGTGAATGGCACAACAACATTGTCGTGCACTGACGCTAACGATTCGGATCAAGCTGTTGCTTGTACCGACGCTAGCAAGGATGTATTAAATACCATTACCTTCTCTGGCTCTGATGATATCAATATCTACAATATTGACGCTAGTTGGTTTAGCGCTACTGATAAAGGCATTGTTTACGATTTCTCTACCACCAGCTATAACATCATCAATGTTTATGGTGAGTCAGTGGAGTTATTCAATACAGGCTTCTTTAATACTGCCTTTACGCAGGAAAATGAATACTTCAGAGAAAATGGCCAGTACAGAGACAATGACAACAATGTAGGTCAGCGTCATGATGGCCTTTATACCAACAACATCTTGTTTAACTTTGTTGATGCTGATTTTCTTACACTACATAGTGTGGGTGTTAAAGGTAGTGTACTGGCGCCATATGCAGAGCTAAGTTTCTACAATGGTCATGTAGACGGTAATGTCATTGCTAATAGTTTGGTCACTCCGTTGGTGCAACTGATTAATGACGACGGCGAAACCTACAATGCGCCGACAGGCCAAGTAAATAACTATCAGTTCGGCGCTATCAACGTAAGTGAACCTGCATCAATCGCCCTCTTATTTGGCGCTGGATGTTTCATGCTAGCTAGACGTAGAAAAGCGAATTAACGCTTTAAAAAGAGAGTGAATCTTCAGGCAAAAGCGGCTTTATAGTGCAAAGCCGCTTAATCTTGGCGAAGACAGCAAAAGCTCATCGCTTGTTACACCAGCACCTCGCCCTTCTCGCCACCTTATCTGAATACCCGCTTCAAATGCTTGGTACTCAACCGCAAATGCTTTTCCTATATACCCTGCCACAATCCAGTTGTGATTGATTCGATACTGACCTTCAGCCATAAAATTTCCGCTTAAACCCGTATCTGAGCTTTCACCAAGGGTCGCGTTCTCGTCTGCCGTAGGAAATGCACCTCCAATCGGAAAGCGCAGATCATCGTCTTGTTCAACACGTGAAAGCGCAAGTGAACTTCGAAGTTTAACTTGCCAGTTTAGCGCCTCAAGAGTTAACAGCTCTGAATAGCCCCCGATGCTGACAAACTGACTGGGGCTAAAGTAGCCACCATTGCCGACCGTAAAGCCGCTTAAATTTTTATCATAGCTTGTATAGCTCAAGAATGGCCCTACACGCCAATAGTCAAGCTTTGGAGATATCATGGTAGCAATATCGTAACTTACATCCCCCCGTAGAGAGAACGCGCTATTATCGGCAACCTGCTCGCCTTCTAAGCGACTAACCTGAGCAGTACCTGCAACAGACCAGTTGTCGGCCACTGCATGCGCTACTAACCCTCTTATGCCACTTTCTATCACGTAGCCCCAAGGTTTCGCATGATCAGCATTGAAGGTTCCGGTTTGGCTTAATAAGCTGTCTTCTTTTGCCTTTCTAAACAAGGTTGCAGCTACCGTTGTACTGGTAAGAAATTTGGTTGCAGATATCTGCCCGGTTACTTTAGCGCCAACGGGTTGATCGAACATGGCATATTCAAGGTTAGCGTAAAAATTGAAATCAGGTGCCTGATAATGCGCTTCGGCGCGAAGCCCCTTATCTTCGAAGCCGCTTATTCCCGAAAATGCTCCACTCAATTGGTTGTTACCAAACCAGTCGCCAACTTGAGGGCGACCGCTGTAGAATTGCTTATAGTCGAGTGATACTTGCCACAGCCAGTTTTCATAACCGCTGCCAATACCAATATATTGCGACAGAACATCGAAATTACCGAGCCCCTCACTTCCGCTTCGACTGCGAGTATTAATACCGTAGACTGCACTTAGTCCACCTTTAGTTTGTGCTGTAACTCCCCGCGCATCGCGATTTTGATAGGCTAGCCAAAACTGTTTTCTGGGCCAGGCGTTACGTGTGGTACGTTCTTGCAATATGCTTTTTACCGCACTGTATCTCAGCGCCAATCGGTTCAGTGTGGCTTCGTCGTCTTGATTAATTGTAACCAATTCATTGGCAATTACCGCATCGGTTGGCGTCTTCGCGAGCACTCGCTCGAACGCTGCGGTGGCGGTTGTGGTGTCTTGTATCTCTTTAGCAGCCCACCCAATTAGTGCTTGCTCATCTACACTTAACGGTCTCAAACGGGCGAGTGCTTCGCCTGACTCAATACTTTGCTTGTAGCGCCGTGTATCGTAAAACTGAGCCTGTCGGCTAGCCAGACCATCGGCACAGCGTCGAATGAAAACCTCAGTATTGACACTACATGCTAGGTCGAACGCGCTTTGCTTGGCCGTGTCGCTGCTTTGCGCGCTAAGTGACAAATACCTGCCTTCGTTATCGTTCACCAAACTAAATAGCGCGTCGGCAAAGTCGTAATTTTTCAAGTCGTATTGTTGCCATGCCGCGCCCAGCAGCACTTCTTTCACGTAGCCGCTGTTATCAGATTTGAGAAATTGCTCCAGCGTTGTCGTATCGCGCAAAGACAATGCCTGCTGTAGCTTAATACCAGTGACACTGTTAAGGCCTTGTTGAGCGGACTGTTTATCGATATCACGAACTGCCGATTGTTGGGCCTGAGAGAACTGCTGCGTTGCCATTTCTAACATGCCTTTATCAATGGCCGTCCACCCCATAAGCAAGTAAAAATCAGTTCGCTTAATTTGATTGCTCAATGCAATAAGCGTTTCTACTTTTTGCTTCGACGTATTTGCTCTGGCTTTCGGCGTTAACTGAGCAAATTGTTCGAGCGGGAGGGCTTTAGAAGCGGGCTTATCTGGCTGCTTTTTTAAAGCCTGAAACGATTCTCTTGGCTCTGAAACTACAGGCTTGTTAGTACCTTTTAAGCGGCCGTTTATTCTGTTTAGTTCGGTTTCGACTTCTTGTGGCACCTGCCACGTAGGGTAACGAGCTTTTAAGCGCGTAAACTCTTCATTGGCTTGCTGAATCTGTCGCTCATTAATATGGTACCAAAGCCCTGTTAAATCCGGCTGATCTTGTTGTGCAGGTAATATACCCAGATCTTTTTCTTTGTACGTTGTTTTAGCTTGTCCGTATGCCTGCACCGACACAAGTGACGTGGCCAAAGCGCTTAGTGCCAGATACAAAGACGTGCGAGTAAACCGAGTTTTCACGATGCGTTATCCAAAACTGCTAGCATAGAAAGCAGCGTTAAACTTGCCGAATAATAATCCATGTTTCGATTGATCTCAGGCCACTCTGGCCTTTGCTTTTCTTCTGATTTCATCAAGCTGTTTACCGCCATCTGCACTGAACGCATTCCCTTAGACATTTCGTACTCAGCGGTTTCCTCGTTTAGCAGGTTGATGGTAGCTGGCGTAGGCGTTATCGCCCACCATGCATAGTAGGGAGAAAGTAGCTTCTCAGTTAATCTAGCGTTTTGGCGAAAACGTGGGGACCATGCTAGCTGAAGCGGTATACGGATCGCATTAAAACCAAACTCAGGCGATATCACATTATCTAAACTTAACGCACCAATTTTACTGTTATCGGACTCAGCACTATTAGGGGTGAAACGCACCCAATCACTGGGCAATTGGTAGGTAGAAAACTGCATATTCGACAGCAAGATCAAGCCCGACTCGAACAGGCTTTCCCAATGTGACGGAGTATCCGACAGCGAAGACAGGTCAGTTATGGCGGGAAAAACCCAATAGGACAGATTTAGCTGAAGGCTGCTATTTCCTGTTTGGTCAGATGCAAATCCGTATTCCCCAGGCAAGAGCACTACACTGTTATTATTCACCACCAGAAGTTTCTGCTCTACAGCACGTATAATATTCCTGGCGTCCTCCTCATACTTACCAACGCCCCACTTTTCACTTGCACGCAATAATGCCCACGCAATAAGAATCTCACCATCAGAGGCATTATTAGGGTCATCGATACAAGAAGATGAATTATCCACACAAGGTCGGTAGCGCCAGCTAAATAGCCCGTCTTCGCGCATGAGCGTACGTTGGGTCCAGTGCCATAATGCATCAAAGGTGTCTTTATCGTTGGCGGCGACGGCAAATAGCATACCGTAGCCTTGCCCTTCACTGTGAGACACATCATCATTTCCTGTGTCTACCACGCGCCCGCCGTCAACAAACAATGCCTTATACGCTATGTACTGAGACTTGAATTCGCTATCTTCCTTGGTAGAGCACGACGCCAACAGGAACAAAAAACCTATCACTAGCGTCGCTTTTGTTGCGTAATGCAGCTTTACCATGAGTCTTGCACTTGTTTATTTCTGCGTTTAAGCAACAGGTAAATAATTAGGCTCACAACAAATACAACCAATATGAAGCCTATTAACCAATACCACGGGTTGTTAGACAGCCATAGTCGTAAATGCAGCCAGCTGTCGTCGGCTTCACCCACTTCATATTTATCGCTTACCTGCATGATGAGTGATGGCGAAAGACCGTCTTTCCATGCGAAGAAATCCCCTGCCATCTGCCCCCACATCGACAAACTAACCAGATCCTCGACTCTAGCTTGAAGAAGTTCAGGCGTCTGCGCTGCAACAATGAACAAGGTATCGGTTTGTGATGAAACAGGGTGTGCCTGTGCAGTAAGTACTGCTTGCTCACCTAAGTCACTTTCTTGAACGGTATGACCGTCTATGCGCATTTCTTTGAAAGACTGATCGTCAGTCAGGTTTCTTACGCGATTGTACAGATTGTTCTGTAACCGATAAGACCAGCGTTTCGTTGCCTCAATGGCCGTACTGAATTCAGACTGCTCAATATTCGTTAAGCTTTCAGGGGTACCTAGAACAATCACAGAACCTTCGGTTGTAATGTCGTTTCCAGTTGCTATTTTCACGTTCAATAAAGGCACTTGGGCTACTTGCGCTAATTTCGCTGAAAGAGTTAACGCTGTATCTAAATAGTCATCTGACGGAATAGCAATGGTTGACGATGGTGCTGACTTAAAGCGCGCAAACGGGTAAGCCGTTTCTGAAAGCAAGACGAGATTAGGTTGAACTGCCACGTTTCCTGCATCAGGTAGTTTTATAGCCGAAGAATCATCAAGCTGGAACACGAGGTGGGAACCTGGAATATCATCACAAGGCACACCTGCTAACGGCGCTCTCATGGTTACCGCAAAGTCTAAATTATTCGTCCCGCCTTTGAAGAACCGTGCAGGTATTCTTAGCTGATAGTCTCGGTAGGATTGTCCGTTAATATTATTAAGAGACAAACCGTGTACAAGTTCGTCATTCACGCTTACATTCATAACCGAACCTGGCCCAAAACCTGCGCCATACCCGAAGTCTAAGAGCAAGCTCACGCTCGCGTTTTCAGGTACATAAAAATCTGCAGGCAATCTGAATGACACCCGTTTTGTGAAGTTCCCCTCATCCCTAAACTGCGTGGTCGCCACACCAAAGTCTCGGAATGTGTAGTGATTGTCAGGGTTCAGAATGCGATGACGCTGCAGCGTTTCCGCTTGCATTTGTGACTGTGAAAGTACGGTGACTTGTGAAATAGGGTTAATCGCATCGTCCATTACCGCCAAGGCTTTCGCTGCCTCAAGTACTTCATCTTGCGTAGTACCGCTGACAATAAGGCGGTAACTAGCCGGTACAATAACGTTGCTGTCCTTAACAAACGCAGGTGTGCGCTGTGCTTTTAGAAACGCGCCATCAATGTCGTTAATCACTTCGTCAGATAATACCGGTGATAACGCGTCGACTGTACCAACTAGAATATGAACAGGCTGTTTTTGCTTGGCTTTGAGATACCATGCAGCACGCTCGTAGCGAGCAACATTTTGGTCGTTCCAAAAACTATTTTCTGTGTATTCTAGCTGGGGCAAAACGTAACCATCATCAAAGCTGTCATGCTCGATAATAAGCGGCTGATATTGATTCCTAAGAGACAGTGCTTGAGCAACAATGGGAAGTGTCTGATATTTAATTTGATCATCAGCTTCTCGCGCCGTGTAAAGCTGAACGTTTCGCTGTCCGCCAATTCCTGGATTAAAGAATCCGCTCAGCTCATCTAACGTGAAGCGCTTTTCATTCACCGACGTCGCAATTTTTAGCGTTGAGTTGTATGCATTAATTTCGCTCCACAATTCAGGCGCACTGCCGTCAACACATTGCTCGGCATAGTGCTGACTTACCGCTAGTGTCAGAGAGTTAAACCCGGCTCGCCACAATGAAGTAGGGATCGCAATTTCAGATACAAGAGAAGGTCTGTCTGGGTCGAACGCAATCTGTCCAATGGTCGCATTATTGAATCTCACATACAGCTGAGAACGTTTTTTGATTAACGCCTGCGAGCTGACCACTTCTAATGTAAGTAGCGCGCTGTCCACATCAGTGACTGAACTAAGGGGAATTGGAATATCAATGGAGGCAGATTTTCCCTGCAAGCGCACGGTACTTTCACCGCCAAAAAAGTCGGTTAATCGATACGTGTCAGTTTGCGCCGCTAGGGTAAAAGGCATGCACAAACATACGATGAACATAAGGTATTTTTTTATCATTGATTTTCCTTTGCCGGTTTAGCAAGCAAACCTAATTTCCCGGCGAACTTCCCCATTAATACAAGCATATGCAATAAAACAGGCTTTAACCCAACTTTCAACACATGTTTTGCGCCGAACCAGTATGAGATAGCCCTTGTTCTTCTTCGTTGAAACGACATCCAGCGCAGACTATCACACAGTGAATAGGCGACGACTTCGTTTTCTTGTTCTTCGGTTTGAGGCATAAAGCGTACTCGAAGAATTTTTGACCTATTGTCGTAATGCAGAACGCTAATTGCCAAATGAACGTTCTTATTCAGTGCGTGACTCCACGATGTGAGCGTGGCATTTTCAGGTACTAACGCTCCCTCACCTTTCAAGCGTAACCGAGCTCCACCAAGCGAAAGATCGACCAAATCTCCAACCCAAGCTTCATCGCTTGTAGTCTTAATAACGACACTGTTCGTAGCTGGTAGGCGTGCCTGACTACGCACCTGTTTCCGCTCTAATAACACACTAAGAACAGACAACAATAGAATCAAATTAAATACATTCCACAACATGACCACCACAGTAAGTTCGCGTGTAAGAGGCTCTGTTATGAACTTATAGACACCGCTCCCTAATGCGAATGTGATTACCAATATTAGCCAGTAAAACACGCTCGATAGTGGCGATACAAAGGTTCTGTCAAGACTCTCTCCTTTTGGTGTTACAACAAATGAAGGTGCCCGCGGCTTTAAGAAAACCTTGATTAATGCGTTTAGCGTAAATGCGCACTGTAGTATTTCATATAACTCTGACACTAAGGGCCATCGGGTTCGCCCAAAGAGCATGGTGGATATCATGTATGTGGCAATAACGTGAGGCAGGGTGAAGGCAAAAATTTCCAGCATCGATGCATGGTAAACCTGAAGCCCAAAGACCAAATACGCCAGTGGCATAAGCAAAAAGATGATGCGAGCAAACGGGAACAGCCAAAACATGATTGAACTCATGTAGCCCACTCGCTGATACCATTTTAGTCCTTGCGCTTTAAAAGGCTTTTTGAGTAGTAAAATTTGCGTCATGCCTTGTGCCCAGCGCATACGCTGCTGAATAAACGCATCAAAAGTTTCTGGCGCAAGGCCGCTTACCATAGGTCTGTCCACATATACAGACTCGTAGCCCATTTTGTGAAGATCTAACGCGGTTTCTGCATCTTCAGTGATAGAGTCGCCGGAAATGCCCCCAACCAAATCGAGGTGCTTTCTTCTCATCAATGCGGCTGATCCACAGAAGAAGGAACTCCCCCAGTAGTCTAAGCCTTTCTGTATAGTGCCGTAAAACATGTCGTTTTCTGAAGGCATGCGAGTAAACGCAGAGAAGTAGTTACGCTCAACAGGATCTGGGTTAGCCATAAAATGAGGGGTTTGAACGAGAAAGACCTTCTCGTTTTTAAGCATCCACGGCACGGTTCTATCAAGAAAATCCGAAGTAGGAACATGATCAGCATCCAAGATAACAATCAAATCACCCGTGGTATTTTGTATTGCACTGTTCACATTACCCGCCTTGGCAAACTCATTTTTTGCTCGAGTGTGATAGGTAATATCCAAGCGTTTGCACAGTGCTTGCAAATCTTGTCGCCGCTGTTTTGCAGTGGCCGCTGACACAGGGTTTTCAGCGTTAATTTTCTGGTCGGTTCCGCCATCGTCAAGCAAATGAATACGAAGCTTTTCTTTAGGGTAATCGAGCATTTTTGCAGCGCGGATAGTAACTTCTAATATCCCTTCATCTTCGTTATAACTCGGGATCATGACGTCTACGCTGGGCAGAGTTGATTTATCTACCCCTTCCAGGGACAAAAGCGGTCGACTGAGCGGAAACGCGTTAACGATCGCCCCTAACACTGAAGTGATCCCCGCATAAATTTCAGCGCCAAATAATAGCCAGACGGCAATCATTGAAAGAAAATCTGAGTAGGTTAGCGTGTAAATACCACGCCACAGCAAATACCTGACGCTAAGCGCAATGGCTAGCACCAGAGCTAAAATGCGGAATAAATGCTGGTATTTTTGCGTGTGCCGCGCTTCTTTGCTGCACAAGGATATTGCAATGAGGATAACGATTGAAGAGAGAAGCTGGCCCAATGCATCCATGGGTGCCAGCAGTAGCACCCCAAGAATAAAGGATGCTACTAACAGAACAATAATGAACTGAGAGGTGTAGTGTTGTCTACGAGTTTGCGAATAGTCCAAGTTTGCGATCCAATACGTGTATTTGCGTTACACTTGCATAGTTCGCCCTGTTAATTAACGTAATTTTACCGTCCGACATTTCAATCTCGTGATTACTTTTATAAAACAAACGAGAAATGTCATCTCTCTGCTTTTTATTGCTTTTAGACGCTAACAACCACGCCGGATACGTTGCCATTCCAAATGCAGCTACAACAATAAGGCCATAGAACAATACTGGCGACATTGTTGGCGCTATGTACAGGGAAAATAAAAACATAGCCATACTTGCAACGGTAAATATACCAGTAATTTTGCGAAAACGTATAACTTTCATAAGTTTATTTTCTGCATCAAGCAGCATCGAAAGACGCTTCTTCCACAGCTGCTCTGTCTCTAAACTCGTGCGTTCTTCAACCAGTTGAGGTTTTTTAAAAGCAGGGTTGGTATTTTTAAACTGTTGAGCAAGCTCAAACACGTTTACCGCAGCGCCTTCATTAATAGCGCTCTGAAACGATTGTTCAAGCGTAGGTGATTGGTCAAATTGTTGTGAGTTATCTACTAATTTCACTGCGCACACTCCCCTCATTACTACACACTGAGTCTACTTCCGTACATTCAGAGGAAAAATTGCTGAAACCATACTTACTGATTAATAATGATACGCTTACATACGCAAATTGATATTGAACTTTAGCTCATTGAACTTTGGTATAAGTCATGTAGGGCAAGGCCTACAAGGGTGTGCAGGCTATATGAAAAGCCATATAGCAGGTAGCGTAAGTCGCAGAAAAGCAGCCCGACTAAACGGGATTAAAGTGGGCAAATTAGACTAATTGATAAGGTGAGTTTTATTGCTAAAGCGTTAGGGCTTGCGCAGCTTACTTAAAATACTGATCAAGTTACTTACATTGAATACCGTTCCAAAAATACTGCCCACGGAAATGGCATATAACAGCC
>Ga0066843_10000675_pt1 | contig 11055 bp, 12 predicted proteins | sample ETNtaG_15_FD_66663 | JGI IMG/M metagenome (GOLD analysis project Ga0066843, IMG submission 66663) | Marine microbial and viral communities from oxygen minimum zone, Eastern Pacific Ocean - ETNP201302PF89A | ecosystem: Environmental > Aquatic > Marine > Oceanic | place: Pacific Ocean: Eastern... | reverse complement strand
CTACTGAATGCGTTAGCTGAAAATATGTTACCAGCCGAGGCTATAAAGGAAAAATACGGACAAGAAGAGATTAAGAGGCGGCAGCTGGATCAGCGGTTAACCGAATTGAAGAGGGGAAAAAATGCCGAGCCAGTGGCCCTGGACAAATTCAGACAACTCCTGAAACGGGAATTACAGCAGGACGATTCTCGCAAATTGGCGCTACACGCACTGATAGAAAGAATAACAGCTTATCCTGACCGCAAAATGGAAGTGACTTTTAGGATTAAGGAGAGAGAAAAAAAGGCTGCTGGCGGGGATAATTACTACCCCCACCAGTCAACATACCCTCTGCGGGATTTGAACCCGCGTTACCAACGTGAAAGGCTGGTGTCCTTGACCTGGCTAGACGAAGAGGGCATTAAAATTTGAGTCGTGCAGGGATCGAACCTGCGACCCTCTGATTAAAAGTCAGATGCTCTACCAACTGAGCTAACGACTCATATGGTCAAAAACCTATAAATGTTACTTATTTAAGGTACGAATGTCAACCGCAAATGGTTGATGAATTGATACAACAATTATTTAGATGAAAGTTTCGTCTAAAACTAACGTTTGATCCCGTTCAGGACCGACAGAAACTATAGAAATTGGCACTTCTAGGAATTGGGCGATGAAATCACAATAGTCTTTTAAATCTTCTGGAAGATCCTTTACCTGACGAATTTCAGTGGTTGGTGTCTTCCAACCAGGTAATGTTTCGTATACTGGACTGCAGGCTTCCAATGTGGATAGGCTAGTTGGAAAACCCTCCAATTCTTTGCCATTGTATTGGTAACCAGTACAAATTTTAATTTCGTCAAGATGATCCAGAACATCGACCTTTGACAGTACGATACCTGTCAGGCCGTTAATTCGAGCAGAATATCGCAATGCGACAAGGTCTAGCCAACCACAACGACGCGGTCTACCTGTGGTAGCGCCATATTCTTTCCCGATATCCCGAATTTCCTCATCGATTTCCGCTGGCATTTCTGTTGGAAACGGTCCAGCTCCAACACGAGTGACATAGGCTTTAGTAACACCTAGAACCTCATCTATGGCTTTGACTCCTACACCGAGACCGGTACAAATGGCACCGACAGTCGTGTTTGAGGAGGTCACGTAAGGATAAGTTCCGAAATCAATGTCCAACATAGCGCCTTGGGCACCTTCAAAAAGAATTTGCTTTTCAGCTTTTAGGGCGCGATGCATAAAATCAGGAGTTTCAATGACATGTGGTTTCAGTAACTGCGAATATTCATGGTATTGTTCCAACAAGGCATTTTTATCAATCTTGCTAACTTGACTTAGTGCATAGTCTTTGGCTTCAAGATTAAAATCAATCTTCTTCCGAAAGAGATCAAACTCGAGAAGGTCGGATACCCTGACACCGGCATAACGATTCATCTTATCTGAGTAGGTAGGTCCGATTCCACGTGCAGTTGTGCCAAGTTTCACACCACTACCAAGATCATTCCAAGATTCCATCAGCTTATGATAAGGCAGGATCAAGTGAGCACGAGAACTAATCTTCAAGTTCTCGCCAACTTCAACCCCCCGTTCACGTAGATGGTTGATTTCTGAGAAGAGCGTTTCCAAATTGACGACAACACCATTACCAATTATGTTGACCGTATTGGGATACAAAATCCCGGAAGGAATCAAGTGTAAGATGAATTTTTCTTGTCCAACAACAATGGTATGACCAGCGTTATCCCCGCCTTGGTACCTGGCGACAACATCTACTTTTTCAGCAAGGAAATCAGTCATCTTCCCCTTGCTTTCATCACCCCATTGGGTTCCAAGAATTGCTATATTTGGCATTGCTAAAGTCAGGATCTAACGTTTAGAGAATTGGAAACGGGCACGTGCGCCTTTTCGGCCAAACTTCTTGCGTTCCACCATACGGTCATCACGTTTCAGAAAGCCAGCTCGCTTTATTGTCAACTTACAGGATTCGTCTGCTTTCACCATAGCGCGTGACAATCCGTGCAGTACAGCTCCCGCTTGCCCTGAAATTCCACCGCCTCTAACATTAACGAAGACATCAAAGCTACTTGCCTTTTCCACTAGATTGAGTGGGCTTCTAGCCAGTGTAACATGATCTGGTCGATCAAAATATTCGTCAATCGGCTTTTTGTTGACTACAAACTCTCCGGATCCGTTTGGTATGATCCGTACTCGGGCGACAGACGTTTTTCTGCGTCCTGTACCCCAAAATTGCTCTGTTGCCATAAATTATCCCGCTAAACTTGAATTAAAGGTGTTAGAACTCCAGAACTTCCGGGTTCTGTGCTTGGTGTGGGTGGTCCGGTCCGGCATAGACTTTTAGTCCTTTCATCAATTTGCTACCTAGCCGGTTTTTTGGAAGCATACCTCGTACGGCGGACCTAATAATTTCTTCCGGCTTCTTTTTCATCTGCTCTTTGTATGGGGTGAGTGTCTCACCACCAGGGTAGCCACTATGTCGGAAGTACGTTTTTTGTTCTTCTTTCTTGCCGGTAAGGCGAATTTTCTCGGCATTGACGACGGCGACCCGAAATCCCCCATCGAAGTGTGGCGTAAAACTAGGATGGTGTTTCCCACGTAATATTGTGGCAATTCGTGACGCTAAGCGACCGAGAATCTGGCCTTCTGCGTCAGCCAGATGCCACCTTACTTGGAAATCATCTTCCTTGGGAAAAAAAGTTTTCGTTTGAAGCATTTTTTACTTTCCGGTTACCTGAGATGTATTCTCCATAATATATTCAAAGCTAAACCTGCCCAATATGATAAGGACAAGACAAGCGAGAATGATATCATTTTTGCTAAAGTTTTGTCAAGACTTTCACCGATTGGTCTACGGGTTACATGCCAATTTGCAAAGTTGACTTTCAAAATTGTCCATGCTAAGATTTTAAAAATCAGGCAGTACAGTTCCCACTAAAATTTACCGGTGTTTCAGGCAAGGGATTATGGTCAAACATCAAGCAAAATTTAAAAAGGAAGTGTGACAATGGAGATCAAGGAATTCTTTGACCAAAACGGTTATTATTTGGCCAAAAGCGTTTATTCTCCAGATGAAATTGGATCCATGGAATCTGATTTTGATCGGATTGTCGCCCAGTTGTTAAGCGGTAACGAAAACGTCAATGCGCGGTGGGGTAGCCAGTTGACTGCCAACTTGGAGCCGGTAGATTCGGTTGTTTTTCATACGCATAATGTCCAGGCGTATTCTTCGGTATGGTTGAATGCTGTTCAACAGAAAAAGTTTCTTGACATTGCTGATGCAATACTTGGTCCCGACATCATACTTCATCATACAAAACTTTTTCAGAAACCTGCTGAGAAGGGATCAGCATTTCCAATGCATCAGGATTGGCAGTACTTTCCGACTATCAACGATACGATGATTGCCGGTGTCGTCCACGTTTCAGAAGCAACCGATGAAATGGGGTGTTTTCGCGTGTATCCGGGGTCTCACAGAGAGCTGGGACGTTGTGAAGGTATGATGGGAAGCGGGCAAAATGTTGAGATACATAAACGATATCCAATTGAAAAAGCGACTGTTTTGCAAGCAGAACCAGGGGATGTTGTTTTTTTTCACTATTGCACCTTACATGGGTCTATGCCGAATACATCCTTGAAAACACGAAAAACAGTGCTTGTTCAGCTCTATGCAGGTGATGACAAAGTTGAGGATGGAAATGGACACACAGATGTTCGTCTTGTACTGCGTGGTTGGAATCATATGGTAACTCGCTCAATAGCCGGAAGCGTATAGGTATTAAGTTGTTCACTAACATATCGTAACTTACATTAGAGTTTGGTAGATACCAACATCTTGTGAAGCAAACTTAAATGAATCTGTGGAATTAAGTCTAATGATTAAGCAAAAAGCCGAATTAGCAAGAACCGCAATGCGACAGTTAGCACAGGTCTCGTCAGATGTGCGAAACAGCGCACTCTTAGCTATGGCAGACCAAATATGGCTACAGCGGAACCAAATCATCGAAGTCAATCAGATGGATCTGGAAAACGGCAGAGAGACCGATTTAGCACTACCGTTGATGAAGAGACTTGCGTTGAACGAGGAAAAAATCTCTACCATGGCTGATAATTTGCGTCAAGTTGCGAGTCTACCAGAACCAATAGGTGAAGTGACGCGGACATGGGAACGCCCCAATGGTCTACAAATTGGCGTTATGCGAGTGCCGATTGGACTGGTTGGCGTCATCTACGAATCGCGTCCCAATGTTACGGTCGAAGTATCAGCCCTTTGCTTGAAATCCGGAAATGGTGTGATTCTTAGAGGCGGTTCTGAAGCAATTCATTCGAATACACTGATTGCTGAAACTTTGCGTCGGGTAGCGGACGGGTTTGGGTTAAAAGAGGCAATTCAATTTGTGGAAATTACTGACCGGGAAGCTGTACGCCAAATGATTTCAATGCATGAACTGATTGACCTGATAGTACCTCGTGGCAGCCAGGAGTTCATCCGTTATATTATGAAGACATCAGAAATTCCTGTTGTTGGTCATGCTGATGGTATCTGTCATGTTTACGTCGATCGGGATGCTGATTTGGAAATGGCCGAGAAGATTACTGTAAATGCTAAGACACAGTATGTGGCAGTATGCAACGCCATGGAGACGATGCTGGTTCATGAAAACATCGCTGATGAGTTCTTACCAACAGTCACCCAGAAGTTCGTGGATGCCAAGGTTGAGTTACGAGGGTGCGACAAGGCTCGGGAAATCTGTCCTGACTTGATTCCCGCTTCTGATGAGGATTGGCGTACGGAGTATCTGGATTCGATATTATCCATTCGTGTTGTCACGGATCTAGACGGAGCTATTGATCATATCGAAACTTTTGGGTCTCACCATTCAGATGCTATCATTACCAATAATTACACCACATCGCAACGTTTCTTGAAAGAGGTTGATTCAGCGGCAGTCTATGTTAACGCTAGTACGCGATTCACTGATGGATATGAATTTGGGTTAGGTGCGGAAGTAGGAGTCAGCACGCAAAAACTGCACTGTCGAGGTCCGATGGGATTAGAAGGACTAACCAGCTATAAGTATATCGTTCGTGGTACTGGCCAGATCAAGTAGCCAATTCAAATTGGGGTTGAACCAACCACCCCAGTTCAACCGATTTTTGCCGAAGGTAGGGATCACCACAGTCAATTAGTAACGCCGTATCCTCACAGTATCTCATCATTGCCATATCCCCTTGGCTGTTGCCAGCTACGAAAACTGGTTTCTTACCAATATATCTTCTGATAGCCTTGGGTTTTCCATCTTCGTAGGGCACTGGCTCTACCGGTTGATCTGTGAACTTTCCATGTTGGATTGTCATTTCGATTCCAATTACACGATTACTTGGAATACCGCATTTCTCTGCAAATGGCTGAACGATATACTTACAAGCGCCCGTGACAATCCAAACATCAAATCCGTGCAACTGCATCAAATTGATTAAATCTCGAATCTCCTGGTAGATTCGAATGCCATGTCTAGCTGTTATTGGATCTGGATCTGCTTCCGATTCTTGGATAGAGACAAGACCACAGGGCATCGACATTTCCAAATCGATTGCTTTCTTAGCAATCAGAACAATCTCTTCAGGTGAAAATCCAACCAGAAGTTGTGCTTGTAGTAAGGCAAAATGAGCGGTGCCTTCCGATTGCCAGAGATCATGAAAGGCTTGGGTAAAGAATTTTCGATAACGTTGATAAGCCGGGAGCTTCTTAGCTTCATTAATTGGCAGGTTCCGAATTTTTTCATAGTTGGCTCGGCAGACCTCCCGGTTATAGTTAGGTGGGATTAAGTTCCAGAATTCTTCCAGTTCAAAATTAAATTGAAGTTCATCAATCTGAAAATAGAACACACCCATACCAACGTCATTGAAAATCACGGTATCATCCCAATCAAACACTGCAATTGGCCGATCAGCTGGATCGTATGCTTCACCCATCTTCCCGTAACGTTGGATAAGAGTCTCAAGTGTGGCTTTTACCTCTAACACCCACGAACGAGACGGTAGTTTAATTTCCATAATTAAAGTTCTAATTATAAAATCTAAAATTCAACTATCGACATAGTTAGCTTTTGTTGGGTTTGCGACGACGTTTTTGTTGATGGCGGATTTGAGTGCGTCTGCGTTTCTTGCCACTCTTACTTCGAGCCATAACCATCACCTCCTTCTTACTTTCATGATGTTATTGTTTTCGCTAGGTAGAACAATGAATGCCCGCAGACATTCTCAATTTCCTCCATAGCAATATCAAGTATTTCCATCGATTTGGATTCCAGCATTACCCGGTCAGGGGTAAATGTAAGACATAATGGTAGATCAATGTGCTTATATTCAAAATATGTCTTATGATTTTCTATCAAAGTATAAGTGTTGTTGTCCTCAATTTTTTCCAGGACATCTAATCGCCCAAAATTTTTATACAGGACTTTAGCTGGGAGATCCCCGAATTCTTCTCTTAATTCGTTTTTCCCGTTATCAGAAAATGAGTTTTCTTCCTCGAAACTGTTGTGAAAATCTTGAATTGAATAGTTATCGATCAGGTTGGTAAGTTCTGATAACAGTTTATGGATTTGCGAACGATGTTCCAAGGCCCAATTTTCAGGCTGGTCAAGTAACCGCTCAAGAGTACGAATTGAAATGTTAATAATTAATGGATGACGAACCAACGTTGTTGGATTAGAAATTTCGAAAAGAGTTTTTGTAACAGAAGCAATTTCGGCCAGAGATTCTTTACCAATCGAACGTGTTCGTGTTTCACACATTTCAAGTGCTGCGTGAAGCTCTTCTACCAACTTTGGTGTGACAGTAAAGATACTCTCTTGAAAATCGCTGACCGTGATGGTCAAATCAGGTTCGTCATTAGTCGTCAGAGTCTTAGCATTTGCAATTAAACAATTGGCTAATCTTTCCTTGACCAAGACTTGGTTAAACTCTATAGACGTAAACTCCTGCTCTTCAACCAGAAGTCCACTGCTGAGAATTTTACCTTGCAGATCATTACCCAATTTGGGATTCGCGAACCACTCCCTAATTGCCGAGTCCTGTTGAAACAACGTTCGATCTTTCTGTCGTTTTTTTTTGTTTTTTCTTCTCACCATGATGAATTCCTTCTGCCAGAATGGATGACCAAGTGTACGGGAATAGGGTGAAAATGTCAAGCGCAGACCGCGAGATATGAGGTGGATTTCACTCGCTTCGAAATATTTTTTTGTTATATTCGTAATATGTCGAAAACGTGGGTGTGACGACACACGTTGAAAAACCGCGATATTCTCGAAGTATAAGCTCTATGGTTTGAATCCATTCCCAAGAAACGCATATTCGGAAGGCAAATTAAGGGCTTCCGAATATGCGTTTCTTGGCTAATATAGTGTTTGAAGTAGCTAATATTTTACGTGTTCAGGAAATTCTGATTGGTTGAAATATTCTATAACGAATAAATCACAAGCATATGGGTTACAAAGAAAACACGAGTCCGCCTGTATGTCTATGCCGAAATCCTTCATTTCAGGGATAGAAGAATGAATCAAGCCCGGATGTTGTTTTGAATTCTAGAAACTTTGAGTAGTTGCTCATGCTAGAAACCGGTTTAAAGTAAGTTGAACTTGCAATTGGAAATGTTCCATGTCACACTCATTGATGTAGAGGAAATAAGAAATGTGTCAACGCAAGATTGGGAAGGATGAGTTATAACACTGATCTGACGGATCAGCAATGGAGGGTTCTGCTACCCTAGATCTGTTCACACATGTTTTGTTTGAATGCATTGGGTATTTGGATCGAGGAAAGTTGAGGTTAACTGTTTCCCATGACAAAGCAGAAAAACGGCAATACAAAACTTATCTTGAAGAACTTAAAAGAAGAACCCATAGCTTCTATATTAGGTGGTAAGTCCACTCAAATGAAATAAGGTATGTCTGGAAACTTATTAGGGCCAAACATGGATGTGCTAGAAGCTCAAGCACGGGTTTGCACGGGGCCGCATCAAACAAGACCTTTGGGTGTGAAGGACACGGATCCGGTTCAACCGGAAACCGTACTAGAGATAATTCTTAAATCAGCAAAAAGGGAATTGTCAATAGATCAGATGGTTTCTGACGCTCAAATGGGAGCGTTTTTTGCTGCTATGACAATCCGAAAGCATTTCCCCCCGGATACCCGTTGGAGCCAATCGGAAATTGCTGCCTTTGACAAATACGCGCCTGATTTAACTAGACTCATGCCGCCAGAAATAGAATTCCTTAGGTATCCGAACACGGCATACTGCGCCTCAACACCTGAAGAAAATATTGTTGTTGGGGCACTAAGAAAGATTTTAAAAAGGGAGCATTTGACTTATGGCGAAACATTAAAAGTATGTAAAGCTGTCCTGACCAATCACGTGAAAGATGCATTAAAAGCTGCAGTTCTTATTGGCCAACGGATGAACCTTGAATCTTACGATGAGGTGCTTGGATACTTGGATGCCGTTTTTGCTCCGGATCAGGTAGAACCGATTTCGGTGGATTCGCTGACTCATTTTGGTGAACCTTTCGATGGCGCAACCAGATACTTCAGACCAACACTATTTGTAGCTGCGGTCAGAGCTGCTATGGGGCACGCCTCTGTATTATACGGAGTTGATGAAATGCCACCCAAAAACGGTGTTACAGAAGAAAAAATTCTACGGGTTCTCGATGCAAATACCAGGCTCTCTCTCGATTCTGCCGCGATCTTAATTGAAGATCCAACGGTTGGGTTCGCTTATGTCAGTCAGCGAGAGTATGCTCCTGGTGCTTATGCTATCTGCCAACTCAGGCAACATATTAAAAAACGTCCACCTTGGGCTGCCACTGAAAAAGCACAACAACTGTTTTCAGCTTCAAAAATGAATTGCATGGTTATTGGCTACTATCATTTAGGCTACGAAAAAAAATTGCTTCAGCTGATATGGGATCGTGGCTTTCAAATTGGACTTGCTATTAAGGGAGAGGAAGGAACAAGTCACTATGCCTTACGTCTAAGTAGTCCTTCAACATCGGATCGCCAAGCAATTAACTACTCCCAAGGGTTCCGACGCATTAATGACCAAAGAGAAGATTTTGCTTTGGATGTGGACCCCCAGGAGTTCGGGTTCAATTATCGGAAAAATCCACGCTTAGAAACGGTCAGTCCCGAGTCTTTCACAACTGCAGGCATGTCAGCTTTATCTGGTCAAAAAGGACATGTATATGACCGATTGGTATTTAACACGGCCATGATTGATTATCTATTGGGATTCTATCCTGACCCAAATTTAGCTATTAAGAGTGTCAGGAGAGCAATTGATAGTGGTCAGGCTTTATCACATCTGGAAGCGTATATCGTCAAAAGCCGGACCATATAGGTTCCGATATTTATTTTCAGTATGAGTAGTTCTCCTTTGTAATGCTAGAGGTTCTAAGTCTGAGCAATCATCCGTTTGCGTTCTTGAAGATAAGTAGTATTGTTCACCCATTTCCCGTTTTTCAAGAATCCCCAATCTTTTTGTTTTGGTCCCATGCAGAATAACGTCCAACAGGGAATTTCGTCCCCAAACTGATTTTTCCGCAACTTAAGTCTATGCAGCGATCTACTTGATCGGACTGTCACACAACCCGCACCTTTCCATTTCGGTTTGCCAGCACGAGTATATTCCCAATATCCGCCTTGTAGTATGAACGTAACCCATGGCCATGGGTGATCGTGTAAATCGTCTAAATCAGATTTGAGAATTCGGTGCAAAGTAACGTTGAAAGCAAAGGATTTTCTATCTTTTAAAAAGAGATAATAGCGTTCTAAATAGGGTTCGTTGCCATCACGATCGAAGATGATTCTATATCTGCCAAGACGTTTCAGTAGTTTTGCTATCGTTTCCAAAAGTGCGATGCCCAATGTATCCTCCGAAGTTTTTGTCTCCTTGGCGCAAATCGATAAACACTGGTTAATCGGCTGGAATTCGGGCTTCAGCCATACAAGTTTGCTAACCACTGCTCAATTTTGATGAACCTCTTCACTTCTTCCTGATTCGATCCAATATGCATTTGTGTCGATTCAACCGCGTTTGCAGTTGAAAGTTGACCGTTATTGATCAAGTTCTCAGTATGCTCAATGAAATTCTTGGAACAATCTTTGTAAAGTTCTATTAGTTTTTGTCTGCTTTCCGTTACTATGTGGCTAGAACTTGTGTCTGAAGAATAAGTTTGATCTTCCCATAAACTATCGACTTGTTGCAGCTCAAATGATGACACTATTTTAAATTCCTTTCCTGAAAAACTATCAAGGCGGCCTTTAACCTTAGGCAAAGACGAATTTTGCTATTTTAACTTTCGTTTTATTCGTTGTAACTTAATAGTTCATTATTTGAAATAAATAACGAGTATGTTTTATCGTAGTTTCAAGATTATTAACCAATTTGGAGTTGCGGGAAATTGTTTTTAGCTTAACTGGAATAGATCCTGTTTTTTTTTGTTATTTTGCTGTCAAAGATTGCAATCAAGATTTTACATGTTCGACGAGAAGACTTTAAGCTCTGGCTCTGTTCTGGAATGCTTGAAAAAACTGTTATGGATTTCGATTTTTCCTGTTAATTTTTATCTTGACAACTAAATTGAAAGCAGCATAATAGCTCGAATGGCAAGGTCTAACAAACCAAGAGCTATTGGTTATGGATTTCACATACTTAAAGCAAAAGTCATCAAGAAAGCGGAAATCATCTAAGGTCTATCATAGAAGGCTATAATGGGATGTCATATGTTTAAAGCTAAAAGATTAATGGACTTAGTTGTTCGGTTATTAAAGATTAGTAGCTTTTTTCAGTGTGTTGTTTCTTTCGGGCTGGTTGTATTCCTGATGTTAATGCCCTTATCCGGTTGGGTTGAGAGTGAAGGTGTTGAAATTAGCTTCGATAGTGACATACGACCGATTCTGTCAGACAAATGTTACGCCTGTCACGGTCCTGACAAAAAGAAACGCAAGGCTAATCTGCGATTGGATATCAAAGAAAGTGCC
>Ga0066843_10000670_pt1 | contig 11088 bp, 21 predicted proteins | sample ETNtaG_15_FD_66663 | JGI IMG/M metagenome (GOLD analysis project Ga0066843, IMG submission 66663) | Marine microbial and viral communities from oxygen minimum zone, Eastern Pacific Ocean - ETNP201302PF89A | ecosystem: Environmental > Aquatic > Marine > Oceanic | place: Pacific Ocean: Eastern... | reverse complement strand
TCCCTAAGAAGGGTATGTATGACCATATATTCTCTAATGGTGCTGGTGGCCTGCTTGAATATCCTATGGGTGGCCCATATGTGGCAAGTAGAGAGATGATGATGGAGATGGAGGATAATAATGAAGACTAAGGTTGATAAGATGATAGTATCGTATATTGTACTGTTTAGTGCATCTATACTATACTTTGCGTTTCACATAGGGTGGTGGATACTTAGGTGATTGCCTGAGTTCCCCCACATTGATAACCCGATCTCCCAGGGCAGGGCCTTGGGACATCGGGTTTTTTTCAGAGCTAAGAAAAAGGAGGCAAAATGAAGTTTACCTGTATAGCCTGCGAATTTAAATACCACGCAACTGATATGGATGTAGATGAACGGATGTGCTATAACTGTCTTGAAGAGAGTGAGGTTCATGAAAAGATAATAAGGATTCTTGACAGGTGTAACCTTTACGATCTCAGAACAATACAGGAAGCCCTTTATGAAATGGGCTTCAGAGAGAAAACGATGCGGAATTGGAAAAAAATGAAAGAGAGTTTACAGGGAAAACCTAACAAAGAGGAGAAATCATATGAGTAGAACCAATGGCTATGTAAGGAATAGATCCATAACAAAGTGGTGTGGAAAGAGATCATTAGGCTTTCTGAGGTCTGAGGAAAAGAGACTAAGGAAAAAAGGATGGAATGTCTTCATAGAAGAAGAGTCTTCTGGTGCATTAAACCTCAAGGGTACTAAGGAAATACAGCAGAAGTTCAGACTTGTAGAATCTAAAAGATATCTCTAAGAGTTTCCCCCGCATCTTCCCATGTTTTGTTAATTACATAAGGAGATATAGCTATGGCTGATTTCTGTGGACCATGTGAAGATGATATGTTTGGTGCCAGGACTAAGTATACTAAGCATACAATAGAGTTTTTTCAGGATGAAATAGTCAAGGTCAAAGCTATTAGTCTTCTATGTGAAGGCTGTGGTGTTGACGTAATTGTGGATATGGATGGTAATCTTATGAGGAAGGAAGGTAGATGTGCAGGTTGTGATGAAATATATATGTTAAGGAATGATGGTACCTGTGGTCAGGAATGTGCTGACCATATGAACGACTTGTTTTTACAATCAGATAATGAGAGACATTTGGAGGTGTAGACATGTACGAGAAGTTAGTAAGTAATGATGACCACAAGAGGTTATTAAGAGAGTCTGGATTACCTGAGTCAATTGCTGATGTATATCCTCCTAGCCAAGAGAGGTTGGAGGGGATGTATCCGCACTTGAAGATGAGTGAGGCTGAGAAGGAAGTACGTAGAATAGTTAATGAAAGGAGAAAACATGAAGCCTGACGTACCATATATACAACGGTTAAAAGAGAGAGTTAAAGATGCTGAGCATCTCATAGAAGCAATACTGGTACGTGGCCCTCATGTGCTCCCAACATACCTTACTAGAATGGCACAAGAATATGCCGAAAAATACGAAATCAATAAGGAGGATAATGACAATGATAGATCCTAAAAGTATAGCTACCTTAAACTATAGGCAGTTAGAAGGTGAGGAACGAGGAAGGATTATGAGGAGAGCTAATAGTAATCCTTACCAGGCATTCAATGCTCAACTATTCTGGGCTAAGAATGATAATCTAGCAGATATGTATCAGATAATTCTGGCTCAAAAAGAATGTATTGCACGAGCAGAGGACACTCTTGATGAGATCTCAAGTCAATCTAATCCTTCTTATCTTGACAATAAGGCAAGAAAGTATTATATATGGAAACACGGTGAACATAAAAGACGTATGGAAGATCTTGAAAAAGATGTAATCAATACAATAGTAGGGAAATTACCTGATGAAACTAAAGATAAACAAAATAGCTCTTGAGCCATCACAATGGGGAGGACAGAACTTACTCATAAAAATGGTTACTCTCTTTGACAATGATGGTAAATATGTCAAGCATATAAAGCTTGATGAGAGAGCTAAAGCTGCCCTTGAAAAAGCGGAAGTAGAGATAGATCATTATGAAGATGAGGAAACCTCCGAAGGCTACGCTTCTTAAGCTAACGGAAAAGTTCATAAAAGACGCTGAGCTTAAGAAAAAAGCTGACGGTAGCATAGATGGCATAAGAGTGACCTGGAGGTCAATCAATGCACTTGCTAAAGTACTTTATAAGGACGGGTATATAGTCAAGAATAAAGGGAGATATGGATTTAGAGACTATTGGTATGGGAGGCCATATCCATATATAAAGCATCGGTAGTTCCCCCACATATATCCCATTTTATATAGTTTAGAGACAAGATAAAACTAAGTGAGTTAAGGTTGCAAGGTTTCGAAGGATTCCCTAAGCCCTTCTTGTCTCTATAAAGAGGAAGTGGTGATAAGCAGGTGCAGTCAGCACAAAGCTGTATCTTTAGTATCTACTGACTGATATGGGTACACACTTCCTAATAAATTGGCAGGGTAGAACGAAGTTCACTATGGTTAAAGTTACTCCTTTCCCATTTGTAGCAACAACTTTTACCCTGCTTTACATTGCGTGGTGCAATCTAGTAACCCTAAACAAAGGAGAAACTCATGAGTACTATCTTCTTAATAAGAGATGGGCAGTCTTATTCGACTGTCGAGACTGAAGCAAGTACCGTAGGTGAATTAGCTGATTCTTTAGGAGTCACTAATTATGCCGCTTCTGTTAATCAGGAATCTGCTGTAGCAGAGACCTTTATTGATTCAGAAGATGTGGTATCCCTCATAACCAAACGTAAGACTGGTGGTGAGGTTGTTTAACGACTGAATAGGCAGTGGGCTCAGTATCCTTTTTTTTGGATAGCGAATAAACGCCTTGCTGAGTCCACCTACTATTTTGAAAGGAGAAGAAATGGCTATTAATTATTTATATAATCTGATAGATAGGATAGAAGAATCATCTAGAGATAATGAGAATCTTCTAAAGGCTATAGATATGGACTCTATAGACGACCTAAGGAAAAATGATACCTATAGAAAAGTGCTTATTAATGTTAGAGAAGAACTTTCTAGGGGTGGATTTACTAATTTGCTTAGTGTCTGGGAAAAGTTCAAGTCTTTTGTGAGCGATGATACTACTAGGAATATGTTTGCCTTAGAAAAGTCTATGCAACTCACTAGAGTTCTCTCTAAACATAGAGAAGACCTTATTAAGTGTCTTAAGCGTCTAGACTCCATGATGAGAGCACCTGGTAGAAGTAAGCGAAAAGAGGATCTTGCTAGAATAGGAATAACTAACTATTCAGTTAGAAGATCTAATAAGCATGCAAACTTTATGGGTGAAACTCTAAAAGTTGAAGAGCTTCCTACGGTAAGATCTAATGGAACAGTAACTAGTAGATCTGAGCCATTTAAAGAACCTTATTGGACTATAACTTTTGATGTATATGTGGAAAATATGCATATAGTACACATAAACCATGAGGATAGTGTAGATCAGGAACCATTTAATTTTATGCTTCCCTGGGGAATAACATACACTGTAGAGTTTAAGTTCAATACTTATCATGATTCTGATGGAAGAATGAGGTCCAATGAAATAACTAATGCTCTATTAGATAATCTAGAACATATCGAAGAGTGGTCTAAAGACCCTATTAAATTAGGGACTAACATCTTAAAGATGACTGGGCCTAAGGTCATAGCAACTCAGAATATACCACATCTTGAAGAGTATCCAGAGTTTCCTAGTAATCATCCATATCTTAGTAGAAGTAGTGGACAAGTATGTGTAGGAGACTTTTCTGATGATATTGCTGAGGCTGTTCAGGTAATTGATATGGTGAGTATTGCCACTACTATGAAGCAATGGTTATCTGTATATGATCCTAGAGGTACTAATCCTCAGGTTGATATAAGGTACTTCTTATTTAGTGGATTACCTGAAAATGCTGGTCAAGGTGTAGAAGTATTTGAATCTGACCAAGATGCATTAGATAGATGTTGGGGGATGAGGGATTTAAATAATAACCAAATTTCCCATTGTGATAGTATAGAGTGTGTCTTTAGACCAGATGGCCCTAATTCTCAGATATGTAGTGAATATGCAAGGTCGACTAGATTAGCTAGAGGACAACAAGGAAATGTGGATGGTTTTTCTATAGCTTTAGATGAACAGATTCGATCAATAAGACGAACATATCCTAATGTCTTAGCTTTCTTAAAGCTATTAGACAGTGATTGGGTAGAGCCTATAGAATCGTGTCTAAGATCATATGATACACGGGCTCATGGTCCCTTAGCTCCTCTGTGTGTATTGCAATTATTGGGAACCAATGTAATGGATCAGCATACTACAGAGTTTCTGAAAGCTTTGCTTCGGGATATGAATACAGATATAGGCTATTTAGAAGATATGGGCTATTTAGAATCATTGCAAGAGTGTGCTTTCAATGAATCATTTAGTGATTCTGAAAACGTATGGCATCAAAGTTTAGATGGAAACGATGATGATGCTATAGGTCGATTGTTGGGACGTGTAATGCGTGATCTTAGGATATATTTTAATCATAAACTGATGGAACGAGAAATAACAATAACAAGGAGTGAGAGTAATGAACAAACCTAGCATACACATTAGTCCAGACGATTGGTATAAGATGATATCTTATAGCACTAAGACCCATGAAAAATATGGGTCTGAGGTAGGAGGCATGGCAGAGGTTATTCGCAATGATAATGAATGGTGGATAAAGAACCCTGTTATTCTTAAGCAAGAAGTATCGGCAACTAATACCCATATAGATAAAGAAGCTCTTAGTCTTTATTTGAGTAAGGTAGGTGCTGAGAATAAAGATAAGCTAAAGACTAATGAGTTTCTGGCTCTATGGTGGCATACTCATCCTACGTTTGGAGCCAAGTTCTCTTCTGCAGATTGGGATACTATTAAGGAGTATTCTCTTCATGGAAATGGATTGGCTCTTGTGTTAAATAATGATGGTGACTATCAGCTGGTATTTACTATTAATGAGCCTGTTCTTACTAACATAGAATGCAAACTATCTTTTGCATATAAGACCTATGAACATATGGATGAAGAAATAGATGAGCTCTGTGAAAAATCAGAAATTCTTAACATAAACAGAGCATATAATACTATGGCTTATTCAAAGCGAATAGGAATAGGACTACCTATAAACGCTAGTGAAGACAATGGTCAATTATCACTTGTTGACATGGCTCAGTATGATAAATCATATGACATAGGAGAGCCTCCTGAATTAACTGAGGAAGATAAGGAAGCTCTATCATATGATGCAGCTGAGATTAGGTTAGAGATAGATGACCTAATAAATGAGCATAAAATGGGTAATATAGAATATGATGATCTTGCTGATGAAATAGAGAAATACAATGAGATATCTAACGAAACCCTTATTGCTTTTGAGATACCTCAGGAAGATGAACTCGCTAATGGAATGGTAAGATGTTCTGTTGATATTGAACTAGAAGGAGATAAAGACTCATGCGTAGGACTGTAAGCAAAATAGGGAATATACGTGACTTTCAAGAGTCTATTCGTGCACGTAATATCGGGATGTTTAACCTATCTGATGTAGGTGTTGCAATAGTAGGATGTGGAGCCATTGGTTCCTTTACGGCAAGTACTCTTGCAAGATCTGGTGTAGCTAGATTCAGGTTGTATGATCCTGATGATGTTGCTCCAGAAAATATAGGGGTACAGGACTTTCATATTAACCAATTGGGTGTTCCTAAGGTATACGCGGTATCTGATACTCTTTCGTCTATAAATCCTTTGATAAGTACTACTACTAGTATTACAAAGGTAGATAATGAATATCGTATTGGTTGGTATAGTGCTGGAAGTAATAATCCATTAAAGACCTGTTTAATTATGGCTGTTGATAGTATGAGATCTAGAAGATCTATAGCCAATGCTGTCAATAATACCACAATAGAAAGGGGCATCAGAGACTTTGATTGCGTTATTGATGCAAGAATGGGTTCTGAGACCTTTCAGATGTATACCTTTAGTCCTTTTAAGTTAGAAGAATATATGGAAACCTGGTATTCTGACGAAGAAGGTGACAGTGAGGCATGTGCTGGTAGAAGTACTGCATATTGTGGATCTATGGCTGGTAGCTTCATAACCAATGAAGTGAAAAAGCAGTTCACTGATGACAACATAAAGACGAGGGAAATGGTCTTCAGTTTTCCTTCTCTTTTATTGGAATCTAAGATCCATAAACCGAAGATTAAAAGTATGGATTGACATTGTGGAATGGGGTGTTTACATTCGGTGGACACCCCCACATATTTAAGATAAAAGGAGGACACTATGGACTTTATTCTTGGGCTACTAGCTGGTGTAATTATATGCTTTATACTCTTGTCGTTTTTAGGTTCTAGAGACACGGACTTTTAATGAGAAGAGCACCTGTATTTAAGCAACTAAAATGGACAATGTGGGGTCTTCTCACAATAGCAAGAACAGTATATATGACAATAAGGTCTTTACTGTTCTTGATTCAATTGGCTGGTACCTTAGGAAAGTACAGCCATACAAACCTTAGTAAAGCAATAAGAGGAGCTAAGAAACTAAAATGGAAACGTATGTAAAAGTACTATGGCCTGATTCTGATGATTTTAGAGAATTAGATGAGGCCATATTGATCGACAGCACAAGTATGCTTGTGCCTAAAGAAACCTATAAACTCTACCGAAAAAAGAAGAAAGGACGCTTACCTAAGAGAATCATCAATAGAGTTATTGGTGCTACTCGAAAGGTATTTAGCAATATACAGACCTATGGAAAAGTTAGAAAGCAAGCTAAAGACATAGGTCATGATTTCGAGGGAATCTGTAATGAGTATCTGGATGCTTGTCGCCTGTATGAGCAGGTAGAAAACGATGAGGCTGAAAGACATATGGAGGCAATGGCAACATGAAAGTACTGTACATTGATACAGAAAATGGCTATAAGACATTAGGATCTAAGCAAGACATTCAAGATATGTTTGGCTATCCTATGTTGCAACCATCAAGCTATGACAAGTTTGTCAGTATAATGGGCCAAATCTTTGAACCTGTAATAAAGAATGTCGAACAGAAAATCGGCAATCTTGTGGTTAAAGATCATCAAGAAATATGGTCTCCTAAGGATGGTACTGAGATTGATGCCTTGATCGTAGACACTGGAACTGAGCTAATCAAGAAATTGGCTAGACAGTTACAGGGTATGAAAAAGAAGTTAGACTATTCAGAGTGGGCTCAGATCAAAGACAGATCTGATAAGCTAATGAATATGCTAAATACAATCGAATCACATGTGGTCTTTAATTGTCATGCTAAACCTGATAAGGATGATGATCTGGGTATCATCATGTACTCTCCTAATTTAGAGGGTTCTACTAGAAATGACGTAGCTAAGTGGTTCGATTTTGTGTTCTATACAACAACTGTGACTACTAAGAGTGGAGCTAAGGAGTTTCATTGGGTCACATGCAGAGATGAGCGTTATCCTCATGCAAAGGATCGCTCTGGTGTTTTAGACCCTGTGATTCCTCAGGATTATGCAATGGTATTTGCTGCTGCAGAAGAAAGAGGATGGGATACCGTTAAGGTATTAATCATAGGGTCTCCTGGAAGTGGAAAGACCTTGTCTCTGAAAACCATGGTAACTAACTCGGAGGTGACATAATATGCCACTATCGATGCAAGGTGCTAAATCAAACGGAGGTACCAGCTCACATGTAAGAGATGGTTTCTTTGTAGATGTAGCATCTATTAAAACAGTAAAGGATGTCTCAGGCCAGACTACCGCTAGGATGAAGTATCCTATGGATCTAGCCGTTGAGGTGACTTTTATCCTAGCTGATAAGGGCTGGGAATCTACACTCACTATAGGTGGGAATTTCCAAAAAGACCCATCTGGTGCAGTAAAAGGTTGGGGAGGAGCTTTCAAAGTAGAAAGGTTCTTTCAAGCCTCTGGAGCGTTAGATCAAAAGGTTGATCTGACACATGATAGTAAACTTCCTACTGAAGTATTGCAAGCTGCAATAGGTAAGGAAGTAAAGCTATTAAGCTATCCTAATACAAAAGACTCTACTAGCAAATGGGATATTGTTTCTCATGCTAATTCGGATAGCGGAGCCTTTGTTGACTATTTCGTAGAACAATACGAGAAGTCCAAAGCTCGTAAGAATGGCCCATATCCAAAGAACTTCAGAGTGGATGATCCATCTGATAGCTTTGAATTTGGTGCTAACAGAGAAGAGCCTGCTCCGCAGGTTTCTTCACTGTGACCTTACGAGAAACCTTCATTAAGTACTTGGAACACAGGGTGGCTGACGGTCGCCCTGTGTTTGCAAGTCACGATATGGGGGATGCTAGAATGTGGATTATGTACAAATCTGGAAAAATGTGTCTCCAAGATACTCTTAGTAGAATATGGAGAGAATGTAGAGAAACTGGAACTGTTGAAGTAAGAGATGCTAAGCTACCTAATTCAAGGGAGGGAAGATGGTTCATAAGGAAGATAAATTCTTAGAGATAGCTGTTGGAAGTCCTAAGAACAGGAATACCTATATAGCATATGATGAACTAGCTGAAATAGTCAGTAAACGTAATGAACCGATATTTCGTAGTTATTATTATTATGACAAAGGTCTGGTTGACCATTTAGAGTCTGGTAAGACTGTAGCTTCATTTCGTGGAAAAAGGTATTTTGATAGAGCTGTTCTAGATATCGACAAGAACAAGGATAGTGATGAAGATTGCTTAAAAAGGACAAAGACCTTTATTCAGTATCTCATAGAAGGATTATCTATACCTGATGAATATATCACAGCATGGTATTCAGGAACAGGGTATCATGTTGTATTGCCAGATATATGGGGATTTACGCCTTCTACAAATCTTCCTGATATAGTGAAAGCTACGTTAGGGCATTACTTCCCTGAGGCTGATTCTATATATGATCCCGCGAGGTTGATTCGAGTAGGTCTTACGCCTAATGAAAAAACTGGTAACAAGCGTTACAAAATTCCTTTAGATCTAAGAGAGATTCTCCATGGTGAGGTAAAAGACATATTAGAAAAGTCTTTAAGTATAGAGAATATCCAAGTGCCTTTATTTCCTCAAGGGGAAGTAATCCTCCCCCTGAAGTTTCCTGAGGTAAAAGAAGAGAAAAAGGGGAAAGCAACTCATGATGCTACGACTAATGTTACATGTGTACAAAAAATGTTAGCAGAAGGATCTGTAAGAGGATCTAGGCATAAGAAAATGGTTCCTGTGGTTAGTCATTATAAAAAGATAGGTCAATCTGAGGATTTCATTATTGCTGGTATGAAAGAATGGGCTCATAACATGGCTCCTGGTGAAGTAGAATATTCTGTTAAACAGATATTTAATGCCAAGGATGGTTATGGTTATAACTATGGGTGCTTGAATACCTCAGGTATGATGCATCAATATTGTGATCCTAAGTGCAGACTCTATCCATTTAAAATGCAAGGAAAGGATATGTTGGCTCCACCTATGACCCATGTTCAAATGGAGAATATCTTTAGAGAACGTATAAAGGCAAACTTGGAAAAGAATGCTATACACCTTGATAGGATGTTTGAGATTCCTCAGAGGTTTAAGATAATGCCATCTGAGTTTGTAGTTGTATTTGGAGATACTGGTATGGGAAAGACTGCTTTTGTGCAGAATATAGTCCTTAGTACTAGCTTACCCACATTATGGTTGTCATTAGAGGTTGACGATACTCTTATGTATAGAAGATTTGTTCAGATATCTATGGGCAAAACTAAACATGAAGTTATTGACCATTATCTGGAAAACGAGAATAGTTGGTCTAAGGCTATGGAGCATATAAGGCTAGTTACGACTCCCCCCACACAGTCAGGAATCATTGAGATGATGGGGACATTTCCAGCTAAGGTAATAGTTGTAGATACTCTTCATGATGTTAAGACCTCTAAGTATGTAGGTAGTGATATTGTGAACAGAACTGATGATATCGTTGAGAGCTTACGAAGTATTGCAAGTATACATGATATCATTGTGATTGCTGTGGTTCATATTCCTAAGAGCGTGAGCTTATCAGGAGAGATTACTGTGCATAGTGCTAAAGGATCTTCTTCTGTAGCTCAAAAAGCTGATAGGGTTATGGCTATTACTGGTAGAGACATGAAGAATACAGTTCGTAAGATCTCGGCCCTTAAGGCAAGAGATGATGAGCTTGTAGACTTTTATTGTGACTTTGACTTCGATACGTTTCGATTCCTCCCTACCTCGCAAGACCCACAATGGAGTCCTTCTACAGGACATCAGTTATCGATGCGTCCGAGTCATTAGGTGAATGGCTCCTTACTTAGTGTAGGGAGCCATAAATCTTTAGGAGAAATAAGATAATGAATGGTAAAACTATGGTTTCACATAATGTCGTTTTAGATAAGGAATTGATGGATAATATTAAGAAAATAGCAATCAAAGAGGATAGAACAGTAACGGGACAAATAAGACATATTGTTAGGACAAGTGTAGAGTTGATAGATGACTTAGAAAGTGATTCTATAAACGATGTAGTTCGTAGGGCAAAGGAGAGTAATAATGGCTGAAAAAATACGTAAACCATCTCCTGTTCCTGGAGGGACAGAAGATATTCCTAAACCCTTGATTACGTGTAGTTCTGAATTTATACGTTTTCTTAGGTGGGTAGCAGACGGTGAAGAGATGCACATGTATAGTCTTTGGCCTCAACACATGGATACGTGGGATATGCGGGAAAGAATGGGGCATCTTCTAGATATAATAGAAAAGCCCCATCATTATGAAAGAGAGTTTAAGGTATTTCAAGAATCGGAGGATAAAGAGAATGCCGACAACAGTTGAACTAGTAAGTGCTTTTATTGATGTTCAAACTCAAAAAGAAGAGTATGAGAGAGCAGATGAAGTTCCAGATATAGAATATGAAGAGTCTTTACAAGATCAAGAGAATGAAATTACAGATTTCATAATGACCAAATCTGATTCTATTCATTGGTTTCTGACTCAGATAGACGTAGAAGAAGGTCATTTAAAGGGTGCGGTAGAGGCAC
>Ga0066843_10000668_pt1 | contig 11106 bp, 7 predicted proteins | sample ETNtaG_15_FD_66663 | JGI IMG/M metagenome (GOLD analysis project Ga0066843, IMG submission 66663) | Marine microbial and viral communities from oxygen minimum zone, Eastern Pacific Ocean - ETNP201302PF89A | ecosystem: Environmental > Aquatic > Marine > Oceanic | place: Pacific Ocean: Eastern... | reverse complement strand
ATCTACCAAGCTTTCTTTCACCTTGCTTGCATCCTGATTACATTGAGGCAGTTTTGAAATGGCTTCTAGATAATATTGGGCGAATGTCCCGGTTGAAATCGACGCGATTCTCTGCTTCACAGGCCAATGCCAGACAGACAAACGCTATAATGCCCCCAATAACTTGCAAAGTCAGAAAAGCAGTTGCCGAACACATCAAAAGATAGTAGGTGAATATTTTTGCGATCATCTTCGATTAATCAATGCAAGCCGAACGGTGCCGCCGCGTCTTCTTGTTTTAAAAATAACCGCGAGAAGCGATCTATGTAAAGGAGTTTTAATACGAAAAGTCTTTATCATCTTCTAAACATACGAGATAAAACTGCAAACTATAAGAACTCGTCAAATTTCCTATTGATTGATGAATTCGACTTTTCCTACAGACCACCAAAATAGAAGATATATTTTAGTGTCAAGTAACTGTTCTACTTTGTTAAACATTCTGAGGCATTTCAATATTAACGAGACAACATATCCAATCTCCAGAGTATAGACTTTAGATACTACTAAATCAAGACTGATAAAAAAACTGAAGTTTGTTAATGAACTTTATGGATAGAAAACATTTTCATATGTGTGAGTGACCTCCAAATCCATTCAATGGGACCATATCGAAATTTTTGCGTCCGTCTGAATGGAAAAATTAAAACAACTATTCACATTAATAAAATAATCACAACTTGCCCTATTCTATTAAATGTCCATATAATCCTAATCCAAAACCACAAAATATAAAAGTTGATATAACAGATTGTATCAAATAGCATGTTAAAGCAGTCTTACCAATTGATTCTAATCTATTTTTTAAAGATTTTAGGAATTCTTTTCGAGACCACAGCAAATCATACCTAATGTAACCGTAGGAAATGAAGGGAGTTGATATTGTATTCGGTATCCGATCTGGAAATTGTGAGTATAGCCAATTCCATTCAAAAAAGTATGACAGGCCTAATCCTAGAATAGATATTGGAAACCCAATTCCAAAACCATAAAATACCATTATTTTATAGAATGATTCTTTTCTTGAATTACTAAAAATTCCCCAAGTGTAGAGTGACATCCCAATCAGCATCATACCAAAGGACCTCGAAAAAAATCTAAAAGGAAAGATATGACGATTAAATCTTTACCACTGTTTCCACTGGGTTTATACATAGATGATCTATAATTCAATTGATCTTTATAATTGCCCCGATAAATATCCAGTTCTTTTTGTATTTCTATACTATTTGGGTTCCAATGCTCCTGAATAGCATACTGTCTCGCCAGGTCTAATTCATTTATTTTATAATAATTATTAATACCAGTAAATGATGGTATGAGATAAATCATTTACCCCAAGACAAATTGTAACCGTGGTAAAAAATTTTTGAATAAATATAGAACAAAGGGCATAAACAAGTAATATGTCACCATACCAAATAGATTGTTCCGCCTACAAAGTATCAGGTGATTCGTCAAAAAAGCTTCTTTGGTTCTTCGAGGAATTCCACCCGCCCATCTCTTCACTGTTTTAGCCGTTGACCAATTCAATTAAGGTCTCTATAATAGATGTCAGCAAGTAAGAGGATCTTATACAATCATCTCCAACGGAAATTTAACCTCTCTGGAAGCATTATTAAATTTCAGACCAATCATTATCATGAAGAAAGAAAATTTAATTAGAGGAAAACCATGTCAGGTAAGCTCAAGGTTGGCATTATTGGAACCGGTATCATCGGCAAAAGCCACATTCGCAGTTATCAATCGATGAGAAATGATGTTGAGATTGTTGCGATAGCAGATATCAATCAAACTGAGGTACAAAAGGTCGCACAGGAAAACGATATTCCACACGTGTTTTCTGATTACCACGACCTGCTGGGGATCGACGAAATTGACAGTGTTGATATTTGTCTGCCTAACTTCCTGCACGCACCTGTCACGATTGACGCGCTTGAAGCCGGTAAGCATGTTTACTGCGAAAAACCGATGGCAAAGACTGGCATAGAAGCACAGGCGATGTATGATACTGCACAGCGGACAGGGAGAAAGCTGTCGGTACAGATGGGAACCATTTTCTCCAGAGAATCACGAACCGCCAAAACCTTAATCGAGCAAGGTGCGCTGGGTCGGGTTTACTATGTTAAAACAAGCCACTACCGTCGTCGTGGACGAGTATATGTAGATGGTTACGCCACCCCACACTTTGTCCAAAAGGAGAAATCTGGAGGTGGAACGCTGGTAGACATGGCAGTATATCACTTAGCACGGATGGTCTATCTGCTGGATAATCCAGAGCTTGAAACCGTAACGGCTTCAACATTTCAAGAACTCGACATGGACGAGAAACGCCGACAGGAGAGCGGCTATAACGTCGAGGAGTTAGGCACCGGATTTGTGCGATTTAAAGGCGATATCACGATGTTTGTTGAAGAGGCTTGGGCCGCCCATATTGATGGTGGTGAGGGTGATCGTATTATGGGATCGAAGGGAGGAATTAGGCTAGAGCCATTTACCTTCTATACAGATATGTATGGCATGGATGCTGATGTTAACTTCAATGTTGAAGCCTATGAAAGGCGGATGCAATCTCTCGGGCATGCCATTGGAGGTTATGAGAGCTCGCAAAAACACTTTGTTTGGGGTGTTTTGAACCGCCTTGAAATGATCGATACCGGGGCAATTGGTCTCACCGTCGCTCGTATCACTGAGGCGATGTATCAATCCACCGAAGCAAGGGCAGAGATAGACCTGCGGTTATAGGTCATGTACATGAGTCTTCCAAACAATATTTTCTGCTTCCGACCAGTTCAGGGGTAGATTAGTTGCGCCGCTTCGCCCATCACCAGTTGGATCGTGCCAATCCGGCCAGTGGTTAGAGGTGGCATTCCCGATTGCTTGAAATCTCCCTCCTCTGTTCTTCTGGAGGGTAATCCTGCGTCCGCCCATACGCCGGGGTGAACTTGGAGAGAGCCAATGCGGTGGTAACCATTGCCACCACGCTCTTCCGAGGACTTAGTTCTTGGAAGAGCGTTGAGCAAACTCAATATCTTTACGCGAAGAGGAGATGAATACGTCAGATTCAGCCTACGAGACTAAATACAAGCTCTACAGCTTATCTCCTTTAACCTCAAACTGTGTAGATCTCTCTCAATTTTTATTTCGTCATGATACTGCTATCTTCCAGTGGCAAATTGATGAGAGATAGTTCATTCAGAAGGTACCCAATCCATATCGGAGTCGATTGGCCAAATTGGACGATATAGATATTGGTAGGATAAGCTAGCGTAATTGATAGTACTAACACCAGGTGTATTCAATTCTATTGTGCTAGCAACCACAGGATCAAACGAGGCACGGTGAGCCTGATTGGATTTCACCACCAAAATCTGTTTCTCTTCCAGAAGGATGCCAGCACTTTTGAAGAAGTCACGATCCTTACCGGTCCGTCTTTGAGAAAAGATTACGTCGATCTTGTTCCCAATACGCAACACTATTCGGGGACCTACGTTAGTTTCCCGAAAGGTTTCCCTGACAACTTTACACCCCCAACCACCATGAGTGGGACCGCAGATTACGTATCTGCCGTCATCTATAGATTTAACCACCCCGGTCACCTGTAATGGCTGGTAGAAACGCTGGTCGATTTTACCTCCAACATCCATAGTAATTGTCGCACCCACACCAGCCAAGATGCCTGCCTCTACCACTTCGGCATCACGGATTGTGAGGGCGCAATCACGTGCTTGGTGCCGGATCAAACTTTCCAATATAGCTGGACTGTCGGCTGGGCAGGCACTGCCAGGATCATCGCCCAAATCTACTAGGAGAACCGGTGTCTCTTGTTGCTTCATTGCCATTCTAATACCTTCATCAATGAGATATATTGGCCGCACTTTTTGTAATTCTCCGCGTTGTGTCCATAGGTCATTAGCCAGATCATTAGCCAATTTCTTGGCAAGTATTGCATCACCATCTGTTGTTGCAATAACTGACATCCCAGCGTCTGGCGAGTCCCCGTAGCCATATCCACCCAAGATAGTGATATTAATGACCCGTGGAATTTTCTCTAGTACTTCACGCTTGAGGTTCAGCTGATGTAGCAATAACCTTTCTTCTTCCACAGGGAGATGTGACCAAGTACTCTGACCGATGTTAGGCCCGATAACAGGTACCAAGACCCGGTGTGTAATCGGTTGGATTGTCCCATCTAGCATCTGAAGCAAGCATTTCGCCGCCTCCAACCCTCGCTCATAGCCATCAATGTGGGGATTAGTGTTGTTAGGAAACGGAACAAGAGATTGAATTTCAAGGTCACTCATAATAGCGTGAAAATCGTAAGTGCCTACCATGGGAATATCTCCCAGAATCCTACGAGCCTCCTGCACAAGCTCACCTTCAGCATCAGTATACGGCGTTTCTGCTACCATTGCTCCGTGAAAAGCAAAGTAGACACCATCCAAAGGTTTCGCCTCGCGTAAGGCATTCACAATCATGCTGCGGCAGTGTTCATATACTTTGGCATGAATAAGTCCTCCATGCGAAAAACCTATCTCCAAAGCGGGAACTAGCTCCACATCTGGGCGATTTGCGCCTTCGATAAAACCGCCCATAAAGTTCCTGACGTGCTCTTGTGGGAGCAAGGCATCTCCACGCTTTATATGAATAGTTTCCATAGAATCATTCTGTTCCACGGCAAAGGTATTTGTTTCGTGCCACAAACCCGCCATTCCAATCCTCACTGTTTATTTTCCTCCTGATAAATCCATGAAAGCTGCCTATATTCAATCTGCAGCGCAAGGCTGATTCTCAGCGTTTTATAACAGTTTGGTAACAATTCACCTGGTCGTTATCGGCATTTCCTGCGGCAATCAAGTCCTCTCAGTCACAGTCAGCATGATTTTTTATTATCAACACTATAACAAATGCTTATCCAACACCTTACGTTGATGTAATGAGAATTCTAGCCTGACAAACTGATGTTGTAGACTTGTTAATATTTAATCCGTTTTATGGCTCCCCATACCAGAGAAAGTTTGGCCTGGAGTGAGACAGGGGCGGCATCTTTCATCGATTTCAGGATTTCATCTCTAGTCTTGGCATAATTGGAAATCTTAATCTCATCAAGAGTACCCTGAAAGTACCTCGGACAACATCCGTCCTGCTCTCCACCAAGATGTACCCCCCAACTAGCCTGAGATTTAATCTGCCCTTTTGCTTTAATAACCTTTGAATCCTCTTTTCCATTAATATAAAATTTGATTTCTTTACCATCATAGGTGACAGCCACATGAGACCATTCATTTTCATTTACTCTTCCATTAGACAGATGATAGCCAGGTGGAACAACCTCGTAAAAATAGGTGGCAACTTGTGAGGTAGGTTCAATTTGCAGATAATACGCAGCTTTGGTAATAATCGTCCGCTTGTCTCCATCAATTGTCGTTGGATAAACCCATGCTTCCATTGTGATTGCATCACGAATATCCATATCATCTGAGTGCGAAACTTCAACCCATTGTCCACCTCCTACTTTGCCGCTGAATTCAAGTGCTTTCTCAGCTATGCCTTCTACCCACTTAATTTTGTCTTTACCAGCACCAGTAAACTCCCCATCATTTCCAGTTTTATTTGCCTCTTTAGCAACATCCCCTTTTCCTTCGTCAAAGTTCCAAATCATCTCCAATTTTTTATTAGCAGCATTAACTTCGTTATATGCTACTAATAAAGTAATAACCATCAACAAAAAGGCAATAAGGTTTATAAAAGATAGCTTGTACATATGGTACTTCTCCCTAAATTAATTTGTTATTTAATTGTTGGACTCGTTAAACAGCTAAGTACAAGATTATCTTTGGCAGATTATACATTATAACATTTTCTTGCCATTGAGAAATAAGGTGTTAATCATCCTCATCTTGACATGGTAAGGTAAAGGTAAGACCAAGGGGAAAGTGGATCATGAAATTGTGAGACTCTCTAAAAGGTCACGTTAGAAGAATCGGCAGCACCATCAAATAACACAAGTAGTGAACTTATCAAAAGAGATCGATTCTTTTTGCATTACGTCGACCGCAACGTTAACCATTTTATTTCTCCTGAAAAACTAAGTGTAGGTTATAAACAATGCTGAAAAATGTGATTGATTGGATTGATTATTTAAGGTCCCTGTTCACCGGTGGCAATGATGGTGCCTGCTGGTAATAACGCGTTGAGGCGATTGGGGAGGTTGTCGCCAATTTCATTGAGCCAGTTGAGAAGTTGGTTGTGAAGGTCGCTTTCTATATCTGCTGTGTCGGCACGATTGGCGAGATTGATCATTTCATGAGGATCGGTTTCTAAATCGTATAGTTCGTTGATATCTTGTGGATTCCAGACGTATTTATAGCGCTCGTCGCAGATGGCTCGGATTTCAAAGCTATAGCCATTGTAGCGGTAATAAACGCCATAGGCAACTTGAGGCCAATCGGAGGGTCGTTTGGATGTGCCGAAAAGGGGCATGAGGTTGCGCCCTTGACGAAGCTGATCCGGAGGAGCTTCGGAATCGATTAAGGCGAAGAGGGTTTCGGCAATGTCGATGAGAGAGACGTAGGCATCTTGTTTGACTGGTAATGTGTCTGGTTCACGAATGATGAGTGGAATGCGCCAGACTTCCTCGTAGAAATAGGCACCTTTGTCAAAGCGATTATGTGCACCTTCCATGTCGCCGTGATCGGAGGTGAATATGACGGTTGTAGAATCGGTAAGGTTGAGGCGATCCAATGTGTCGAGGGCAAGGCCGAGGGCTTCGTCGACCATGGTAATGTGGGCATGGGAATAGGCGATGACGGTTTTCCATTCTTCTTCATCCAACGGTGAAGTGTCCATGCAACCCCAGAAGGGGGTAGAATGAAACCAGGGGCGGTCATCGCAATTGTCTTTGAGATTTGTCGGAAGTTCAATGCGTGTGCGGAGCTCTTTGGCAAGTTTGACGTATTCTGGTGGTAGGTGATGTGGGAAGTGGGGTGGTTGGGAAGAGAGCGTAAGAAAGAAGGGTTTGTCGCGTTCACTCTCTGCCCATGCGTCGAGGAATTTGATGCCTTTTTGCATAGAAGGGAAAGGCGGGAGCTTTTCTTTGGGTTGAGGTGAATCACCCCAGAAAGGGGCACGGCCCCTGAGCAATTCTTCGGCCTGCTTGTTGTAATTGTCGACGGTTTTTTGATAGGAATGGTCATTGGTCTGTGGTTTGTAAGGTTTGCTTCTTGCTTCCAGATTGGGATCAAAATCGTGTGCGCCTCGTTTTTCAGGATTGTTACTGCCAAGATGCCATTTGCCGTAGTAACCTACGTGATATCCGAGGCGAACCGCTTCATCGATCCAGGATTTCTGGTCAAGGGACATGGTTTCTTGTAGTGAATAGCCGACGGACTGGTTGTCGTAGACGCCGTTTTTGTGAGGCCATTTGGCAGTAAGCAAAGTGCCACGGGCGGGTGTGCAGAGCGGGCAGGTGGTGAATGCATTTTTGAATACCGTGCCTTCTGAGGCGAGGCGATCGATGTTTGGGGTAGGAATGTCTGCTCCCAAAAAACTAAATGCTCCAACAGGCCATTGGTCGGTAAGGAGAAAGAGAATGTTTTTCATGCCGTCAAAGTACCTACTATAATAGTTTTAACAAAAGAATAAACTATCAACCCTGTACCAGAAGAATTCCGAATTCAAGAAGTAGACTGATGCTAGACTCCGTTCCTGCATGTTTAGCCCAACCCAAGGCAAGAGCAAGTATCAGGTCTTCCCTGTTGCTTCACTACAATTGTAAGGCAAGGCTGCCCTTGTTTACGGCTTCGAGTCGCTGGATATGGCTCCGTCTATCAAAGAACTGACTGGATTCGTGTGTCAGGTGCCAAATTCCATTGTAGCCAGCACAATGTTTGCCTGCTGCCGTGTTACATCCGATGGTAGCGGTCAATTCACCTACTTTGAATTTTGAGGATTCCATATTTATATTCCGCCAATTTTTAACTTGATTATAGCACCCTCCAAAAAAGTTGTAAATCTTCTGCCTTTTGTCAGTGATCAGGTTATATTGCCCAGTATTTCCAGAGATCTTCTGGTACTTCATGTCGAAATGCAGGCGCGTGTCTTTGATGATGATGCCAAGTCTATACCAATTGCGGATACATCTCTTTTACTCTACCTGGTGGCCTTCTGCTTGGTCTTCCAGCTTAGCTGCCGTAACTGACACCCGTTGGGCCTCACAATTACCGACCGCCCTTTTCATGCGGGGATTTAGCCTTCTGACCTCGGATCAACCCTTACGCCTAAATAAGGGCACCGGTGTTGTTTAGTGGGGTGGGCGAATTGAGGCCAGCTATTTCGGGATTGCCGCACTGAGGCTGCGGTAACTCCAGGAACCATCGAAACAAAGCTGGTGCAGATGGCCTTCGCGGCTGCGGTATACGTAGTAGCGCCAACCGGTCAGGGTGGATACCAGGCCCGACGGGGCCCCACCCGCGGGAGGCGCCCCGGCCAGCGTTGTCAGATCAGTTAGTTGCCAAGACCCTTCGTTCAGGGTGGCTTCATGAATGTGGCCTTCACCATCACGGTAGGCTAGGTAGTGCTGATTCCCTTTGGCATCGTAGACCAAGCAAGGATTTCCGGCGACTGGTGGAAGTGACGCTCCGATTGCCTCTAAGCCATGATAACGTTTCCCGGTGTTCCACGCCTGGACGAGCCTGTCGCGTGGACCTTCATATTCGCGATAACCGGGTTGCCGTCTTGCGTGCCAGCGAAAGACGAAGGGTTCGCGAACAGCCCACTTCTTAGCTGCTCGAAAGACGATACGCCGTTTGCCGTCCGCGTCGAATCCGAGAGGTTGGCCCTGCGCTGGAAGGCGGTGGAAGATTCGGTGTGACCAGTTTCGCTGGCCATTTGCGGCCGCTTCGCGCGAGAGAGTTTGTTCACAGGGAACACCGAACATCGTCCGGTAGCTGACGTGAAAAGCCGCAGGCGTGCTTGAAATGACAACGTCACTAGCCGGTCGAGGTGCGAAAGGCAATGGATGATGTCGCCATTCCCCGTCGAACCAGAGCTCGCGTGTTCTGGACGTGTGATCCACGTAGACAATGTGGGGTACGTCGTCTACAATGGTCACCGAGGGGTCGCACCGGGCGATCGGTTGTGCGAGCAACGACGTTAGGTTCGTGTGGTACCAGAGACTGTCCGCAGAGTTTTTTGCTGGTATCGATAATTCGTGAAGATGTCCCACTGTTCCTCGATAGAGCACATACCGCTTCCCTGATGCGAGAGCGTAGGCGCTCAGTTGCCCGGCCGCTGGAGGTGCAGTGTCTGGAGCATGGATTGCCGTATTGCTCCAAGTGCTTCCGTCGCCGGAGGACGAAAGCTCATGCAGCTGGCCTTTCTCAGTGCGATAGATCACATGTCGACGTCCGTCCACGCCTTCGATCATCGCCACGCGATCATCGCCGCTAGGCGAACATCTAGATGAAAAGTACTCGTCAGTGTACTTCTGGAAGAACTTCGGGCAGTGTTGTGCGAAAAGTTCGACCTCTTCGAGCTGCTGGTACCAGCGCTGCTTGTCGTATCCGCGGGCCTTGTATTCCAACTCAATGTCGGACGCGATCGTGTCACGGTGGCGGTGAATATGTCGCATGATATTCTTCGTCGCAAGGGCGCCGTTCAAGTGCTTGCGGACCTCCTGTTGATAGTATTCGCAGTAACCCGGGTTGTCGATCAGTGCGAAGAACAACATCCTGGTCAGGCCACGTCCGTAAGCACCCCCACTGTCCATGAACGCGTAGGGATCGACCTCGGGGCCGTAAGGAGCGTCGCCCAAACCAGGATGCCGATACCCTAGGCCCCATTCGCTGTCCCAGCAGAGAAAAATCCACTTTCCGTCAGGAACACGCCGCCCGGCGTACCAGTTGTTGTGGGGCCAATCAAAATTCTGCAGACAGAGATTGACAATGATGTACGAGGTAAAATCCTCGATGTCCACGCGCTTCGACAGTTCCTCGAAGTTTGCGTCGTCGGAGAAGTCAGTCGAGAGAATGAAACGCCTTAAGTCGTCCCAGCCCTCCCTACTCCCGCTGAGTACGGTCTCACCGGTCTTCATGATATCGAATTTCCCAGGACCCAAGTGAGAAGCGAAGAACTCCTCATCCATGCGTTCGGTCACATTGTAGACGCCTCGGCTGGCCGAATTGATGAGCAGGACGCACCACGAACCGCTTGCTGCCAACGCTCCCATGTCGGCGTGAACGTCGCGAATGACTTGATCGCGGATGTTGGCGCCATGTGGCGAACGGTCGTTGGCATTCGCTCGCAGGACCAGCTTGTCGAAGTCCTCGATTTCGGCCTCTGGAATGATCGGGTGATCGACTCGTCCGTCGCCGTAGGCCTTGCGAAAGTACGCGCGATAGGATTTCTTGGTATCCATGCTGCCACGCCGCCCCGCGCCACCGTGGAGCCGAAGCCCGAAGCCGGTGGCCACGGCTCGGTCTCCGTCAGGCGTAAAGAGCTCGAGAAAGGCTGCACGCTCACTGTCGTGTCCGGTGACATTACTTTGTAGGTGCACGTCGAGAAAATCGTCAGGCTTCATCGAGATGGAAAGAACTGGCAGGGAAGGACGGCGCCCCACAAGGTAGGTCGCCGAGACGATGGGACTGGCACGTTCCTTGCCAACGAACGTGCCAGCGTGGAACAGGGATGTGTCGGCAAGTTGGATCGGCTCCTGGTACAACTCACTTGAAGCGACAGGTTCAGTACCGTCGTTCGTGAAACGGATATCGACGGCAGCAGAAGATTTCTGATTGATGCGTACCTCGACACCTGGATCGTATGCACCTGGTAGCGGATCGAACGAGATGCGAGACTTCACGGGGTTCAGCTGTTGCGGACCGACATTCGCAGATCCAGGGCTGGGAGTGAGGAAATAGCCCCAGCCAGCTCGTGATGATGCGGCCCGGCCGAGGGACTGGTCTGTTACCTGTCGTCGGTACCTAATGTGGTCGGCGATGCTTCCGTCCGGAGCGACGAGATAGAGCGTGCCGCCGTCTTTCTGGAGACGGAAATTCGCGTGACATACGG
>Ga0066843_10000655_pt1 | contig 11199 bp, 10 predicted proteins | sample ETNtaG_15_FD_66663 | JGI IMG/M metagenome (GOLD analysis project Ga0066843, IMG submission 66663) | Marine microbial and viral communities from oxygen minimum zone, Eastern Pacific Ocean - ETNP201302PF89A | ecosystem: Environmental > Aquatic > Marine > Oceanic | place: Pacific Ocean: Eastern... | reverse complement strand
CAAGCTCCTTCGGATTGGCGTGCGTTTCGCAAGTTCGCCCGAGTTTAAGACACAGCACGATTGGCACAGTTTAGATTGAGATGACAATGGAAAAATATCGTTGCGCGATTATTGGGTGTGGAGGACGCGCACATGGTCATGCAAAAGCTTATCAGTTGGTTGATCGAGGTGACTTAGTTGCTTGTGCTAATTTATCTAATGCCGAACGCCGCCAAAAATTTGCTTTGGCTTATGGTATTACTGGTTATGCAAATGCAATGGAAATGATAGAGAAAGAACGACCGGACCTGGTACACATTGTGACCATGCCAGACCAATGGGTTCCTTTGATGCAGATGGTATCGGATCTTGGTGTTATGGCCTGCTTGGTTGAAAAGCCTATCGCTTGTGGTGTTGAGGACTGGCAGAAATTGTGTCAATTAGAAGCCAGCTCAAGCACCAAGTTCGGTGTTGGTAAGCAGTTTCGTTGGCATCCACGGTTGGTGGACTGTCGTCAAGCACTTCGCTCTGGAAATCTCGGCGACTTATTGTGGATCAATTTTTTTGCTCGGATGAATTTGTCTGCTCAAGGAACTCATATGATTGACTGGGCTATGTCGCTGAATGGTGATTCACCTGTGACGCAGGTTTTTGGAAATATTAGTGGTGCAGGTGGGTTTGATAGCTCATATCCTGCACCAGATGCCTCGGTTGCCCAAGTGATGTTTGCTAATGGCGTCTATGGCCTATGGAGTACAGGTCTTACAGCACCAGAAATTATAGATGGTTCGGAGATTTATAAACACACTCATGTGGCTGGGTATGCTGAGCGGGGCCATGTTATTTTTGAGGAATTTGGTCGCTGGTCAATTTCTTCACCTGATGGTTCTCAGGGTGGGAAGATCTCTTTTGAAGATCGGAATCGGTATAATGATGTGGCCCAAGCCAATCTGACCAACGCTATGTTTCAATGGATTGAAAACGATGCCAAACCTGTTGAAACTAATCTCAAAGTTGCACTCCATCAATGGAACGTGGTTTTGGGATTGTACGCTAGCGCTATCTGTCGGCAGCCAATTGATATCCCTTTTGAGCCCCCTGATGATTTGTTGCTACAATTACAAACTGTATTGGAGGAACAAAAACTATCGGGTTGAGCTCAGAAGCAAAAACCCGAATAAGAGACTATAGATTGAGTCTAAATTCAAACATGTTTGTTTAATCAGAAAAGGTCGAATTAGGATGGCATAATGAAGGAAAAAGTGATTCTCGATCCGCATGGACGTCAGTTGGAGAAAATATTTCTGCCAGAAGATTTGGAACGACTCCGTTCTTTGGCTGACTTGATATGGGTGAAAAACAAACCGATGCCTATGGAAGAAGTAGATACGGTTAAAGACCAGGTGGTTGCTATTATCACTGGGAATTGGCATTATGGTGAGGTTTCGAAGTTTCCTCAATTGCGAGCTATTTTAGAAGTGAGTGGGGGGTTTCCATCTCCCAGATATTTAGACTATGCGACCTGTTTTTCGCGATGTATTAATGTGCTTAGTTGTTCACCTGCCTTTGGACCTGCTGTCGCTGAGATGGGATTAGGAATGGCAATCGCTGCTGCACGTCAGATAGTTTGGAACGATTCGGCTTTCCGTCAGGGAAAAGCTAACTGGAGTCACTTGGAATTTGGTGAGACATTTTTGTTATACGATAAACCGATTGGTTTCATTGGTTTTGGAGGTTTGGCTCGTTCCTTGAAGCCTTTACTGGAACCGTTTCGTTGTCCAATACAGGTATATGATCCGTGGTTAACAGATGCTTACCTGCGGACTCAGGGAGTCACACCAGTTGATCTAGATTTATTGTTAGCTACCTCGCGTATCATTTTCGTTTTAGCTGTACCCGCGATTTCCAACCGAGCCCTCTTGAATCGAGAACTCTTGAATCGTATCTCAGCTGAGTCTATATTTGTTTTGCTTAGCAGATCGCATGTTGTTGATTTCGATGTTTTGACTGAGATGCTGGTTGAAGGGTGTTTCAAAGCTGCTATCGATGTGTATCCGGAAGAACCGTTGCCGCTTGATCATCCTATCCGTAAACTGCCAAATGTGATTCTTTCATCTCATCGTGCGGGTGCCATAGGAGAAGCACTACATAATATTGGCCGCATCGTTACTAATGATCTAGAAGCAATTCTTCAGGGACTGGTTCCACAAGAGATGCAGGTTGCCCAACCAGAATATATCCAACTTCGTGGATAAGTATCAGCGTGAAAATGGAAAAGCCAACAATTAAGTTGCCAAAATTTGTGTTCAGTAATCTCCTGTCAATTGCATGGGGAAAACTACTATGTTGAAGGGATTCAACAACGTCATGGCATCGATGCAAGATCGATTTGAAGATTTGAAACGAAAGGTTCCAACACGTCACAAAATCATTGGAATTCGGACGTGGCACATTAATCTCAACCCGGCGACTATGGAATCGATGGCTTTTTCCGCACCCAAAGATCAATCTGATTTTGTTGCTTCTTCGGTTCCCAGTAACCATGTTGATTGGCGTGGTCCTTTTGCCACCCAAGCAGGAGCACTGATGGTTGAAATTACTACCGACAAAGGGTTAAAAGGTTATGGTTTGGGTGGAGGGGGTTTGGCTGCTTCGTTGATCATCGACCGTCATATTCGGTATTTTGTCTTGGATCGGGATCCGCTCGATGTAGACTCAATTTGGGATGACCTGTATCATGTCACCTCCATCTATGGGCGGCGGGGACTGGTAATTTATGCTTTAAGTGGTATTGATCTGGCTTTATGGGATCTCTGTGGGAAAATTCTGGATATGCCAGTTTGTCGTTTAATTACTGATCAACCTAAGTTAGTCGTTCCTGCTTATGCAACGGGTACAGACGCCAAATCCTACGCGGATCAGGGGTTTGCAGCCTGTAAGATTCCTTTGCGAAATGGTCCTTCCCAAGGAGATCTCGGCTTTTCTGAAAATCTGGAGATTGTACATTGTGCTCGTCAAGCAATACCGAAAAATGTGGAACTGATGGTAGATATTTACTTGCGATGGGATGTTGATTACACGCTTAGGTTTGCTGAGGTAACATCTGATTTGGGTCTCAAATGGATTGAGGAACCTATTGCCTTGGATAATTATGAAGGGATGGCCGAGCTCGTTCAACAGGTTGAAGACACTTGGATTGTTTCAGGTGAACATGAGTTCACCCGTTATGGATTCCGTGAACTTCTGCGTTGGCAAGCAGCCGATATGATACAACCAGATATTAGCTGGGCGGGTGGATTCGGTGAATGTCTCAGGATTGCCTTCGAAGCGGCTGAAATAGGAATTCCAACTTGGCCACACCAAGCGGGTACTCCGTGGGGATTACACTTGATTGCCTGTTTGCCAATGTTTTGTATGGCAGAAACTTTTGGCTTGTCACAGCAGACAGTTGAAAATGAGTTGTTTCGATTGCTACGGCCAACTCCAGATAACGGCTGTTTTTCCTTAACGGATGCTCCTGGGTTCGGTTTGGAGATTAGTGATAAACTTTTAGATGCCTACACGGTTGACCGTCTCTAATATTTAATAATGTGACGACAAACGTCCATTGTTTAGAGGTTATCTGAACTTCTGTGTTATCTTGATTTATAATAAGGTATTAAGATCCATTTTCAGATTGTGGCCAAGATAAAGCGATCAATACCAGAAAGGTCTGGAATGATATTGTAGTTCATGTAGGCAGGGTTTGAATTGATCAAATCTTGAACTTGCCGACTTTGGTTATGGCCAATTTCAAGCATTAGTTTTCCTTTTGGCTTCAGGAATTTTGGTGTGTCAGCAATCAATCTTTGGATGATATCCAAACCACTACATCCAGCAAACAAAGCTACTTCGGGTTCGTTGTCCCTAACATCGGTTGTGAGTTCGTTAGCATCTTTGGTTCCTATGTAGGGTGGATTTGAAATGATCCAATCGTATTTGGGAATATCCAGTTTTGTAACTGGTTCGAAAAGATCTCCGGTTGCAAAAGTTATCCGCTCCTCGCATTGGTGCTGTTTTGTATTATGTTGGGCAACATCAATCGCTGCTTTGGATATATCTGTAGCGATGATTTTCCATGTTGGTTGGTTCACTGCCAAACTAACAGCGATGGCCCCACTGCCTGTGCCAATTTCAAGGATATGGCATGGCGTTTTTTGCAAATTCAAGACAGTTTCAACCAGTATTTCGGTTTCCGGTCGAGGGATCAGCACTCGTTCATCAACATAGAAACTTAGTGACATAAATTCGCGGGAATTTGTTATGTAGCTGATTGGAACCCGACTTGATCGCATTTTGATGAGTGTACGGAAGGTCGAAAGATTAGGATGGAATACTGGCATATCGAAATCGAGGTATAACTGTAGCCGGTCTGTCTTTAGAGCGTGACTGAGCAAAAGTTCTGCGTCCAAGCGGGCACTTGGAATGCCAGAACTTTTAAAAAACTTGGTAGTCCACTCGACAAGCTCAATGACAGTCCAAGTTTTCACGCTTCCAGATTCTTCAGTTTTTCTGCACCCTCAGCCGAGATAAGTGAGGATATGAAGGGCTCAATTTCGCCATCAAGTGTGCTTTCAAGCTGGTAGATACTCAGACCTATTCGGTGGTCTGTTACACGTCCTTGAGGGAAGTTGTAAGTGCGGATTTTCTCACTTCGGTCGCCACTACCAACCATTGTTCTTCTTGTTTCTGCTCTTTCAGCATCTTGCTCAGATTTTGTTATCTCTAACAATCTAGATCGCAAGATCTTCATTGCTTTCGCCTTGTTTTTATGTTGGGATTTTTCGTCCTGACAGGATACAACTAAGTTAGTCGGTAAATGAGTAATTCGAATGGCCGAGTCAGTGGTGTTAACGCTCTGCCCTCCAGGTCCGGAAGATCTGAATGTATCGATTCTCAAGTCGTTCTGGTCTATTTGGATATCTACTTCCTCCGCTTCAGGCAGAACAGCCACAGTTACAGCCGAAGTATGGATTCGGCCGCTCGTTTCGGTGGAGGGTACTCGTTGAACCCGATGCGTCCCGCCTTCAAACTTGAGTTTACTGTATGCGTCCTCCCCTTCAATCAGGAAAACGACCTCTTTGAATCCCTTCAGACCGGTTGCACTTTGACTCAACAACTCAACTTTCCAGCTGGATTTCTCAGCATGTCGAGAATACATCCTAAAAAGTTCCGCAGCAAATAGGCCTGCTTCATCTCCTCCTGTACCTGCACGGATTTCTACAATAACATTTCTGTGATCATTTGGATCTTTAGGGATCAGTAGGATTTTAATTTCTTCTTCCATCTTTTCTCGTTCTATAACGAGAGTCTCCAGTTCTTGTTTTGCCAAGTCTAGAAACTCATCATCATCATCATCTTCAGCAATAATCAACTCAGTTTCTTCAATGTCCCCGAGGAGCTTTTTGTAATCAGTGTAGACTGACACGATAGGGGCAGTATCCGCATGCATCTTGGAAAGCTGATGAAGACGCTTCGGATCCGCTATTTGATCTGGGTCTACCAAGTTCTTTTCAATTTCTAGAAACTTGGCTTCAATTTCTTCCAATTTATTTTTAAGCATTAATTATCCAGTAAAAATTCTGAGTTGATTTGAAAAGACCATTGTCACTTGAATTATAGCGGTAGAGGAACAATTTATGCCAGAATTCCTGGCTATATTCAGGTTTTGAAGAATGTGAGGTTTCAAATTGCTTGGAATTCTAGTTCGTATCTTCCTCAGCATCAGTGACTTCTTCAGCCTCAACATCAATCACAGTTTCATCTGCATCTACATCTGGGCCTGGGTCTGCACTGGGATCTTCACCCCCAGCTTCCTGTGCTTGTGCATCAGCTGCTGCTTGTGCATACATCGCTTCTGCAAGTTTGTGGGAAGCGGTAGTCAAAGCCTCAGTATCTGCTTTTATAGCTTCGATGTTTTCGCTTTTCAGCGTTTCTTTCAATTTGTCAATTGCGCTTTGTATTGCTTCTCGATCTTCTGCTGATACACTATCTCCATATTCCTCAAGGGATTTCTCGGTTGAGTAGACCAAGGAATCAGCATTATTACGGGTTTCGACAGATTCTTTCTTAGTTTTGTCTTCTTCTGCATTAGACTCAGCGTCTTTAACCATTTCGTCAATTTCTGTGTCAGATAATCCACTGGAAGACTCAATTCGGATCTTGTGTTCCTTGCCAGTTCCTAGGTCTTTGGCAGAAACATGAACGATACCGTTTGCATCAATATCAAACGTGACCTCAATTTGCGGTAACCCTCTTGGGGCCGGCGGAATCCCCAGTAAGTCAAACCGGCCGAGTGTACGGTTGTAGACGGACATTTCACGTTCGCCCTGCAAGACGTGTATAGTTACAGACTCTTGATTATCTGCAGCAGTTGAAAAGGTTTGGCTTTTCTTAGTTGGGATTGTAGTGTTTCGCTCAATTAAGCGGCTGAAGACTCCACCGAGAGTTTCGATACCCAATGAGAGTGGGGTAACGTCGAGAAGCAGTATGTCTTTTACACCTTCATCTCCAGACAAAACACCACCTTGAATTGCTGCACCTATTGCAACGACTTCATCTGGATTTACTCCTTTATGACATTCTTTTCCGAAGAATTCTTCGACTTGCTCTTGTACTTTCGGCATTCTAGTCTGCCCGCCAACTAAAACAACTTGGTCAATCTCAGATGCGTTAAGTTCGGCATCTGATAGGGCTTGTTGGCATGGAGTAATTGTTCGCTGAACTAAGTCCGCTACCAATTGTTCAAGCTTCGCTCGACTCAGGGAAACATTTAGGTGTTTGGGACCGCTTGCGTCAGCTGAGATGAAAGGCAGGTTAATTTCTGTTTGGAGTGTAGCTGACAATTCGCATTTCGCCTTTTCTGCTTCATCCCTAAGACGTTGGAGAGCCATTGGATCATCGCGAAGGTCAATTCCATTCTCATTTTTGAATTCTTCTGCCAGCCAGTCGACAATTTCTTGGTCGAAGTCATCACCACCCAGGTTGGTATCGCCGTTTGTACTTTTGACTTCAAAAACCCCCTCACCAATTTCAAGAATTGAAATGTCGAAGGTCCCTCCACCGAGATCATAAACAGCGATTTTTTCCTCAGCTTTGTTTTCCAGTCCATAAGCCAAAGCAGCTGCAGTTGGTTCATTGATAATTCGCAAAACTTCAAGGCCTGCAATTTTACCTGCATCTGTAGTTGCTTGACGTTGTGAGTCATTGAAATATGCTGGGACTGTAATTACAGCCTGTGTTACTTCTTCACCAAGGTAGTCTTCGGCTGTTTCCTTCAGTTTTCGTAGCACCATAGCCGAAATCTCAGGAGGAGAGAGTTCCTGATCCCCCATTTTGATTTCTACACTTTCATTACTTCCCTGTGTTACTTTGTATGGAGCTTTACTTATGTCTTCCGCTACTTCGTTGTAGCGTCTGCCTATAAAACGCTTGGTAGAAAAAATAGTATTTTCTGGATTGGTTACAGCTTGGCGCTTAGCTGGTTGGCCAACTAGACGTTCTCCTTCTTTAGACATAGCAACAACTGAAGGCGTTGTTCTCGCACCTTCAGCGTTTTGTATTACGTTGGGATCTCCGCCTTCAAGAATAGCTAGGCAGGAGTTTGTTGTACCAAGATCAATACCAATTACTTTACTCATCTGTTGTGTTCTCCTTGTCTTCGGATACTTCTTCTTTCGTATCTTCTTCGTCTATTTCTGGATTAGATTGTCCTTGTGAGACTGAAACCATTGATGCACGCAGCACGCGGTCACGCAACTTATACCCAACCTGGAATTCCTCAACAATTGCATTTGCAGGAAGATCCGATTCGACTTGTACTATCGCCTCATGCAAATTAGGGTCAAAATTTTCACCAACAGCATCAATGGTTGAAACATTACTTCTTTCAAGAACATTATGAATCTGTTTTTGAATTAACTGGATTCCTTCATGAAGAGAGTCAAAGTCTGTTGACTCATTCGCTGATTCAATAGCACGGTTCATACTGTCTATTACTGGTATGAGATTCTTTATGACACTTTCAACTGCATACTTTTGGAATTCTTCCTTATCGCGAATAGCACGCTTCTTTGCATTTTCATATTCAGCAACTGTGCGGAGCATTTGATCAAGTTTCGCTTCGTACTCCGATTTTAGTTGGTTAATTTCGCTTTCTACAGAAGGAGGGGCTTCGCTCTCCTCCTCTGATTCCGCTGCCTCATCACTTACAACTGTGTCTTCATCTACAGCTGTGTCTTCATCACCTTCAACAATGTCTGTTTCGTCTTCCACGGCAACATCTGGTTGGTTTTCCATGCTTGGTTGCTGTTCTTCTAGCATATTAACCTCTTAAACTTTGTGGTTGGATTCCTAATATATTAAAGGCAAATGATTAAAGTAGGTTTTCTTTTAAATATTCCGTCCGAGCTTATGGAAGAAGTAACGATGGCTAATTCGTGCCCTAAACTTGCCTTATCGCTTGCTTTTTAAAGCAATAATCAAACCTTAATTCCATCAGTGGTTGAAAGGCTTAAAATACCATTATAAATGAAAAAATGTCAAGTAAAAATGGGCAGTGATTTTGAAAGCAAACCTTTATATATAAGACAAAAACCTCGCTCTGAAATTCAGGGAGGGAGTGCCTGTTGAAAACTATCGAATTGTAACTGAGTTCACGAATTTATATTTATTATTTAATCCGTTAGCTTCGCAATTTAAATGCCAAAACATAAAAATGGAGTTTGTGTGGAGAAGGTAGTTGGGTGATTAGAAAAGTGTGTCATTTTGGAAGTGACATGTTGCATGTCATTGTGTCAAAATGGCATGTTACCCTAATATGTTAATGATTAAGATTTTGGTTAATAGGGTGCTTTTATTAACGCTATAAAGCAAACTTGGCGTTATTTTTTTTGAAATTTAGGCGTAAAAAATTTGACAAGCTCAAATGACTCATATACACTCTATCAAATTTGTGTATGCTTTTTACTGGAGAATAGCTAGAATGTATTCGCAGCCCATCCCAGATAAATATTATAAACTGATCGAGCAAGAAGTCGACGAACGAATATATAAAGCAAAGGAAGAATTAGGAAATCGACTTGTTATATTAGGACACCATTACCAACGTGATGAAGTAATTCGCTTTGCTGACTATCGCGGTGATTCACTGAAATTATCCCAGCTTGCATCAAGCCGTCCCGAAGTAGACTATATCGTTTTTTGCGGTGTGCACTTTATGGCAGAAAGCGCTGATATTCTTAGTGGAGATCACCAGAAAGTGAACTTGCCGGATTTAAATGCTGGTTGTCATATGGCCGATATGGCAGATTTGGATCTGGTTGAAGAATGCTGGGAACAGTTAAATGATGTTGTTGGCGACGAAATTATGCCGATTACTTATATTAATTGTACTGCTGATTTGAAAGCTTTTGTTGGCCAACATGATGGTGCTGTATGTACGTCCTCAAACGCTGGTGCTGTCCTGGAGTGGGGTACAACACAAAAGGATCGACTTCTCTTTTTTCCTGATCAACATCTGGGGCGAAACACTGGCGTCAAATATGGTATTGATCTAGACGAAATGATTCTCTGGGATCCATATGAAGACTTGGGAGGCAACACAGAAGAAGAAATTGAGAAATCGAAACTTATCCTTTGGAAAGGTTGTTGTCCAGTACATCAGCTGTTTACAACTAAACAGATTAAAAGACTTCGTGAGCAAATTCCGGACATTCAGATTCTTGTGCATCCAGAATGCCGTTATGAAGTTGTTCAGGAATCCGATTTGAATGGGTCAACTGCTTTCATCATAAAAACGATTGAGGAAGCTCCCGCCGGATCATCTTGGGGAATTGGTACGGAGATGCATTTGGTTACTCGGCTTGCTCAGGAACATCAGGATAAATTTATTACTTCAATTGATCCGAATATGTGTCTTTGTACAACTATGAATCGGATTGATGCCCCGCATTTATTATGGTCTCTCGAGAATTTGCTTGAAGATGAGGTTGTGAATCAGATTAGTGTCCCTCAGGATATCAGCTACTGGGCAAAAGTATCACTCGATCGGATGTTGGATATTACATAACTCTAGTTTCTTCTTGAAAAGAGTTTGTGTTAATCTCAGTAGGCTAAGTTCTGTTTTAATCGAAGCTGACGCTTGTAGCTTAAAAATTAGGTTTTTTATGTTCGTTATCGTTTCTTCCAAACCTACTTTCCTCAAGCTCTTGGGTAATAAATTGCTATTGATAAATGAAAGAGAAATTAGAGAATCGCAACAAAAGTGTTACTATACTGAATTCGGTACGCAATCTAAGGAGGTGTTTGCTTACTATATTCTGGCTCCCTGCCTTGCTGGACGACCCATTCGTCAAATACAGACTTGAGCTTCTCTTTTTCGAATTCACCGAAGGTCAAGTGTTGAATGCTTGCTATTGGTATTGCCATTTCTCCGTAGAATGGTGAATGGCCCAACAGCTTACCATTATTAGATTCAAGAGCTTCAAAAACTAGGGTTGAGCCATCTATTAAGGTAGCCCGGACATTGTCGTTAGTGGTGTGACTGTCTCTCGGTTTGTCCAGATCTTCTTCCGGCATGCTAACATTGACCACCATTGCTACGCGGTTGACAGGGATGTTCATCTTTCGTAGCTTGGATTCAAACTGTATCCTCTGCCCGCTGATGTCTAACAAACTTCCCCGCATTAAATCTCCAGTTTTCGCTATTAGTACATGACTTGGTGGATTGTCACGGTTGAAACGTGGAATGGTCAACGCGCGATCCAGTTTTACGTCGTCGATAGTGAAAGATTCTTTGTCCCTAGCTCCAAACATTCCGTTTGCGAACTCTACCCCTTTTACATGTCCTGAATCAATTTTGCCGATGACGATGAATGGTGATTTAAAAGTCAAGGTTTCCTTGTTGTACGACTCGATTTTGCAAGGGATGATTTCCTGATTCTTTAGATGCAGTAGGTCCGGAAATTCCTTAATGTCGAAAGTTGGCTCAGCTAAATCCCTGTTACGCTCTACTCGAGCCTCTGCCGCATCGGACAGCCGCACAGGCTTCATGGCTCCCTCGAACTTCCAGCTAAGGGGTGAATTGGAAGCAGCGAATGAAAGTCGCCCGTGCAGAAGACCTGAGACGCAAAAAAGTTGGTCATTGTCTTGGCTTTGCTCGTTTTTCCTTTTTTCGGGGTT
>Ga0066843_10000650_pt1 | contig 11225 bp, 7 predicted proteins | sample ETNtaG_15_FD_66663 | JGI IMG/M metagenome (GOLD analysis project Ga0066843, IMG submission 66663) | Marine microbial and viral communities from oxygen minimum zone, Eastern Pacific Ocean - ETNP201302PF89A | ecosystem: Environmental > Aquatic > Marine > Oceanic | place: Pacific Ocean: Eastern... | reverse complement strand
GATTGTAAATACATTTCTCCGCTTTTTTGATAACATTGTAATCGATATCAGTAGCAAGAATTTCGATATCCCATTTTTCAGGAAAAGGTAGTTTTTCCATGATTGTCATTGCTATTGAATATGGTTCTTCTCCCGTTGCGCAACCTGCACTCCAAATCTTCAAATTTTGTGTTTTATTGAATCTTTCGCTGATGATACCTGGTAATATATGGTCCCCAAGGACAGTGAACTGAGCAGGGTTTCTAAAAAAGCTTGTTTCATTGATGGTAACATATGATATCAAGTCACGTACTTCTACCTCGTAGTGGCGATCCTGCTGCAAAAATCGATAATACTTTCCAAAACTGTTGAAATTCTTCTTCAATAGGTACCGGGATATAACCGGAATCAGACTATTACACTTGATTTCATCCAGATGTATACCACTATGGTCACGGATCAGATCTTGAAATAATTTCATGTCTGCGGCTGACAACCTAACCACAGTGTTTTCTACTACCTTTTCTTTCCCTACCATCAGCGAACCTAATACTTTCTCCTCTAATTTGGTCTTTAACCTTTAAATCGGAAGCAGTTGTGATACTTTATGAACCAGAAGTTCTTCTGCTTTCCCCTTCACTACAATTGAAGACGTATTTTCAATCTCAACAAAGTCTTTTATTAATTTATAAGTTGTGTCACTAACCAAAACCGATCCCTTTTCGGCAGAACTCTCTAAACGAGCGGCAATGTTCACATTATCACCAATTACAGTGTAATCTCTTCGGTACAATTTGCTGCCGATATCTCCCATAATGACAGTACCTGAGTTGATTCCAACCCTGATGTTTACCTGATCCTGCCGGTTCTCATTGAATTTTCTCAGAGCTTCAATCATTTCCAGTCCAGCCTTAACAGCATTATAGGCACATTCTTCACGAGATCTATTTTTTGATTCAAGGTACAGAGCCATAATTGCGTCCCCAACAAACTTATCAATAGTAGCTCCATTTTCTTTTAGAATGACAACCATTTCATCAAAGTATTCGTTGAGCAAATTAACTAAATCGCCGGGATCCATTCGCTCGGTCATTGGCGTGAACCCAACAATATCTGTAAAAAAAATCGTTAAAAAAGCCTCTTCGACACGCATTTGATCGACCGTGCTTTTCTGGTCTGCGGCAGCAGCAGCAGCTTTCACAGCTGATTCTGAGAGATAATGCCGCATTGCTTGACGCTCTCTGATCAACCTTCTTTCAGCTATAAGTTTCTCCGCAATTACTACTAATTTGTCCGGAGGAAACGGCTTGGATAAAAATGCTGCGACACCCGCATGCTTGCCCTTCCTTTGATCTGTGTCTGAATCTGCTGCAGTCAGCATCAATACTGGTATGTCTGACAGCGCTTCTCTACTTTTCAGAGCACGTGTGAGTTCCCTACCATCCATTTTTGGCATATTAAAATCAGTGACAATCAAGTCGGGTTCATGTTCAACTGCTGCATCATAGCCTTCCTGCCCATCATTAGCTGTAAGAATTTCAAAACCCTGTTGTGAAAGTCCTTGCTTCATCATGTTGCGAACTAACGCACTGTCATCGACAACAAGAATTTTCTCACGAAGAGAATTTTCCCCTTGCGAACCAAGGGTCAGGTTAATGCGACTAATTAACTCGGCTTCATCCACTGGCTTGGTAAGAAAATCATTTGCACCCACATCAAACCCTTTATCAATGTCCAATCCTGCCCCTCTTGCAGACAGAATTACAACAGGGATATCCTGGGTTACTTCTCTTTGTTTAATTTCCTGACACATTTCATACCCATTCATATTCGGCATATCCAAGTCAGAAATAATCAGATCCGGTATATATTCAACGGCCTTTTGTAATCCTTCCACTCCATCCATGGCGCGAATCAATTTAAATCCATTTTCATCAATAATTTTTCCCACCGAGGCATGGATAAGCCTACTATCATCCACTAACAAAATACAGGAAGGCTGAGAATCTGTTGATTGAGTCCCCTGAGGAAGAATTGTTTCCTGTTTTTCTTCTTCTCCAGTAACTGTGTCAATTTCCTGTATCTCATCATCCGTAGAAGGGGCTATTTCTACTTCTGTAGCGGTTGTCAATTTCGTCTTTTGAGAAACACCCATCGTCGAAAAATCAAGCCATTTCTCAATCAATTTGAGCACATCCTCTGAATGACATGGAATTTTCAGGAAAGCTGAAGCCCCTTTTTCCAGAGCTTCATCTTCGAGCTTTGACTGATGAGAAAAAATAATGATCGGCTTGTTTTTTTGTTCTGAATGCCTTAGTTGCTGACAGATTTCTAAACCGGTAACATTAGCTAACGAATCTTGCAAGAGACACAAGTCTATATTTTCAATACTAGCGAGCACTTCATTTCCATCTACAACCGTGGTCACTTCATATTTATTGCTATCTACGACACGCGTAAGTGTCCGGCTGAACAATTTGCTGTTTGAAGCAATCAAAACTTTCTTAGCTTGCAATATATCCCTCTATTGGGTAAACCGTTTTACATACCAAATGATTTTTTAGATACGTTTTCACATTATAGATGACGATGGTACCAGGTTGGAAAAAAGGAAAGAAAGCGATATCTTACACTAACCTCCAGAAGAATCAGGTCAGCTTGCTAGCGAATTACTATGATATCTTCAAAAAGAACAAAATCGATAGCCCCGGTATGATTAAATCGGGAACTCTAAGTGTACAGCAGCATCACTTTTTTACATCTATGGCTAACTTTAGAAGTTTGGCACTGATTGTAAGATTCTTAGCCTTGGCCGAACCTAAATTCACTTTGAATTTAATCTTCGCCCCAGCCACCACGAAAGCAATCATTCCACCTGCATCAATAAAAGGATCGTCCTCACCAATGGTTAACTTTGGAGGACCAGTAAGGTCTTTAATCTTAGCAAATACGTCTCCTAATTTCCCTTCGACTTTCTTAGGTACAAAGATCACATGACAATTAGCAAATAACGCGGCATCATCCTGTGGCTTCACTGTGATATCTTTACCTTGGACTTTTTTACCAGCTAAAATTTTCGTCAGCAAGGTTGCAAAAACCGGATCTTTATAAACACCAACTTCAAATGCAGCAACGTCACTCGGCCATTTGGTTAACTTTATGAAATTAACCAAAAACGCGGCCTTAAGTTGCTCTGGAGTGGCTGCATAAGAAACTTGGGTATTAAAGGCCATTGTACCCATATATACCAATATGCATGCTAAGGCAATTAGGATTAGCAGCTTGTATCGCCTTCCCATTACGATACCCCCTATGATATCTTCTTTACAAGGATGTTATCTCTAATTAAACTCGGGTAAAAGAAAAATCCAATCCAAACCCAAATTTATGCTCAACAGGTTTGAAATTTCTCTTTGATTATGTTAATCCATAATTTCAGAAATTTTGTTCCATTCGAACAGCAATTTGGCGTCCTAAGCCAGGCACATCAATACCAAGGAACCCAGGTTCTACATATCGTTGATCCAGCAAATTGCTGCACTTTAGGGTAAATCTGGTTTCCTGCTCACCAAACACCTTGATGCCTAAGGATGAAATTCCTATGTCCAAAAGACTATAGCCGGGTAAGTCATAATCTACTTTGTCATTTTTATAGACATTGTACCTGTCGGCCAATCGCTTGCCGATAAAATGCCCTATGGTAAAGAAGCGGAGATGATTCTTTACCCAATCATATGAAGCACCAAAACTACCCGAAGCGTGAGCAAAAAGAGGCCTCTTAAACGAAGCTTCTTCTTCTGAAGATTGGTCTGTGTGAACATACGAAAGATTCGCAAACGCACGAAGATTCGGTATTTTAGCTGGAATGAATTTCAGATCTAACTCACCGCCTAGGGCATTTATGTCAGCCGAATTCTTGGGATATGGAAGGACAATCATCTCGCTAAACTCGAATTCAGCAAAGTCAGTAATATGGCTATAATACACGTTCACTCCGATGTTTACATCCGTCAGCCGTGTACCAAAGAATACCTCGCCGGTGGTCGCATATTGAGGCTCAACTCCCTGAATTCCCTTCCCCTCAAAGAAGACCAAAAATGGGAGATTCATTGGTTGACCACTTGCAAAAGAGGGTGCTGGAGCTTTAAAAGCTTTTCCCAGAAGCGCTTTGAACACAGTATGATCCGTGAAGGAATACACAGCACCCGCACGATAGCTCAACTGATTACCATATTCGCTATGATTTTCAAAACGCAAGCCGGCAATGGTTCCCAATTTTTCAACCGGATTCCATGTTAACTGCCCAAACCCTCCGATGTTTGTCAAGGATGCTTCGTTCTTTTTAACAATTTCGCTAAATGTTTCACTAGTCTCGCTCATAAAACCAAGAACAGATGGTAATTCTTCCTTGTCCAACGATAAATCAGCCCCTAGAATAGCCGTTAAATTAGATTCTGATTCTTCGGGAACATAGTTCATCTCAAACCTGGAATCAAAAGCACTGGACTTTAACTTCCTTTGAAAATATTGAAAATCATCTTCATCTTCGTCGAGGTCCTTGTCTCTATAGATAAGGCGCTCGTTATCGGTAGGAGCTCCACGCGTATAAGCTAAGGAAGTGTTGAATCGAAATCCGTTTTGGAACTTCTTCTTGTGACGAATTCTTGCCATTCCATTATAATAACTTAGACGCGATCCGGACAGGGGATCCGAATCCGGCTGGAAGTTCCCGTCTCGGTCGAGCAACTGCAAATTCGTGTCCAGAAGAAATTTTCCAGCTTCTTCTTCATTCCCTCCCTCAAACTTGGCATAACCGGATGTCGAATATTGCGTATCACTCTCTACGGAAAGCGGAAACTTCCTATCCGATCGATCTGACTGTATTTCCTCATATAGCGGAGAGATATCAGGCAATTCAAGTCCTCCCCTATCCGAGCTTTGATATGACAACGCAACAAAAGTATCTATGCCCAAAGGCATCCCCCATGTAGCTAGCTCTGTCGAAGCACCATTATTGCCAAAAGAGTTCAAATATGAGCCGCGCATAGTTGACATCCCATTCAGATTACCGTCTTCATCCTGCATATCAGCAGCTGATTTAGGTACCACATTGATTAAACCCAAAAACGCATTAGCACCATAGAGTGCGGATAAAGGACCTCGAATGATTTCAATACGATTAATTGCTAACATAGGCATTAGCGGAGGCCCTAGAAAACCTCCGGTTGTGGAACGAAAACTGACATCCTGACGATCGATCATCGTTTTAATGACCTGGCTCTGAGCACCCATGCCACCATTTATACCTCGCACCCCAGCATTGTAAAAAGCGAGATCATATAAGACATCAAAACCAGGGGTTGTCCTGAGACTGTCGGCGACGGAATTGTATTGATAAGTTTCCAAATCGGCGGCAGTAAAAACAGTAACTACAGCTGGAGCACTAAGTAAACTTTGTTTCGTCAACGTTACTGACTCTACCTCAATATCCATTAAGGACTCAAGATCTAACTCAAACAGCAAATCTTCCTCTTCAGGTAGCGAGTTTTGTGCCCATACAAAAAATAGAGAAGAGAAACAAAGAAAAAATTGAACCTCAATTAATAACAACAATAGACGTTTCATTTCACCTTACCTAGATGTATCTAAATTGATATCAAATCCTGCACTCAATTAGTCCTTAAGCTCCGGATACTACCCAAATATCCAACATGTTATTGTAACACAAAATTTTAATATTATGTACTATTTATTTGTAACTATAACATGCCGTAAATATAGCTATAACATGCCGTAAATGGCTTCTTCCTCATCCTGATACCGATTAAAAAGACCATCTAATTTCGTGATAACCAATAAATTTTCTATGTTTTTGTTAGCTTTCAATAGCGCAATTTTTCCTCCCTTCTCCAGAAGGAGTCCATATATGCGAGCCAGCACCCCCAAACCGGTGCTGTCCATAACTCTAACATCTTCCAGATTCAAAATGAACTTTAGACAAATTTGTCCACCGGGAGCAGTCTCTTCCTCAACAATTGAACCCAATTGTGAACTAACATTACCAACCATAGACTTCTTGATATCCAAAATAACGATATCATGCTTCTTACGAACGCTGACATCGGGTGTACTCACGAAGCTCTCTCCTTTGAAACAACCCAATTTTCTTTAACAATAAAGCAACACCCAAAATTTCATACAATAACATACTTTAATTTCCTAAAGTATGTCAGGTATGTCTGATCTAAAGATTATCAGTTCAACAAATCTAAATCCATTAAAAATTCCCCTTAGAATCACAATAAAAATAAGGATGGATAGCTGAAACCTCTAGATGTCAAAAATCAAGATCTATATTGCCATGATTTAACTTTGAAACCAATCTAACTTCCTTCAAATTAGGCTCCAAGTATAAAACAACGATCCAGAACAATATCAAGACAAGGTAAAATGGGAATCTAGTACTGACCAAAGTATACACGGGAAACCAGAAAACCTCGAAAAATTGTTCGTTTATAGGTATTATCTTCAAGTACACGTGTATACTGTTATCATACATTAGAACCCAAGGAACGACAAATATGACAGGTCTCGAAAAATTTTTATTTGATCTATGGGGATACGTTGTTATAGATGATGTCCTAACTCAGGAAGAAATCGATGCCGCAAATGAAGCAACTGACCACCATACTGAATTAATTGCTAATCGTGAACCTGGACTTTCGCATGATTCTGACAAATTAAAAGCCGAAAAGGGACGTGGTGAGTTTAGAAAAAACCCATTAACTTTTGACAACCCATGGTGCATTCCATTCAGGCGAATGTTAACACATCCGCGAATCATTGACATTTTTAACGAAATACTCGGGCGTGGTTTTCGATTGGACCATGGGCCTGGTTTAATTCAGATGGAGCAAGGAACAGAAGGTCATTGGTTACATGGCGGTATGGCCTTTGACCCAAGTCAGTATCAAAGACTCAACTAACTCGTAGATATGTCATGACATCTAACTATGTTCGGGAATACAATTAGCACTATCGACGTTGGCCTTGCAAGTCTCCAATTAACTGTTGGAGTTTTTCTTTTTCAAAATAATTCGCATCAATTTGCTGCACGTATTCAAGAGATTGGATTGCGTTCTCAAGTTCACCTTTTCGTTCATAAATCCTTGCAATTTGGTGATATGCCCTGGCACTGCTAGGGTTCAGGCCTATTAGCCTTTTAAAAGACGTCAATGCAGAATCATCTTCCAACATCATATAATGTTGTATACCGTTCTGCCAGTGATTTTCTGTAGGCGAAACTTGTAGTATTGAAACTGTCATGCGGTGGGTGCTGCCGAGTGAGATATGCGGTTCATAAGAATAGTCCAGTTTAAACCGATTCATGTATAGTGAGAATCCAGAGTTCCAGCCGCCAACGTCAACATTAAGCTTGTTTTCTAAGTGAGATCCACGGAATTGATAGCCCGATCGAAGGGACAAGTGAATTGGATAAAAACGATAAATATCGTATTCGCTTGCTATACTGTATTTCCAACCTTCTGTCGCGGATGTTTTAGCTAAACCACTCGCGATAGTAAGCTGACCTTCTTGTAACAAATGATACGCAAAACCAATAATGAAGCGAGATGGTACACTTGAAAGCCCATTAAGTGTCACCCCGACCTGAGGTATGAAACGAGTTTTTGATAAAAATAATAAACCTGTATCAATGCCAAAACCTCGCCGTTTCTGACGACTATTTACAGTATAACGATTAAGGTTCACTCCAAATGTGAGCTTACTTCCACCAATCGTCAGCGTTTGACCGGTAGATAGCGTCAGCACTCGCTCTGTATATTTCCCATTTAAGTCAAGGATGGTCCCACTCTCGTCAGTAAAAATGAGTCCATGCGTACCAACGCTATGGTAGCTAATGCCAAAGGGCACGGTAAAGTTTGGGACGGCAACATTAACCACATCTTCGTTCACGCTACTAGAGGTATCGGAATAGTCAAAAGCTCCATCCCCCAAGGAAAAAAGGCTGGCATGCGAAAAAGTAATCTCAGCCTGCTGCAGCAACGTAATTCCAGCGGGATTCCACCTCATTGCGTTTGCATCATCCGCAACGGCCACAAAAGACTCACCGAAAATTCGGTCTCTTGCCCCTCCACCAGATGTTGAGAAAGCTCCCCGTCCTGATTCCGCAAACGATAAAAAGATTAAGTGGAATAGTAATACTGGACAGATGAGAAGCCGGAAAACAGTCATATTTATTAAATACCGACTACAAAGAAAGGGATGCACTATCAGATTGTAATGTTTAATCATTCTTTTGATGTCCTGTTGGCAATTAACTTCTCCTTGTAAATTTGATACAACTCGGCGTCATGAAGACGAGTTAGTCTCTCAGCAGTCGCGATGAGCAAGCTGAGAAAGTCTGGATCTTGTCGATGTTTTGATAACTGATCTAGGTAGTACCGCCACAGCCTATTGGCAAACTTCCGAGGCAGTGGAGACAAACCCGAGTGTTGCTCCGACAAGTAGAAAAGTTGGTCGCTGATTAGCAAAAAGCTTTCTACGGCATTTTGGATTGAATTTAGTTCATGGTGAGCAAGTGACATAATATATCTGCTTCGGTCTGTATGCTCTGTAGACAAATTAAACGAATCGACGGCTTTGTCATAGACTCCGTCTCTAAACAGCTTTTCACCCATCACAAGAATATTTGGACATACTGCGAAATTGATGTTCACTTCATTTTCACGATAGAGACGAGCATTTCCACCCTTATCAATAACCTCTACTAGTGCTACAAACCACTCCTCAACTACCTCCGGTTTTTTTGTCACAGTGTATTGGAACTGATATGAGTGTTGGTCTTTTAGTTGTTCATCTTTTTCCATAACTGGATTGAGAGGCCATAACTTAGCCGAGTCTTTTACCCCCAGCATCAATTTTACAGACGACACCCCCAAGTAATTTTGGGACTCCATTCCATCGTCTCTCAGAACTCCATCATCTGTCTCAAGATCCATTAAAGTCTCAAGATCCAATTCAAAAAGCATATCATCCTCTACCTTATCTGTTACCGTAAGAGTGATTAATACTTCATCGCCTAAAAGCAGAAAATCTTCAGAAGGTACCAAACGCGAAGAGGAAAAAACAGAATCGATCAAGATGGGTGCCGTTCTATCAAGGGCAACAGGAACTCTCAAATCAATATCCTGATAGCCCCTAAAAGTAAAAGTTACTCTTTCGGATGAAAGCAGATTACTTCCTATCGCACTGACTTCATAGACTTGATCTAATTTAAGCCATGATTCTTGTTCCTGGCTTAAGTGAAAACTTCCATTTCTTTCTGCGTCTTCTCGCCAAATTTCTTTTCCTTCTTGCTTGATGATGACCTGTAGATTTTCCGTAGGATTGCCATCGTCATCCCGCACAATGCCGTGAATACCTATTGGTTTGAGAACAAATGGTTCAAGCGTGTATGATTGGCTGTATTCGCTAAGCTCAATATCTTGCACTCGAGAGCGGTGAAAAGCCAGTTTCTGAACATCAATTCGATACTGACCCTTTTGTAGTTCTTGTAGAAATGGAGTAGATCCAATATATTCCCGCCTCTTCTGTCCCTTTGTCAGGTAGACTTCAGCACCAGAAGGTTCCGATATAATCTCTAAAGTTGGCAGTTCCGGTAAAGTCACAAGTGTTGGATTGTGTTGCTGTGGGTCGAATAAATAAGGTACTTGCTTATCCTTGAGGGCATTCTTAAGGTAAGCGTATATTTCTGCCACTGAGAGATCTCGGTTCTGGGAGGTATCGGCTTTTTCAGCTTTTAAGGCATCCAGCAAAGCAGTCGAAAAAGCACCATCCAAAGCAGGTTGGTCCGGTGCACTTGCTGACAGCACTAGACCATTTTCGAGTGCTCCAACATCTCCTTCTTTCATTACGTTAACTCCATCGAATTCGTCGCCCGTTGATTCTCCAAATCCCTTTATAGAAGTATTACCAGCAACACCATTGAAAGAACAGTCGAGAATCAGTGTGATGGCGTCAGTTTTAATTTGAGTCACAAATTCGAAAAGGGCATCATCCCTAAGATAGGTGTCAAGGTCGGCAGGATCCGCATCGCTAAGTAAGAGGCATTCATCTAATTCGTCTTTATCTTCATCAACAAAATACAGCACTGAAAACACAGGATCGTCCTCGATTCGCGTGCCACGTCCACTAAAGTAGAAGATAAAATGATCCAATGATTTTTGCTCCGACATCTCAATTAACGTTTGGATGTGGCTCTCTAAGTTCTCTTTAGTTGCTTCTCGATCAAGCAAGGTATGGCATTGATAACCTTGCTCAGTTAAAAAATTGCTAAGAGATTTGGCTTCCTGAGATGAATGTTGTAAGTCAGGAATATTGGATTTAGCAGGATAGTCGCTGACACCAACAATAACAGCAGCTTTAGTCTGAGCGTCGACGCTCAGACTAAAGCAAGAAAGAATTAAAAAGAACAAGATATAGTACAAACGCATGGCTAGCTAACCTTTGTCTAGGACATCACGACAGCAAGACGCTTCGAGATATGTTGAGTTCGTTAAATCAACTATTTGGATAGAGGAAAAGATGAGGATACATACCTCCCAAAATTCCATTACGATTTTCTATTCATTGGCAACATAGCGAAAAGTGGTCCCTTGAGAAGAACGAAAAGGATTCGGATAATTGTATACCGTCTCGCTACTGATACAAACGCCTCTTTAGCGACAACTTCTTGTGTATCAGGATTGACTACCTTCAAGTCGAATGACCCTAGTGGATTTGCCGGTGTCACTGCCTCTACCCTGAGGGAATGTTTGAATTCGGTGGTTGCTGCTCTTTTGCCAATAACAACTTTGGCTCCTGGAAGAAAGCCTGTCCCTTTTCATAGTCATTACACACCCATAATCACTTTAGACTTTCCTTTTGAGTTCTGCCTAAAAAACATGATAATGAAATTTTTGTGTCAACGTTTCTATATTCTATTATAATACCATGATTTTTTTGCAATTCAAGTGGGTACAAATCATTTACTTGTAATCAGGAAGTTCAGGCATCTCCTCTTGTGATAAGATGAAGATTTATCTTGGATGAATCACTGTTAGAATGAATAATGAAATTTTTGTGTCAACGTTTCTATATTCTATTATAATACCATGATTTTTTTGCAATTCAAGTGGGTACAAATCATTTACTTGTAATCAGGAAGTTCAGGCATCTCCTCTTGT
>Ga0066843_10000645_pt1 | contig 11264 bp, 12 predicted proteins | sample ETNtaG_15_FD_66663 | JGI IMG/M metagenome (GOLD analysis project Ga0066843, IMG submission 66663) | Marine microbial and viral communities from oxygen minimum zone, Eastern Pacific Ocean - ETNP201302PF89A | ecosystem: Environmental > Aquatic > Marine > Oceanic | place: Pacific Ocean: Eastern... | reverse complement strand
GGAGAGTCATATGACTGAACAAGATTTTCAGCAACATGTTATCCGTATCAAGCTGGAGGGTTATACCGTATTGCCAGGTCTGTTGACAAGTGAGGAATGCAACCAAGCCAGGAAACAACTAGACCGTTTGGCAGAGGAATCACCAGTTTCAGGGGGAGGCCTGAATAACCTGTTCAACAAGGGCCGAGTCTTCGAACGAATCTACCAATTGCCCGATCTCTTACGACTGATTCGATATTTTCTAGGCCAAGACGCGGCCTTGAGTGGTGCTAATGGCAGTATTAAGCTGCCGGGCACTCAAGCTGGAGGGTTACATTCCGATGGGTCTTCGACCGGTCACAATCGTGCCTTGGCTGAAGCTGATGACGGCCGACGCATCACCAGCCATGTTCTGGGTTTAAATGTGATTTTCTGTATCAGCGATTTTACTCGGAGCAATGGGGCTACACATCTTGTGCCGGGCAGTTTCCAAATTGATAGCTTCAGACCACCTCCACCACCGGTACCGGGTCAGATTATTGTCGAAGCTAAACGGGGTTCAGCTCTGGTCTTTAACTACAACACCTGGCATGGCGCTTCTGAAAACCGAAGTCAAGAGAATCGATACGCTATTCTGAGTCCATGGAGAAGACAGTGGTTACGACCGGAGAATGAGCTTTCGCGGATCGTTTCCCCGGAAGTGCTGGAACGTTCAACTGAAGAAGGGCAAAGGATTTTCGGTGTTGGAGCTCTATCTCCTTATCTCGATTCTTGGCAGTGGGATCGTTCTAGTGGTCGTCCTAAACCAGAGTGGGAACATTTGACAAGGGATTAGCAACTTCCAAACCAAGAATTATCGAGAACCCAAGCAACAGCGCCGGTGATATTCATTCTACAACATCGTTTTTAGCAACATTGGAGTGGAAAGACAGGAAAAAGAGCAAACGATACTGTATCTAATCTGATTCGTATATCGCAAGATTAGAGGCGGGCGGATTACATTTTAAGGAGAAACTCAACCGTGAAAGATCGTGAAATTCGTGTTGGTGTCATTGGCGTGGGCAAAATAGGAAGTCATCATATTCGAAATTTAGCCCAACGAATATCCAACACTCGTGTTGTTGCAGTGATGGATGTTGATCAAGCTAATGCTGATGCTATCATTGCAGAATGTCACGGCAGTAAATCCTTCACTTCTGCAGATACCCTTATCACCGACCCGGATGTTGACGCGGTAGTTATCACTGCACCGGATCAAACGCATGCCGAATTAACATTAGCTTGTCTTAAAGCTAATAAACCGGTTTTGTGTGAGAAACCACTCGCTACCAATGTAGAGGACGCTGAACGCGTGTTTCAAGCGGAAACCGCCACCGGACACCGGTTAGTGCAAGTCGGTTTCATGCGTAATTTTGATCCCCCTCATCGTAAGGTCAAGCATGCCATTACAGAAGGTGAGGTTGGCCAACCTCTTCTATTCCGAGGGACACATTACAATACCAACTTCGGTTATGATCGGCATATTGATGAGGTCATAGTCAATTCAGCCATTCATGATATTCATTCAGCCCGTTGGCTGATGGATGAAGAAATCTCCAGTGTATATGTCCAAAGTGTAGCCTCTGATGTTAGCAAAACAAATACTTGTCGTTTTCTTGTTATCCACTTAACTTTTAGGAACGGAAGTTTGGGACTGATTGAGGTTAACTCCGACTCTGGTTACGGTTATGAAGTCAACGTGGAAATCACCGGTGAATTGGGACAGATTCGAACGACGACATTGAGTAACCCTATTGTACGACGGTCTGGTAATCGCAGACAATCAATCGAAACAAGCTGGTTAGCCCGTTTTGATGCCGCATACTTGAGCGAAATGCAATCTTGGTCCCAAGCAGTCGCCACAGGTGGTTTTGGAGGTCCCACTGCTTGGGATGGTTATGTCTCACTGGTTGTAGCAAACAGCTGCAAGCGTTCTTTTCAAACCGGACAGCCGGAAACAGTTCCAATTGTTAATCGACCTGAATTCTACAGCCATCAATGATAGAACAGTATAGCCTGTTATTCGTTCGTAGAATTATAACAAGAACACTAACAAGAGAGATAACTCCAGCATTAAAAACCCCATAGACGGAACTGTTATTTAGAACCCACCTACTCCTGAAGCCAGTCAGGATATAGGTTTTAGGCTCTACTTTAGCTTTTCCTCAAAGAAAGCCAGGACCTTTTCCCAAGCATCCTCGCTAGCGTTGTGATGGTAACGTTCCTCACTATTGAAACTCTGAAAGGCATGGCCTGCCCCATCATAGCGGTGAAAAGTATGCTCTACTCCCGATTTTTTCAGGGCTGCGCTGTAATCATCCACGTCCTTTGGCGAAGGGTTTTCATCTTCGTTACCAAAGAAACCCATAACTGGACAAGTTATGTTGGCAGTCAAGTCTATGGCTGGCGGGTTGCCCTCGCCCAATACCAATTTCACCCGACCTGCATAGAATACTGCACAAGCTTTATAGAGCGGGTTACTGCCTGCTCCTACCCAGCACACGCGACCACCCCAGCAATGGCCAACAATTCCGATGCGTTCTGCATCTACGTTTTCGAGGCCGGAGAGCAACTTATAAGCCGCATTCAAGTCGAGGATGGTCCAGTCATCCCTGAATTCTTCTCTCTTGATCTCAATTCCAGCTGATTTAGGCCACCAATGAAAAATAAATGGTACGGCCACAACGTAGCCGTTATTTGCGTAGCGTTGGGCTGATTTCAGAGTAAATTCGTCATTTTCAATACCTGTGTGGCCCACGGGTATGTGCATACATTGCATAATACCTGGATGGGGGCCTTGCTGCTGAGGTTCAAAGATGAAGACCTCCATGGGACTACCATTGACTTCGATTGTTTCAATACGATGGGTCACGATTCTCTCTCCTTTATACTTAGCTAATGTGACATCCTACCAAAGTTAAGATTTGTGGGCAATGGCAAGGTTATAAATCATGAGAATCGCTGGCACAGATAAAAAAACCTCTAATCCATGTACACTGGATTAGAGGCTAGTAATATCATCTCTTAATTAAGGAGTGTCAATGTTGATACTTATACTTACCTCCACAAAACAATAAAGTCAAAAAATTATGCAGAAATTATTAAAGAAACAAGATCGATTGGGGTTAGGATAGTTAGGCATCAAATGTAAACTTCTCGCATGCAGACAAATATTGATCAGTTGATTTTATCTTCAAGGATTGCCAAAAACCGAATTTCCCCCCAACTGACAACTGAGGGAAAAGAAAAGTATGAGGTCTTGGATTTGCACTAATTCTGCTAGTGTATTGCAGAATGGTCTTATGCTCGATTTACTACTTACCTAATAACCATGATGATATCTACTGTCAGATAATTTTCAAAGGAGAAAGACCAACTTCCAAGATAGCGTAACCTGGTACCAGGTTTTACTATGTAGAGGGGTAGTTTGGTATAGGCGGATCGATTATCATCCAGCTTGGCTTTTTTCATCGTGTACTTGCCTGATTGGTTGAATCCAGTTACCGTTGGCAAAACCATCACTTTCCCTGATATGGTAATCATGATAAAATAGTGATACGTAATTAAAGTATGAATTACGGCATTAGGACTCTAACTGTTTACCTTGTGCAAGGCAAACAAACATCGTAGCCATCATAAAAGGCAGGAGGATTTTACGCAATGGATGACCCCAAATACCAGGAGATGATACAACTTCTCAAGGATCTGGGAACTGACAATATTCCGCATTCAGGTAAACCTTTCATGGCACACCTGATCAGCGTGTTTAGCGATCTGAAAAGGTGGGGCGCCGATCAGGACCTCTGTCGTGCAGGTTTGTTTCATTCGATCTATGGTACCCAAGGGTTCCAGAGGTTTTCCCTTCCAATCGAACAGCGAAACCGAGTCAAAGAACTCATTGGGGAGAGAGCTGAATGGATTGCGTTCCTGAATTGCTTTATGGAACGTGAAGATTTTGATTCGATTTTTGTTGGAGGGAAACCAGATCGACGCGTAGTCAATCGCGAGACTGGTGAGGTGTATCAGATAGAACCACAGGACTTTGATGACCTTGGTTTCATACACTTGTGCGATTGGCTCGAACAGGTGTCCCGTTCTCAGGACTGGGACCATCGGCGAGATGCTTATCAGGCGATGGCCAAATATTATGGAGGCATCGCGCTTGAGGAATTCGATCGCATATTTGCCGCTGCTTCGTGATAAATAGATAACACAAACAAACAGCTAGCTAGCTGTTTGTCTCTGGTGAATGAGATTCTATTGCTAAGTGACATGCAATATAGAGGATATGAAGTATTCGTCTAGATCGCAAAAAGAAATGGGTTTGCACGCTTTTACAGCCAAGGTAAACGGTTAAATCAAAGTTACAAAAACTGCCGATAAAGACACAAGATTTGGTCAGGGTTTGATGTCGTGGCCAGATAGTCTTCTGCAACACTGTCTGGGTGAAATGTTGAGGAGTCCATTCTGGGCAGGATGAACTGAAGATAGTAAATTAAAGATCATATCATATTATCTTTTGCTAAAAAACGCCATTAGAACGCCATTAGGATGAAGAGAAAATTATAAAACAAAGGAGACACAATTATGTCCCATACACCAACAAAAGTTGGTATCATCGGCTGTGGTAGAATCAGCGAGACTTACGTGCCTAATGCAAAACGGTTCAGAGTATTCGATATCGTTGCTATCGCAGACACCCGCATCGAAGCTGCACAGGCACGAGCGGAGGAATACGGAGTTCCAAAAGGTTGTAGCGTCGATGAGTTGCTCGCTGACCCAGAAATTGAAATCGTCATTAACCTAACACCACACGCTGCACACGGACCAGTTGGTATTTCTACACTCGAAGCAGGTAAAAGCGTGTACAACGAAAAGCCGTTTGCAGTCTATCGAGAAGAAGGTCAGCGGATGCTTGATCTCGCTAAAAAGAAAGGGATACATGTTGGTTGTGCACCCGATACATTCTTTGGTGGAGCATGGCAAACAGCGCGAAAACTTATTGATGAAGGAGTAATCGGTGAACCCGTTGCGGCATCTGCTTGTTTGATGGCCTACAATGCGCCACGTCTTCAAACATCGCAAGCTGATTCGTCTGCCTATGTCAACTTCTACCAAACTGACTTCTTTACGTTTGGTGTAACATGGAGTTTCGACCGTGGTCCCTATTACCTAAATGCTCTGATTCACCTTCTTGGCCCTGTACGGCGGGTCACCTGTTCGGCAAAAAACACTTGGGGTGAAAAAGAGATGTTTGAAGAGATTGTTAAAACACCAACTCATTTCGCCGGTGTACTGGATTTTCAAAGTGGCGTTGTGGGCACGTTTCTCATGACTTCTGACGTTCATTCGACCGGGTTGCCGCACATTGAAGTGTACGGCACGGAAGGGTCGCTTCGTTGTATTGATCCCAACAATTTTGGGGGTAAACTTTACCTACGCAAATCAGATGGACGTGACCTGATCGAAGTTGAGTCTCAGTACGGCTACAATCAGAATAGCCGTGGTGTTGGAGTGGCAGATATGGCGGTTGGAATTCGGAATGGCCGTCCTTATCGAGCAAGCGGTGAGATGGGCTATCACGTCATCGATATCGTCCACGCACTGCATGAAGCCTCGGCAGAGAACCGGCACATTGAACTGGTTAGTACATGTCCTCAACCAGCCCCATTACCACTTGGATTGGAAGACTGGGCAATAGACGATTGAGTTCATAATCCGTACGAGCATAATATCGGAAGACACCCACGTGCTGATATGAGAAAAAATTTAAAGAAACCTTTGATGTCATTTATAGAAAGAAGATTATTAAATACCAGTGTTTCCGATTGAAAATTCCAAAGGACGACCTGCTTTAAACCAGCTATTTTTGATCCAGAAGGTTTCGGTACTTTAAATTGGAGGTAACAAACATGTCTTTAACTTCATCACAAGTCGATCAATTTCATCAAGATGGGTTTCTGGCGGTGGACAATGTATTGACTGAATTGGAAATGGAAGCTCTTCATCTTCGTCTGCAGGATATTGGCAATCGGATCGTCGATTTTCCGGAGCAATACATTCAAGTTGAACCTCAAGTGGCCGAGAAGGCCACTGGCGACCCAGTTAAGTTCAGCAATGTCAGGAAAATCTGGAACCTAACCAAGTACGATCATCTTTTTCGAACCTACGCTCGCCAACCTAAAATTATCGAAATGGTTACCCAGTTGATTGGACCAGATCTAAAGATTTTTGTTGATCAGACCCTCTGCAAACCACCAAAAGTAGGATCAGCAAAACCACCACATCAAGACTCAGCTTACTGGGTCAATATTGATCCGCCAAACCTGGTTATTTGCTGGATGGCGCTTACACTTTCAACCATAGATAACGGATGCATGCGCTTTATCCCGGGTTCGCATAAACGGGGGGTGATCGAACATAAGCATCTGGAAGACTTTCGGGTGGAAGACAGTCACATTGATTACAATAGTGAAGTGGCGGTGCCTTTGACGGCGGGTAGTTGCACCTTGCATCATAGTTTGGTACTTCATCGAACTGAACCTAATCCAACAACGCAACAACGAATTGGTGCTACTGTCGCCTACATGAGTGCTCACTCGAAGTTTATCGGTTCCAGCGAACCGCCAATATACGACTTAGTTTCAGGTAAGTCGATCGAAGGTTGTGTTTAACAAAGAACTAATTCCAGAACAGCGTAACACATAATTCCTCTCCATTCGGGAATAGCTTGGTATAGTCAGGGGAAAGGAACTTCTTCAGCAGATTGCGTCGGACGTCAGAATCTATTTCAAGGATAGACATTTTGATCTCGGTCACACGTTGGTTTTGACATCATCTCCTAACAGTTTCTTGTTTTGTCACCTGTTCAAGATAAGCCACTACTTGGTCTTGTCCATTATATTTGGCCCAACCTAAAGCATCTGCTTGATAACGAAAATCTTTGATATTCGTATCCGCACCGTGCTCGACCAAAAACTGAACCATCTCTAATTTACCAGAAAATGCCAGATGATGCAGAATGGTAGCTGGTTCATGCAAGCTCCATTCGGCATTGATATCAGCCCCTTGTTCGATTAGATAATCAGCAACCTCGATATGTTGGTTCATGCAGGCTAAAGCCAACCCATGAACTAAATCTACTTCATCTGTTTGGCTATTTAAAAAAGTCTGTACTTTTTCTATATGCCCCAACCCAGCTAGGGCTGGCAGGTCATGTGGCGGTTCCCAGAGTTCCCTTAGTAACTCAACCATCTCCCGGTCACCATAGTCAATGGCATATATTAAAGCCTTGGATTCTGGACGAGGATTGGATTGTGTGATGTATGCTTCTGCTTCCAACAACAATTTGGCAAACGCGTATCCGTTAGAGTAAGCAGACAATTCAAGTAACTCAATTTGTTGTGTTATGTGTTGTTGTTTTAGCAATGATGGTGTTTTCTGTAAAACTGCTTGGAATGAGTCAATATCATTGGTTACGATTGCGTTTACGGCCCTAACCATTTGATACATTTCCCAAATGGGAAATGTGTCAGTTACGCAGATTGTTCCGCGATGCTGAATTAGGTAGTTAAGAAAGGTTTCCTTGGTTAATTTCTTGATTTGTTTTGCTAGTTCGGGATTCATATATATTGCCTGTCCCAACAGAAATTCAGCCGCGCGTTTTTGCCCAAATCGAATGGCATACCGAAAAGCATCGGTAATCAACCAATCGTCTGTAAGATGATGATTTTGAATCTTCCATCTTTGGTGTAAAGGATCAGAAGAATCTTTTAACCACTCCATTGGGGGGGCATTTAGCTTGAGTTTTTCCTTATCAAACCAATCCCCCAAATCTTTGGATTTGCCAAGAGCAGCCATGGTACGCATATTTAGTGGTAACATGAACTTGTGACTCAATAATTTAATTATTGGTAAATCGGCTGTGTTGAGAGCCCGGAGGTAAAATTTGGTATCAACTAAGGCTCCGTTTTCCAAAAGCACGTCAGCACATTCTGGAGTTGACCAAAAACTGGGATCATCACCAGCAAAATTGGCATATGAAAGAGTGTGGTGAATCAGTTTTTGGCTGGGATCATTTGGATCCGGACAACGCGATAATTGACAATGGGTTTGCAGCAATATGTTCAGAGCCTGTGGGTCTTTTCGCTGAATGAATTCAACACCTTGTTCAAAGATTTGAGTAGTGCCTGTCATGTCTCTCAATGCCTCTGCGTACAATCACAATTTAAGTACTCGGTCGTTTTGAACATGAACCTGTTAGGCGCATGGCAATTTCAAAGTCTCAAACCTCCTGACCAAAACATAAAATGTATCCATTATTGTCTTTAATCAGGAATTGCTGCATCTGAAAGAAGGTAGTTTCTAGTGGCTCAATGATTTCTATCTCTTTCTGCTTATACTCATCAAAAAGTTGATCGATCCCTTGATTTAACCAAATATAGACATCAAACCGATCATTTTGTAACGGTTGAGGAGCTTTTATACTATCTTGGCTAAGCATCAATTGAACAGATCCACGAAAAAGAATGACAAAGTTGGGTGGCTCTCCCCAAAATCGGTTGAAATCAAAACCTAGCGAGTCTTTGTAAAATTCAGCTGATGCCACCACATCAGTAACTATCAAATGAGGTGCTATATCGTTGAATTCTATTTTTTTCATTAAGTCCACCTAATAGTCCTCACCTCTGGTCTGTCTAGGCAGATGAATTATCTGTATTATTCTTCACCAAAACAGTAACAGAGACGGTCTGGAGCTACGATGAAGAAAATACCGTCATCATTAATCTGTTCAGAAAGTGAAGCATTTTCACATTTTTTCAGACCATTAGCCGAGAAAAAATCAAACGCAGCCTGAACCGAGCTGACTTTGAAATAGCTTCCCTCCTCTTCAGGGTTACCACCGTTTTCAGCCAAGCCAATCTTTACGTCCTGCTGCCACAGAATAGCCCGTTTATGAGGATCTTCTGTGCGTTCGAGGACTTGAAAACCCATGAAATCTTCATAAAAAGGAATGGCAATGTCTAAATCTTTAACTGGCAGGTTCAGTACATCGTCTTGGTAAGGTGACGCTGCGATAAAAAGCAAATCGGACATGTTGTATTTCTCCTCAACATTTTATTTAATTAATACTTGTCTGAAAATACTTGCTTTTTGAGAAATTGACAGCTTCTTTTTTGCCTCAATATTTGCGTCGAGGTTAGGCGTCATTTATTGGCGTCTGGTTGAGTGATTCTTTCCTACCAACGATCATCAGGTAAGCGGGTAGTTTGTCCAGTTTGACTTCCATCCAAAACTCATCCTGGATCTGTGTCCCATGTTCCTCAACCTTGACTATAAAGCAACCCGCATCCACCACCGCCTGAATGTGATCTGAAACGGTCCAGTGGTATTCAAACGTCGGTAGCCCCTCATCCGAAGTATACTTATAAGGACCACGATTAAAGTAGCCGTAACGCGGGTGTTCCCCGCTAGCATCCAGCCATATTCGACGAATAGGATGATATTCATTCACTATGAGCAGCCCATTAGCGTTCAAAATGCGAACGGCTTCAGCATAGTACTTTTGAATGTCAGAGACCCAAACGGACATATGACCACCCGTGTAGACGAGATCGAAAGTATTGTCCTCCAAAGCAGATAAGTCTGTTACATCCGCCTGCAGGAACGACAGTTGAAGTCCAAGTGTACAAGCTCTGTCTGCTGCGACATCAAGACGGCGTTCTGATATGTCGACAGAGGTGATATGACCGCCGAGACCGGCTAAAGCGAAAGCAACTTCGTTGTCGCCGCTACCCAAGACGCAAACCTCTTTTGCTTCGACATCCTTGACGAAAGGCATCTCGGGGACACTCAAAACCGAAGAAGGGTCTTGATGAGCTCCCATCCAAAGGCCACGCCTGTCTTCCTTTTCTTTCCACCAGTTAGTAGAAGCATCCCAGAAGGCTTGATTTGCCTCATGTGGTTTCACCCTATCTTCCCTCCAATTTGTGAATTGTGGTACATGGCTTATCCATGTCCACTGTATGCGAATGGCATTTCTATTAAAATTCTCTTTTGTCTCTAATCTCAGTTAATTTTTCGTGGGTACGATTGTAATAATACGAAGTTCATGAACTCTCAGCTCTTTTTCAAGATCACCATCCAATGCCTGGTTGGAGTTAAGAATATGTTGGAGTAATTGCAATCTTGCATTCGGTTCTGTCAACAGTGATTGGGCCAAGTTTGTAAACTTAGCAAGTAAACCAATGACGGGTGAGAAGGATAAATTTTGGTATCCTCCAAATACAGATGAGCCAGCTCATCCCCATCGTACTACCCAACTTGGAGGTGTTGGTTGCAATAAATCATCAATTACATTATATTTTAACAAGTAGACCATCCTTATATTTCAACAAGATTATAGCACAAACTTAATTCTATCAGTTCCAGTCATGATCGGTTCCTTCCAAACAACTCTGCAAGCCGCCAGATGGTGTGCCAACCGATAACTGAAACGACCAATTATATTGGGGCTGACTCCATGCGATAAAATCATTTCAAAAATCTCAAAATAGACTTTACGGTCAAAATCCCGATACTCCCTATGAGGTCCAAGGCGCCACTGCCACAAAAGTTGATCCAGTAGGTTAAAACCTCTTTTGTCTTCATCCGCCCAGTCTAGGTGTCGGAGACACATGCCAACAATATTTGGATCCCCACCACAACCTTGACCCAAAGTAAATCTTGGGCCAAGGTTACATCATTTTGCAAGATCACTGCGACAGCTGATGTTTCCCCTTCTAATCCAGCTGTGATGGGATCTAGTTCTACACCATAACAGAAGAGAAGACCTTTCATTTTCTCATCTCTGTTGTTATAAGCAAGACTTAACGGGTTTCCACTGGCATAAAGACTTGCATTGGGGTTGGCACTGCATTCCAAAATGAGGAAGTAGTTTGAAGCGAGAACTAAGCCGTTGCTCAATTTTGTCTTAAACCGACTTTCCCTTCAAAACCAACTTATCTTTATGTTATTACTATACAATTCAAGTACCTTCAGCGAATTCACCCCTTGTCTTAGAGACAATAACCGCGGTAGAATGCTTTTGGATGAAAATGATCTAAGTTCGTGTTGAATGAATCTAATACCATTTGGCCAGATGTGTGCTCCTTTGAGAAAGATCGTAGCTTCCTGTCAGGGGGATTCTTGTGAGTAGTCTATTAGCCACTAAACGACGTCAGGCATTTGAAGAGCAGGGGTATCTG
>Ga0066843_10000642_pt1 | contig 11272 bp, 8 predicted proteins | sample ETNtaG_15_FD_66663 | JGI IMG/M metagenome (GOLD analysis project Ga0066843, IMG submission 66663) | Marine microbial and viral communities from oxygen minimum zone, Eastern Pacific Ocean - ETNP201302PF89A | ecosystem: Environmental > Aquatic > Marine > Oceanic | place: Pacific Ocean: Eastern... | reverse complement strand
GTGTTGAGGATGCCGTCCCCGTCCACGTCAAACCGCACGGTGACATCCTCGATGCCCTGCTGCGCCCAGTAGATGGCGTGGGCATCGGGCAACCGCCACTCGAGCGGACCCCAAAGATCGTCGACCGCCTTCAATTTTTCTGGTGTCATTTTGAAGACTTCAACAAGGCGTTTCCGGCGACGCCGGTCTTGCTCGGTTTCCGGTTTGATCAGGTCAAGATATCCGTCACGGCGAGCGCCGATGACGCCGCCTTCGAATATGTCGTCCTCTGTTCCGCGGCGTCCATCCGGACCGGGGTCGTGCATCATCTCGGTGCACCAGGCCATTTTGTAGAATCCGTGCGCGTCATCGAGGTTGTGGCCGACCTTGTGCTGAAAATGCCACGCCAGTTCGTGGTACAAATGGGCACTATGTGGATTATATTTTAAACCTTCATCTCGTATCAATTCGATACCGCGCTTAACCCAATGCCAGCGAACATGAGGCGTCGCCACACCGTCAAATTTCACAGAAATATTGTAGGACATGTTCCATGCCGTGACGCGCCAGACATGGTCAGCATGCGGCTGCAACTTGGTAATCCAATCAGCCAACTGAGCCATCTCGAAAAACTTGCCATCGTCCTGCATCTCCATGGCACGAACCCAGAGGATATTGGCGATCAATCCACGAAAGCCACCTAGAACCACCGTGGTAACGGCGAGGGATGGCGGAAGGGTCTCGTCCAACTCGGTATGAGTTAGTTTTTTATCCTCGCGAAATTCATTCATACTTCGCTGGCTGAAACTGACACCAAATAGAAATACGATGGCCAAAATGACCAGAATGAACTTGTATGCTTTTCCTCGTTCTCCCATGTCGCGTCAGTTCATTGAAGCGGTTGGATCCGGAAGCGCCAATTCCTTGCGCTGAAACATGTAGGTACCGAAGGCCATAACTAGCCCGCCCATGATCAAGATGATCCCGGTGAATGCTGACAGCAGTGTGGTCCATTTAATTGTGCGACCTGAGCTGAGGTTATCCACGGGAGAGTAGCCCCATATCAAATCGGTGACCGACAACACCGCCTTGGAGAACGTGATGGCGACATTGTCCAGAGCCGAAGATTGATCCTTTTTACCCGTCTCATGATTAATCCCGGCGATGCCTTCCTCGTCGATAATTTGCTGCAGCGTCCCTGTCGATGCCGAGATCAACAAGATTCCGAGTGACATGAAAGTGGCCACCGGGAAGGAGAGGAAACTCGATGCCATCAAACCAATGGCCGAAATCAGTCCCAGCCAAAAATAGATGATTAGCAAGCCGCGGAATAAGTTCATTCCGAATCCCCCATCGTGGTAGAGAATCATCGGGCCGTCCTCCAAAAGGAAAATAATTGGCCTCTCCGAATTCCTGTTAACAAAATGAACGCGCACCTTGCCTTTCAGTGAGCCCTTTTCGGGGACAATCCCAATAGGTAGTTGCTCTTCATGAAAGGCACTCGAGCCACGCCTCATCTCCTTAAAGGCGCCTTCCGGCGGCCATCGCTTGTTGGTGCCCTCGCCGATCGAAAACCAAAGCGTGTGCGACTTGGGGTCGTACTCGTCATCGGCATTGAACTTGAACCGCAGATAGACCGGCTTCCGATTGACTTCGTCGACGATGTCGGGATCGATTTCAAACTCCCAAAACCGGTCCTGCCCCGGCAGCACGACCTCGTAACTGGCCTTCGAAACCCGGATCGCCTCGCTCTCAAGTTGCTCCAGTTGGGCTAGGATGTCCTCGGTGGGCCGGGTTTGCGCCTGCTCGACCAGCCGGGGGTACTCCGGGCGAAAGGAGAGGATGTGCTCCGGACCAGTCACCGTCATTCGAAACGCCTGCTCCTCCTCGGTGTACTGGTTGTCGGACTTCCCCTGAGCCACCAGCAGCGAATAGCGGTATGCCTTCTGGCGCGACAAGGATAAGGGCGGCTCCTCCTCCCTCACACTGCTGCGCGACACCAGCACCTCGTTTTGCAGCCGGGCCTTTTCGGCCTCGCCCAGCTCAGTCGAGTCGGCCCGGGCGTTGATGAAGAAGAAAATGGCCAGGCCGGTTGGCACCATCAACGCGGCGTTGAGCAGCATGATGCCGAGCCACTTGCCGAGCCACACCCGCCAGCGGGCGACCGGCTTGACCGCGACCATCTGCATCACGTTATCCTCAATCTCGCGGGCCAGCGTGCCGCAGCCCATCCAAAGCGAGGCGATACCCAGGAGCGCGGTGGTGGAACCAAGCGTGTAGGTGAGCACGAGTTGCACCGTGCCCTTGGCCGTGCCGTCGCTCTTCAGCAGCAGCGGAATGCCGAACACGATCACCAGCAGCGCCAGGCCAAGTGCCACGACGAACCGGTACCGGACGGCGGCTTTCAGGGTCTGCTTGGCAACGGGCCACATGGCGCTTGGTCTGCGACGGAACAATCAGTCGCCGAGCAGGCCGCCCAGCTTCTCATTGGCCTTGTCGAGATTTTCCTCCTTCTTCGGGGCGACGCCAGCTTTCGGGGCCGGCTCGGCCTTGGCCAAGCCGGCCAGCTTGTCGACATCCACCGTCTCTGCCGGCTTGGTGACCTCCGGCGCCTGGCCAGGCGTTGGCTCGTCCGCAGCGCGGGTGAGGTGGTCGAGCACGCGGTCGGCGCGATCGCCCGCCGCGTCGCCGCGCAGATAGTCCGCCACGCGGTGACCGGAAGTCGCCCCGGAAGTGTCGGCCTCCTTTTGGCGTGCCTGCTCGACGATGTTGAGGAACAGGCTCTCGAGGTTTTGCGTGGGATTGTCCACCCGCACCTCCTTCGAGCCGGTATCGTCGCGGATCAGCGACATCACCCGCTCCATCGTGTCGCGGGAGAGGGTCGGCGCGGTGATGCGCGTGGCGTCGCGGTTGGCCAACAGATCGCTCATCGTGCCCATCGCCTGCACGCGGCCGCCGTACAAAATCATCGCCCGGTCACAGACATCCTCCACGTCGGCCAGCAGATGGCTCGACAGGATGACCGTCTTGCCGCGCTCGGAGAGCGTGAGAATCAGGTCCTTGATTTCGCGGCAGCCGATCGGGTCGAGCCCGGAGGTCGGCTCGTCGAGGAGGACCAGGTCGGGGTCGTTGATGAGTGCCTGCGCCAGGCCAATGCGCCGCTGCATGCCCTTTGAGAATTCGCCGACGTGCCGGCGCCGGGCGTTGCCCAGCCCGACCATCTCGATGAGTTGATCCGCGCGCTCACGGCGTTCCTTCGATTCGATGTGAAAGAGGCTACCGAAAAAATCGATCGTCTCATCGGAGTTGAGGTAACGGTAAAGGTACGATTCCTCCGGCAGATAACCGATGCGCGCCTTGGTCTGCACGTGGCGGGGCGAGTGGTCGAACACGGTGATGCGGCCCCGGGTCGGATACAGCAGCCCGAGCAGCATTTTCACGATGGTGGACTTGCCAGAGCCGTTAGGCCCGAGCAGGCCGAACACCTCGCCTTGCCTGACCTCAAAGTCGATGCCATCCACGGCGCGCGCCTTGGGCCGACCCCAGAAATCCTTGAACACCTTGGTCAGGCCCTGCGCGGAAATGACCGTTTCGTTTGAACTCATTGTTGTGTTGTCCCTGCGCCTGGCCAAGCGCTGCTCATGAACACCCTCAGGCGGGCTGAGCCGCCATTCCGGCTGGATCATCGGTGCCGGCCGGTTTTGACTCCGGCTCGAAGGAGCCCAGCTCCTCGCCCTGGCGCACCAGGCGCGCGCTGTTGAACACTACGATCAACGATCCAGCGTTGTGCAGCAGCGCCGCGACGATCGGGTTGATCACCCCATAGCTGGCGCCGATCATGCCTCCGATGATGAACAGGATGCCGAACAGGAAATTCTGGTTGATCACCACGCGGGTCTGCCGCGACAAACGCACGAGAAACGGCAGCCTCCGCAGGTCGCTGTTCATCAGCGCGATGGTGGCACTCTGGATGGCCACCTCGCTGCCGGCCGCTCCCATGGCGACGCCCATGTCGCCCGCCGCAAGTGCCGGGGCATCATTCACGCCGTCGCCAATCACGGCCACGCGATAGCCACGCTTTTTCAAATCACTCACAAAGTCTACCTTGTTCTGTGGCAGGCACTCGGCCACGACTTCATCGCAGCCGATCTCGGCAGCCACGCGGGCGGCCACCGGTTGGCGGTCGCCGGAAACCATCGCCACGCGGCGCACGCCGGATGCGAGCAAGTCCGCGAGCGCCTCCTTGGCTTCGGTGCGGGTGGCGTCCTGCAGCCCAACCCAGCCGATGCAAACGCCGCCCCGGGCGACGAACAACAGGCTGTAGCCCTCGGCTTCCTTCAGATCCACCTTCGACTCGAAATCATCGGTGACACCATTGTCGCGGAGCCACTGCGCGCGGCCGATGACGATGCTCGCGCCGTCCACGCTTGCCTGTATGCCCCGGCCAGCGGTCTCTTTAAAATCGGCGGGGTCGGCCAATTTCACCCCTGCCTCTTCGGCCAGGTTGACCAGCGCCTTGGCTGTCGGGTGGTTGCTGAATTTTTCCGCTGTGGCGGCTACTTTGAGCAGCTCAGCCGGCTTGATATCGCCCTGTGGGGCCAAGCGGCTGACCGCCAGTTCGCCGGTGGTCAGCGTGCCGGTTTTATCGAACACAAAGGCGTTGATGCGCGCCGCAATCTCGATGTCACCTACGTTTTTAATAAGGATGCCCAAGCGGGCGGCCGAGGCGAGCGCGGCGACCATTGCCGTGGGCGAGGCGAGAATGAACGCGCATGGGCAGGAGATCACCAGCACCGAAACGACGCGCTCAATGTCCTGGGTGAAAAACCAAACGACTCCCGCAATCACCAGCACGAGCGGCGTGTAATAGCCCATGTACTGGTCGATGATCCGCATGATCGGCAGCTTGGTTTGCTCGGCGGCGAGGATCAGATCACGTACCCGGCCGAAGGTGGTGTCCTCTCCGGCGCGCGTGACCTCGACCTCGAGCACGCCGGTCAGGTTGGTCGTGCCGGCGAAGACCTCCTCGCCGGTGGCCTTGTCCACGGGGAGCGATTCGCCGGTGATGTTGGCCTGATTGATGGAGCCCTGGCCCTTGAGGATTTTTCCATCGGCCGCGACGTTGTCGCCGGGGCGGATGCGGATCACGTCGCCGATCTTCAGATCAGACGCGGTCACTTCCTCCTCGCCGTCGCCGACGATGCGGCGGGCCTTGGTTGGGGTCATTTTGACGAGCGACGCGATGGAGGCGCGCGCGCCGGCGGCGGTGCGGGTCTCGATCAACTCACCCAGCAACATGAAAAACGCGACGATGCCCGCAGTCTGGTAGCCGCCAAGTTGCGACTCGCCGGAAGCGATCGCCGCGAGAAAGGCGATGGCGACCAACTCGTTGATGGTGAGCATGCCTCGCAGGATGCTTTTGACCGCCAGCTTGAGAATCGGAAAGCCAAGGATGATTGCCCCGATGAATGCACTAACGCCGGCGATCCGGTCGTCGGTGCCGCCAAACCATTCCATGAGGAAGGAGTTCGCGATGAACACCACGCCGGCGATCATGGTGGTCAACCGGAACTGGGTATGCTCGTGGTCGTGCCCACAATCATCATCATGATCGTGGTGGTGTTCGTGGATTTCTTTTCGGCTTAAAAGTGATGAAACTTGCATGGTCGTTCCTGTTGTTATTGTTGTGCTTGGCCAAGCGCGGTTTGCTTCGCTGCCATCATGGGGCGCCGCCTTCCTCTAGCTTTCGTTTTTCCGGCGTGCGGTTGAGCCAAATACGCGGCGTGCGACCGGAAAGATAAAAGACATCGACGGCGTTGGTGAGCACCCGTTGCATCGTCTCGGCAACCAAGCGCTGCTCGAAGAGCCGGGGGTTTTCCTCGTAATAAGGCCGTTGCTCGACGAACGCCTCCTTCTCGGCCTCCACGGAGGTGAGCAGGGTGTTGGCCGCCGTCTCGCCGCCGCCCTCGATGACCTTGGCTTGGCCAAGCGCGTTGGCTTTGGAGCTAACTGCATCGGCCTTGGCCGTGGCAACTTTTTGCTGGCTCTCCTGCTGGACCTTGAGGAAGGCGTCGAAGGCCGGCTTGACGTCAAGCGGCACGGTAACGTCGAGCGTTAGTGAGTTGATTTTTATCCGCAAGTCGCTACCGATCCCGGTGATCGTTTTTTTCACGCGACGCTCGATGGCGTCGCGGAGGTCGGCCTGCAGGGTGTACGCCTCGAGGGCGCTGCGACTGGCGGAGGCATGGTAAACGGCATTGTCCAAAACCGACTCGAGAAACCGGGTAACATCGGAGAAGCCGAACTCGTACGCCTTGATGGCGGCACCAGAGTTTTCATCGAGGCTAAAGTTCATCTCCGCCTTGACGTGGAGCGCGTTGCCGTCGCCGGTGAGGGTGTAGCCGTCGTAGGTCGGCTGGAACGACATGCTGGGCTGGGGGCCCTCGGGGGGCAATTCCTCGTCCTCGTTGGCCGTACGCCAACCGACGTCGGAAGTGATCGTACGGTTTTCGTTGACGGGGATTTGCACAATCTCATCGATGGGATAAGGCCATGCCCAAACCAAGCCGGGTGGAAGGGTCTCTTTATATTTGCCGAACCGCAGATGCAGCGCCTGTTTGTTGTTGTCGACCTTGGTGATTCCAGAGCCAAGAAATGCGACGGCCAGTATCACCATGATTACGCGAACCACCTTGAAGCTGCTCTGGAGCGCCTCGGTCAACGCCCGGGTACGGGCGTCGTCCATGACCTCCACGCTCGCCGTTGGGGCTTTATCGCTTGGCGGCTCGGCGCCCGGGGTTTGTTTTTCGTCGTCGCTCATGGCTTCACTCGGCGGCCTTGCCCGTGTTCGGCTGTGTCAATAGGTTGAACGGAGGCGTGTTGGGGTCGAGGATCAATGTGGAATTTTCCTTGAGCAACCCCTCGAGTGCCTTGCGGTTGAACAGGAAGTTGGCCAACTCGGGGTTCTCTTTGAACACCTCGTAATACTTGGCGGCCTTGGCCTCGGCTTCGCCGCTAATCTGAATCGCCTCCGCCCGGGCCTTGGCTAAAATCTTGTTTGCCTCGAGGTCGGCTTCGGCCTTGATCGTCTTGGCCTGGCGCTCGCCCTCGGCCTCTATTTCCTGAATGCGCGCCTGGCGCTCGGCCTTCATTCGCTCGAACACCGCGCTGGTGACCGACTCCGGAATGCCGAGCCGCTTGATGCCGACCATGATGACCTCGATGCCGTTATCCTTCGAGTCGGCGCCGACGCGTTCTTTCATCTTTGTCTCGATGTCGTCGAGCTTGAGGTCCCGCTCGTCGGTGGTGACCAGATTGTTGAAAGCATACGTGCCAATGACGGCATTTTGCGAGCTGCGCACCTTGCCCTCGAGCACCTCGTTGGCCTTGGCCATATCCCCGCTGAAGCTGTTGTAAAAATTGAGCGCATTGCTGATTTTCCAGGTGACAAACACCTTAATGAGAATCGGCTTGCCCTCGATCGTGCCGGTCTCCTCGAAGGTCCACTCGGAGTTCTGGATTCGCTTGTCGAAGACGTACACCTCATGAACGGGCCAGGGCAGGCGGAAGTGAAAACCGGGGCCGATGTCGGCCTTGCCCTCATCGTACAGGACAGCCTTGCCGAACTGGGTCTTGATGGCCACTTCCGTCTCGCGCACCTGAAAGGTGAACAGCATGAAACCGAAGATGATCACCAAAAAGGCGCCTATCGTCAGTGTGATATGATTTTTTTTCATCTTTCCTAAATATGGGGTTAATTTTCCGGGTCGACCGTCACGTCCAAAAGGTCGCTTCGCAGTTTGTCCTGCAGTTCCAGGTTGATGATGTCGCGGTTGTCCGGGTTGGACAGGATATATTTCCGGGCGCCCCGCGTGGTCTCCACAAAGGTCTCCAGCTTCGAGCGGGTCGTGTACACGCTGGGCGCAGCGTTGAAGGCGGAAATCTGGTGGCCAAACCGCCCAGCCTCCGCTCTGGCCAAAGCTACCTTGTTGGTGCTCTGGCTGTGCGCGCCAGCCCGAAACTCGGCTGCAAGCCCGCGTGCCTGGGGAACCTTCCCAGCCTTGTACTGCAGCGCGCCGAGCCGGTTGGTCTGGCTGTGCAACTGGGCCACGTTCACTTTTTCGTAGCTCTCCGCCACGCCGCCGGTAGCCTTGGACTGCTCGTTTTGGCCCACGGGCGGATGAATGTCCTGCAAGCCGACGAATACAATCTCAGCCCCAAGCTCGCTGGCGTTGGCCTGTTGCTGAATGGCCTTCTTCAGTTCCTCTTGAGCCTTCGTACGGCCGGGACCCATCAGTACGTTGATGTCCACGCCGATCAGGTAGCGCGTCACTTCGCGCATGGAAAGTTTCTGCAGCATGGCCCCAGCGTTGTGTGTCTTGTAAACCCAGTTGGTCAGGTCGTTGATGCGGTACTGCACCGGGATGCTGACGGTCAGCAGGTTCACCGGCACGGAATCTGATGCGGCGGCATCCAGCAGCACGTCGCTGCTGGCGACGATCATGTTGTAGTTCTGCTCCGGATTGTTGGAGGAACCGTGGTTGTGCTGGGTGGTCCAGAGCAATACCTGCACGTCCTCGGGGGCGCCGCTGTTTGGCTTGGCTTCCTCGTTTTGATCCAGCACGCCCAACACAAAATTCTGTATCTCGGTCGTCTTGTAGCGGTACACCTTGTCGATCGGCCAAGGCAGCTTAAAGCTGAACCCCGGGCCGAGGTGGGCGTTGCGTTTGCCGAACCGCTCACGGAAAGCCTCCTCGTTGGGCTGAATCACCACAAAGCTGCTGCTCAGGAACAGTACCACGACCTGGATGGCAATGATTAGGGCCAGTTTCTGCTCGAGGTACTTGTAAAACCACGTCTCGGAAACCTTGAAGCCAAACTGGTAATCCAACGCCTGGGCGGCGGTGGAGATCAGGCCGCCCGGTTGGCCAAGCAGGCCGATCAGCCGGCTCTCGTAGAGCAGCCGCGCCTTCTTGTCGTCGATCCGCGGCCGGTAAATCTCCAGCACCAGCGTGACGAGATTCTCCAGCGCGGAAACCAAGAGGACAATCAGCACGGCCCACGTGATGTTCCTGTCCCAGGCCGGATAGCCGAAATAGGAGGCCGCCTGTGCAAGGACAACTGCGGCGCTTACCACTGAGCCCAGAAGCATGTAGCTCGCACCCGGACGTAACAACTCCTGGCCATCCATCCGGGCCAGTCCGACGGAGTACTTGCCCATCATGAAGAGGACTACCATGAACAGGGCGAAGAACATGATCGACAACACCGCGCCGTCCTGGGCCGGGGTTGTCCACTCGCTCAGTTCGCCGTAAATCCACCACAGGCCAAGCGCTTGGCCAAGCAGCACCAGCACCGAGAAGGCCGGCACCACCCATTTCTCGAACTGCCGCCGTGCGTTGCGCGCCGGGTAGGCATCTTCCGCCGCGCCGGCAAAGAGCGACTCGTTGCCCCGTGAGCGATCCAACTCCTGCATCTCCAACGCCTCAACCCGCTCTCGGTCGATCAGGTGCGACTGGATGAAGCCAAAGAAGCCGATCAGCGTCCCGATGCTGAGGAGCACCACCCCGGCCAAGCCCACCGTCGAGCCGGCTTTCAGCGCCAGGAATAACGCCGCAATCGTGACGACCAACAGCACGAGGCTGTTGATTAACCCAAGTTTTTTGGAGTTTTGCTGTTCCATTACGTTAGCTCACGATCCTCAAACAACCAAAGGGCAACCGACAAGCTTGCCCCCACATAGCCCACGAGATATCCGAACGCCTGCCCAATGTACCCCAGAGGAATCGTTCCGTCCCCTTCCAGCACGTCGGCCAGCCAAAAATTCTGCCAGTTGGGCGTCACGGTGTAGAGGATCGAGGCCCACCACGAGCCTCCCTCCACCCGGCCCAGAAAAAGCCAGTCCGACATCAACCCGAGAAACAGCACCCCCGAACAGATCGCCAGCGTTGGCAATAATTCGAGACGGGTCGAGCAGGCCAGCGCCAGCGCCGTCAGGATCAGGACCGCAAACAAAATCAGCACCGACGCCGAGATCAGCCGCCAATCAACCACGCGCGGGTCCGCCCCGGCGCCAGTCGTCTCCGCCTCGGTGACTAGGATGATTGCAAACATTGCCGTCGTCAGGATTACCACCGCGATCACGGTCGTAATCACGAAACGAACCTGAAGAAAATAATTCAAAAATCCACCCGCCACAAACGCCGCCAACAAGCCGCCTAGACAATACACGCCAAACGAAAACGTGTCGGCCGAGCCGTACGCATCGTAGGCCATCCGGCTGGCCAGCAGGCAGGCAACCAGGTTTGCTAATAACAGCAGCGTCAGCGCCCCGGACAGCCCCACGTACTTGCCGAGAATGAACCGCGCCCGGCCCACCGGCTTGGACAACACCGCCAGCGCCGTGCCGGTGCGAATCTCCCGTGCCACCGACGAGGAGGCGCACAAAACAGCACCGAACAAACCGGTAACCAGCATGATTGCCAATGTGCTGGTCTTAACCATCTGGATGTCGTTGCCGAAACCGAAGTAGGGAACCATGGAAAGAAATACGCAAAAAAAGGAAGTACATGTCATCAGCAACAAATAAACCGGCTGCTGTGCCACCTCCATGAATGCGTTGCGGGCTATGGTTCCGAATTGTCTCAAACCAAAAGGGCCGGGAAAGATAACGGCCACGAATCCAATTGCAACCGAGAACTTCGCCTAAAAAAGCCTGTTTTTTAGGAAAATCGGCTAAAAATCGAGCACCTCGGAGACCCCCACGCCCCCGTCGATCAATTGCCGCCCGCCGCCGCCGGTGCGCCCGCCCCTAATAACATCGGCGATTTCGGTGTTGCCGCGCGCATTCGCAACCTCCAGCGGGGTTTTTCCCTCATAATCCCGGGCACTCATGTCTGCGCCGTTAGCCAGCAGCCACTTGGCCAGGGCGATGTGACGTTTGTTACCCTGGGACGCCGCCAGGTGCAGCGGTGTCACTTTCTTCTTTCCGCGCTTGTTGATGTCCACGCCGCCAGCCACCAATCGCTTGACCTTAGCCAGATCCCCCGCAATTGCAGCCGTGTGGATGTTTCCACCTGCGTCTCCACTGCATCCTGCCGTCAGAAACGATACACAGAAAAAACTGAGCGCAAAAAATTTCAGCTGTTGAACGCTAATCCTCATCAACCTGAATGATAAAAAACTGCTGTTCCGTCGATTTTAGCTTGAACCGAACCGCCATCGATTGACCCCATTGGTACTCCTTGTCAACCTCCTCCAGCCTGCTGCCCTTCTTCCAACTTTTAAAATCAGT
>Ga0066843_10000639_pt1 | contig 11284 bp, 23 predicted proteins | sample ETNtaG_15_FD_66663 | JGI IMG/M metagenome (GOLD analysis project Ga0066843, IMG submission 66663) | Marine microbial and viral communities from oxygen minimum zone, Eastern Pacific Ocean - ETNP201302PF89A | ecosystem: Environmental > Aquatic > Marine > Oceanic | place: Pacific Ocean: Eastern... | reverse complement strand
GTCAAAACGCTGGCACTCCAACTGGAAGCGGACCATTAGCAAACTGCGGCTGCAGCTGTATCTATGGATATCAAGGTGATAACTGCTAGACCCCATTGGCTTGCGTTGCTGGTGCAAATGGACAAGCTTGCTAACATGGTGGTATAGTTAAGGGGACTTATGGTACTTGTGGATGTGACTGTTCTGCTGCAGTTAGTTGGTCTGGAAATAACTGTGAGATTCCAGCTGCCTGTACAAATGGAGCAAATGGTTAAAGCTGTAATAATGGAACTCCTATAGGCAACACAGGAGCTTGCGGATGTCTTTGCACTACTGGATATACAGGACCAAACTGCGAGATCGCTATCCCATGTACAACGGGTCCAAATGGCCAAACATGTTCCAATGGAGGCACTGTAGCTGGACACACCGGCTCATGCACTTGCAACTGTGTATCGTCCTTCTTTGGTGCTAATTGTCTTTCACATCCTTCCTGCACTGGTGGAGCTGATGGAAACTCATGCAACTTTGGAACAGCAATAGGTGAATCACCTTCATGTTCATGTTTGTGTTAGACTGGATATACAGGAACGAATTGTGATACCAAAGCGCCTTGTTTGTCGGGACCAGATGGATTCGCATGTGCTAATAGTGGAACAGCAACTGGAAAGATACTTGATAATGATTGTGGATGTACTTGCACTACTGGATATACAGGACCAAACTGCATAGATTGCTCTGGGGGAGCTGATCTTCTACCATGTCAAAACGGAGGAACTGCAACTGGAACTGCTGGTAAATGCTCTTGCTCATGCACTGCTCAATACACTGGCAGCAATTGTTAAACTGGCTTATCCTGCACAACCGGTCTTGATGGTAGTGCCTGTCTTAACGGTGGAACAGCTACTGGTCTTTATCCTCTTACAAATTGCGGTTGCAACTGTCCGACTGGTTACTCAGGCAACAACTGTGAAACTGCTGATGCATGTTCAACTGGACCTAATGGCAAACCTTGCTCAAATGGTGGAACCATTACTGGCGTAACTGGAAACTGCGGATGTACCTGTACTGGTGCGTACAAGGGTGATAATTGCAACTAAGATGCATCCTGTGATTTGACAACATTGGCAACTTGCACAAGTGGTGGACTACCTCAGTTGGTTGCTTCAAATTGTACTTGTGTCTGTTATTAAGATTGGTCTGGAGCTAATTGTAATGTTCCTTTAACTTGCACTGTTGGACCCAATTACCTCGCATGCTAAAATGGAGCTACTGTCTCTGGAATAGCTGGAGCGTGTGTTTGCACATGCATAAATGACTATACAGGAGCAAACTGCTAGACCCCAGGTTCTTGCACAGTAGGTGCAGATGGAAATGTTTGCCAAAATGGAGGAACTCCACAAGGTAAATCTGGAGGATGTACATGTTCATGTAAAGATGGATTTACTGGAAATAATTGCTAGAATGCTGTTGCATGTACGAAAGGGAAAAACGGTCAGTCTTGTCAAAATGGCGCAACGGTTCTTGGAAGTGGTGCAAATTGTAACTGCGCATGCAAGCCTGGATACGGTGGAAATAACTGTCAAACTGCTATGGCCTGTTCAACCGGCCCATCTGGCGTCGCTTGCCAAAACGGGGCAACACCAGCAGGAGTAACTGGAAATTGCATATGCCGCTGCCTGCCCGGCTTCAGAGGAAATCTTTGCTAATACGCACTCCCATGCACGGTTGGAGCAAACACTAATGTCTGCCAAAATGGAGGAACTGCAACTGGTGTTTCTGGAAGCTGTGGCTGCGACTGTAAAACTGGGTACTCAGGAAACAATTGTGAAACAGCAATGCCCTGTACAAACGGACTTAACGGTAAACCTTGTCAATTCTTAGGAACTGCTACAGGAACTACTGGAAGTTGCAAATGCCAATGTGTTTAAGGATACACAGGGAATAATTGTGAGACAGCTATTGCTTGCACTGGAGGAGCCAACTTTTCGCCTTGCCAAAACGGAGGAACACCTGTTGGATCTGGTTCTTCTTGTTCATGTTCATGCAAGATTAATTTCAGTGGAGCCAATTGTTAGGTAGCTAGTACATGTATCACTGGTGCCAATGGCCAACTCTGTGCAAATGGTGGCAATCCAACTGGATAAGGTGGTAATTGCGCTTGTCAATGCACAACTGCTTTCAGTGGTCCAAACTGTTTAACTTCTACGACTTGTTAAGGAAATGGAGCAAATGGCTAACCTTGCTTGAATGGTGGTAATTCAATTGGAACGGCTGTTACAGACTTCAACGGATGTAGATGTTACTGTTAGTTTGGATATGTCGGTAATAATTGTTAGACTTCGCTACCATGTGTTTCTAGTTAGTAAGAGTGTCTGAATGGCGGAGTTATTGCAGGAAATACTGGAAGTTGCAAATGCCAATGTGCTACAGGATACAGTGGAATAAACTGTTAAACAGCCAACCAATGCACAACTGGAGCCAACGGCCTAACCTGTGGAACACACGGCACCTCTGCTGGAACAACTGGAAACTGTGGCTGCACATGTTCAACTGGTTTCACTGGCAACAACTGCGAAATCTGTACTAATGGACTCAATAACAAAGATTGTTAAAATGGAGGAACTGCAACAACAACCAATGGAGTTTGTGGATGTTCATGTAATACAGGTTATAGTGGTGCTAACTGCGAAACTGCTGATCCGTGCACAGTTAATGCTCTTGGATAAACTTGCTAGAATGGTGGTACCCCAACTGGAACAACTGGACAGTGTTCGTGTACTTGTTTAACTGACTATAGTGGAGATTAATGCTAATATGAAACCTCTTGTACCCAAGCCGCTGCCTGTGTTAATGGAGGAACTCCAATCGCCGTTCTTCAGACTGATAGATCAGTAGTTTGTCAATGTTACTGTGAGACTGGCTTCAGTGGAAGCACTTGCCAAACAGCCGATCCTTGCACAACTGGTCTCAACGGTCAAAAATGCCAAAACGGTGGCTCCGCTTCAGGTGTCTACCCATTAACGAATTGTGGCTGCACCTGTCTAACTGGATACTCAGGCACTAATTGCGAGGTCGCTGCTGCTTGTACAAATGGAGCAAATGGTCAACCTTGTTTGAACAGTGCTACTGCTTATGGAAATATGGGAAGTTGTAGTTGTGTGTGTACACCAGATTTCAGTGGACCTAATTGTGCAACATTCTCTGGAACATGTACTCGAGGATTGAATGGCTAAGTTTGCCAGAACTCTGGAACCCCAATTCTATCGAACAATGTTTGTTCATGCTCATGTGCTTCTGGCTACTCAGGAGCAAATTGCGAAACCGGTCTACCCTGTACTAATGGAGCAGATGGTAAAATCTGTGCAAATGGAGGTCGCCCACTTGGAACCACTGGAAACTGTCAATGCTACTGTGACAATGGCTTTAGTGGTACAAACTGCTGGACCAACACTGCTGCTTGCCCAAATGTTAATGGAAGGCCTTGCTAAAACCAAGGAACTATAAAAGCTACATTAGGAACTGGAACAAATCCAACAAAGTGTGAGTGTCTTTGTGCTAATGGTTACACAGGATAGTATTGCGATACTTCAAATCAATGTACTACTGGCGCCTCTGGAAAGTCTTGTTAGAACGACGGTACAGCAAAAGGCATCTATCCAACCTGCGGTTGCACTTGTGTTAATGGATACACAGGAAACTATTGTGAGGTTGGATGTGTATATGGAGCTGGTGGTCTGCCCTGTTTAAACGGAGGAACAATTGGTGGAACCCCAACAAATTGCACATGTCAATGCATAAATGGATACACTGGTCCAAACTGTGCTACTATACCACCTTGTACTAAAGGTGCCAATTAACTAGCTTGTTAAAACGGTGGTACTGCTCAGCAAAACACAGCCAAAACAGGCTGCGAATGTAAATGTCCATCTGGATACTCAGGAATTAACTGTGAGAGTGCTCCACCATGTGCTTCTACCCAGGTCTGTCAGAACGGCGGCATCCCAACTGGTTAAAATGGCCAGTGTACCTGTATATGCCAAAGTGGCTTCCAGGGAAGCACTTGTCAAAGTTAGATTCCCTGTACAGCTGGTTCAAACGGTCTCTAATGCCAAAATGGTGCAACAGTCATTGGTACAATCATCAACAACAACTGCAATTGTCTTTGTTCCAAGGGTTATAATGGAGTTAACTGCGAAATCAAAAGCAAGTGCATACTCTCATCTAATAACTATGGATGCTTGAATGGAGGTATCCTCGCTGGAAACATCGCCGATAATAATTGTTAATGTAGCTGTTTAGGAACTGGATTCCAAGGCGAGAATTGCTAGACACCAAGTGCGTGTTCTCTTGGATTTAATTCCCTTCCATGTTATAATGGAGGAGTTGTTTCAGGTGATACAGGAAGTTGCAAATGTGTTTGCAAGTATGGATTCCAAGGAGCCAATTGCTAGTAGACGATAGATGTTTGTGTTAATATTTAGTATGGAGTCACTGGTAACATAGTTGTTGGTGCAACCTTAGCAGAAAACTGTCTCTATGGCTCTCTCAGATCCCGTGGACTCACTCTTGCACAACTATTCTACATGTCGGTTGCGAACGAATTCCTATTCACTGTAATCACACCCTATGGAAAAACACTTTTCAAAGTCAGTTTCACTACATCTTAATCAAGTAGAAGAATGCTTCAAACCTCATAGAATTATTAAGGCACAACAAACTCTTTCGGTAAGACATTCCAAACCAATATGGTCATTAATCAAAACAAGATGAACTGGGAGTTTACTTCGACCAACACACCATGTGGAACTCGCGGATACGGTGGAAATGTTTGCTAAAATGGCGGAACAGTTGTTGGTAATGCAGATAATTGTTAATGCATGTGTGCTAAAGGATACATAGGTAATAACTGTGAAAATACAGCTGGAACTTGCACTAATGGTGCAAATGGCTTACCATGCCAAAATGGAAATGCTGTTGGGACTGCTGGTCAGTGCAAATGTGCTTGTGATAGTACTCACATAGGTGACAACTGCGAATCCCTAATAACCTGTACACAAGGATATGGAGGTTAACCCTGTCAAAACGGAGGTACCATCACTGGTCTAATCGTTTCAAACACTTGTGGCTGCGCATGTCCTTCCGGATTTACCGGTAACAACTGCCAAACCCCAGTCTCATGCAATCTTGCATGTATGAATGGAGGACAAGTTCAACAAACACTAGTAAATTAGGTTCAATAATGCTCTTGTAAATGCTTAGCTGGCTTTAGTGGACCAAACTGTAATGTACGTGATGCTTGCAGTTTAGGCTATAACAAACAAGCTTGTCAATACAATGGATAGATAATGGGTTTCACCGGGAACTGCTAATGCTATTGTGCAAAAGGATACTCAGGATCAAATTGCTAGACCGTAACTCCATGCACAACTGTTTTGGGTGCTGTCTGTTCAAACTCGGGAACGATAACTGGGAACATAAAGGATAATAATTGCGTCTGCACTTGTCCCACTGGTTACAGTGGAGATATCTGCTAAACGTAAACAAAGTGTACTACTGCATCAACAGGAACTTGTCAACATGGAGGTTCGGTGATAGGATTCGTTTCCACTAATGATTGTAAGTGCCAATGCTTATCTGGTTATGGAGGAGTAAACTGTGAGATAGCTGAAGCTTGCTCTCTTGGCTTTGGCGGTAACTCTTGTCAAAATGGAGGCCGCATAGTCGGAACAACCGGAAACTGCCAATGTATTTGCCCAACCGGGTATAAAGGAAACAACTGCGAGTCAACAAATGTCTGTTCCCCAACTTCAGTAAACAATGAAGTATGTGCAAACGGTGCAGTAATAATTGGAACCCCTGGTAATTGCATGTGTTAATGTAAAGCTGGATTCACAGGATAGAACTGTTTGTTCACAATGACTTGTACAGCTCAGTAAATTACCTGTCAGAACAATGGTGTAATCATTGGCGTATTAGGTCTAAATGGAGCAGCTGATTCTTGTGCTTGCTAATGTACCAAAGGATTTACTGGAACTAATTGTCAAACTACAAGAACCTGCGTTGGATTCAATGGTTAAGCATGTGTTAATGGTTAGGTGCAAGGATCTGTACTAACAAATGACTGTTAATGCCTTTGTCAAGCTGGATACACTGGTGATTTATGCAACATCGTAGTGCCCTGCACTGTTGGCTTCAATGGTGTTTCCTGCAAAAATGGAGGAAAGGCCCAGGGAAACACAGGCTCTTGCAGCTGTTGGTGTCCACCTGGCTTCCAAGGATAATACTGTGAGATTCTCTAGCCTTGTATGGTCAACAGCAATTATTGCCTAAACGGAGGAACTGCAATCTAGACCAATGGTGTTTGCTCTTGTTAATGTGCAACTGGATATTCAAGCGTGAATTGCGAAACTACTAATGTAAATTGCCCTAGTTAGACATATAGTGTGAGTTCAGGGGAAATTTAGAATGTCGCTACTACGAATGATTGTGTTTACAAAGGAGTATTAAAGCTTGGTTTCACCCTTCATAGCATATACGAAACTTCAACTGATACCTATGAGCTGAAGATGACTGCTAATATACCAAATGCACCAGAAACATTTACGCTAGTCCTTACACGTTAGAACCGAATCCTTTCTTCCACGAGAAGACTTCTTGCCACCGCTGGAACCTATACAGGAACATAGGCATCTCAAGGTTAACACCTAACTGTAAAAATGACATTTGTTGGAATAGCCCCAACCCAAACGTTTACGACAATACTAGATGATCATGCGCTTAAATGCTCGACTGGCCCTGGAGGTCAACTTTGCCAGAACAACGGAATGGTGATTGGATATAACGGAAATTGCTAGTGTCTTTGTAAAGCTGGATTCTCGGGAAGCCTTTGTACGACCACACTTCCAACCTGCATAGGAGGAGCTAACTCTCAAGTATGCCAAAACAGTGGTGCTGCTTCTCGTAACCCGATAACCCAAAACTGTCAATGCACATGCCCAACTGGCTACGAAGGACCAAACTGTGAAACAGTTATCACATGCACAAATGGACTTGACGGCAAAGTTTGCCAGAATCAAGGTACACCAACTGGAACAGCTGGAAACTGCGGATGTAAATGTTCCTCTAACAGCTTCATTGGTGCCAATTGCGAAACAGCAAACACTTGTTTGGGATCGAATGTTAATGGAAAGCCTTGCGCAAATGGAGGTTATGGGAAGATTGGAACAAATGGATGTGTTTGTAGTTGTGCTGGAACTGGTTATACTGGTGCCAATTGTGATGTTGCTGTGATATGCACAGCTGGGCTGAATGGGTAGGCATGTCAAAATGGCGGATAACCAATCGGAACAATCATAGGAGGATGCTAATGCTACTGTCAAACATCCTACACAGGCGATCTCTGCTAAACTCGCTCTGCTTGCACAGGAGGACCAAACAATCAAGTTTGCCAGAACGCTGGCACACCCGGCACTCGTCTAACTGGAGGTGCTTGCCCTGCTTGCACATGTCAGACTGGATACACTGGTAATAATTGTGAAATAGCAAGTCCTTGTATTTTGGGTGGTGTTCCTGGCAATAATAATTAGATTAGCTGCTTGAATGGAGGAACCGCAACAGGAACAACTGGTTCCTGTGGATGTTTATGTGCTTAAACAGCATCGGGATTCACACGTTTCGATGGGCAATTCTGTGGAACTGCGCTTGCTTGCTCACTTGGATAAAATGACTAACCTTGTATTAACGGTGCAACAGCAACTGGATTAGTAGGAAGCTGCTTCTGCCAATGTGTGAATGGATATACTGGAACCAACTGCAATATTTCACCTGTTTTCATTGCTTGTACGCTTGGACCCAATAACCAGGCTTGTTAAAACAGTGGCACCGCAACAGGAAATAAGCCATCTTGCTCCTGTGTTTGCAGGAGAGACGCCTTTGGCGTTTCAATGTATAGCGGAATTTATTGCTAGACAAGAGTTCTTTGCTCGGTTGGGCCAAATAATCAAGGATGCTCAAATGGTGGAGCATTGTATGGCTACGTTGGAAGCTGTTCTTGCTCTTGTGTCAACGGATACTTAGGAAGCAATTGTTTGGGAGCACCAACTTGTACTGGAGCAGTAGATGGAAAAGCGTGCTAGTTCGGAACAAGTACAAGGGATTAATACACTTAGCAGTGTATGTGTCAATGCTAGCCTAGCTACACAGGACAATACTGTCAAACATACACTTGCAAAACCGGATCAAACGGTCTTGTCTGCATAAATGGCGGATATTCAACAGGAAGTTCTCCACAAACATGCTAATGTAACTGTCGATAAGGATACACTGGAGTTAATTGTCAAATCGTTCTTACCTGTAGTGGTGGTACTAATGGGCTACCTTGCTAGAACGGCGGTACAATAATGGGAGGTTATGGAAACTGTTACTGCAGATGTCCTTACGGCTATTCAGGTGTGAATTGTTAAATCGTTCCATGTACTCATGCAGCAAATGGATAGCAGTGCTTAAATGGTGGAAGACCAATTGGAACTTAAGGATCATGTTCTTGTAGCTGTTTGACTGGTTTCCAAGGAACAAACTGTCAATTCAGATCGACTTGTACTTATGGACCTAATAATCAGCTTTGTCTTAATGGAGGAAGTCCGAGAGGCACTTTTGGAAATTGTACTTGTTACTGCCCAACTGGATTCAGTGGAGTGAACTGTGGAATTGCTGAGTCTTGTTAATATGGCTCTAATGGATAACCCTGTTAACACGGTTCCGTCTCAGGCTTCACCGGTAACTGCTTCTGCCAATGCGACCAAGGCTACTCAGGCGTCAACTGCGAAGTCGCGAACACATGTGTTGTGGTAAACAATGGTCAAGCTTGCGTTTACGGCACCCTCTCAGGAACTACTGGTCAATGCGTTTGCACATGTTACTATGGCTACAGTGGTGTCAACTGCCAAATTCACGATCCCTGCAAATATGGAGCCCATGGACAAATGTGCCAAAATGGTGGTATAATGATAGGAACAACAGGAAGCTGCGGCTGCCAATGCAAAGAAGGCTTCATGGGTGATAACTGCGAGAAGGCTATAAACATTTGTCAATACGGTTTTGGAGGACTGCAATGCAAGAACGGAGGAAAGCCAATCGGTTATGTAGGTAATTGTTAGTGCTTCTGTCCTGTTGGCTTTGCCGGAGATAATTGTGAGTACGCCAAGCCTTGTCTGATGGGACCAAACCATCAGGTCTGCCTCAATGGAGGAACCGTTCAGGGGTATACTGGAAACTGCTTCTGCTTGTGTCCATAGGGCTTCAGTGGTCAGAATTGTGAGTTGCTTGTGACGATATAGTGCAATACTGGCTCGAATGGTTAGATTTGCTAGAATGGAGGCATTCCAACCGGAAGCAATGGGAATTGCTACTGTACTTGTCCTTATGGATACAGCGGAACCTACTGCGAACAAGCTGCAATCTGCCAAATCGGTTATCATAATAATCCTTGCTTCAATCTTGGTAAACCAATCGGCCAAGTTGGAAATTGTCAATGCTACTGTCCAATTGGATGGAAAGGAAACAACTGCGAAATTCCAATGGCATGCACCAACTAGACCAATACAACGTATTCGATGCTTCATAGGTATTAAACCTATGGTAGCACTTATCAAATGCGCTAGAACTACACTACAACTTATATTATGTGCAAGAATAATGGGACTCTTATAGGAACAACAGGAAACTGTGGTTGCCTCTGCCAGCATGGCTACAGCGGTCGTCACTGCGAAATAGCTGATCTCTGCATTGCAGGACCTTAGTGGCAAGTTTGCCAAAATGGTGGTTACCCATCAGGTCGAACTGGAAACTGCTCATGTATTTGTATAAATGGCTACGAAGGCTTTCATTGTTAATCTCCTATTGCCGCTTGTACTCTTGGCTTCAATAACTAGGCATGCATGAATGGAGGATCACCTTAAGGCACAATTGGAAATTGTGGCTGCAAATGCGCTAAGGGATGGAGTGGAAATAACTGTTTGCTGCCAAGTACTTGTGAGACAGGAAAGAATGGTTAGGCGTGTTTCAATGGAGGATATGCTGAGGGGACAGGATCTGACTGCAGATGTGTTTGTATTGATGGTTTCAGCGGCGATAATTGTCAGACCCCATCACCATGCACAGAAGGTCCTAACGGTATCAAATGCTGGAATAAAGGAACTCCGATCGGTCGATCCGGTCACTGCACCTGTATGTGCTAGAGAGGTTATAGCGGCAAAAACTGCGAGTTGTCTGATGATTGCGGCTATGGACCAAATATGCTACCCTGTCTGAATGGTGGGTCTTCTTCTGGATAAACTGGCAATTGTAAATGTGACTGTGCAACAGGCTACTTTGGAAATCACTGTGAAAACGTAGTCATGTGTTCCTTTGCTGCAAATGGATTCTCTTGCAGAAATCGAGGTACTGTAATTGGCACGGTTGGTAACTGTGCTTGCATGTGTCCTACTGGATTCAGTGGTACGAATTGTGAAGTCGCTGATCAGTGTTCTTTCGGAACAAATGGAGCTGCCTGCATCTATGGAAAGCTCTAAGGAACAATTGGCAACTGCGAATGCATGTGCGATCCTGGCTACAGCGGTCACAGCTGTCAGATTGCAAACGCATGCACATCAGATAAAATGCAATGTAAGAATGGCGGAACAGTGATTGGTAGAACTGGAAGTTGTTCATGCTAATGTGCTTAGGGTTATAGTGGTATACATTGTGACGTAGCAAACGAATGCATCCTTGGTCTAAGTGGTCTTTAATGTCTTAACGGTGGCTAGATTACAGGCACAACAGGAAAATGTTCTTGTGTTTGTCCAACCGGATACTCTGGAGTTAACTGCTAGAACTAGCAAGCTTGTACAAAGGGATATGGAGGTAATGCCTGTTAGAATAGTGGTACTCCCTTTGGAATGGTAGGGAGCTGTATGTGCAAGTGCACAACGGGATATACTGGGAATAATTGCGAGATTGCTACTACATGTTCGAGTGGTTATAATGGGCTACCTTGCTAGAACGGCGGTACAATAATCGGAATGACAGGAAACTGTAAATGCAACTGCCTTGCCGGCTTCAACGGACTGAACTGTGAAGCTCCCATAGCTTGTACATCTGGTGTTAATGGAGAAACTTGCATGAACGGAGGTACACCAGTAGGTGAAGGCAGCAACTGCCACTGCAAATGCACTTCAGGCTTTAGTGGAGACGACTGTTCGCTCGCAACTGATTGTTCGGGTGGAGCAAATGGCAAACCTTGTTTGAATCATGGATAACCTCAGGG
>Ga0066843_10000631_pt1 | contig 11320 bp, 10 predicted proteins | sample ETNtaG_15_FD_66663 | JGI IMG/M metagenome (GOLD analysis project Ga0066843, IMG submission 66663) | Marine microbial and viral communities from oxygen minimum zone, Eastern Pacific Ocean - ETNP201302PF89A | ecosystem: Environmental > Aquatic > Marine > Oceanic | place: Pacific Ocean: Eastern... | reverse complement strand
ATTTATCCTTTGTTGCTTATTGATTGGATTGAATGGGAAGTTCTTGTTGCAAGCAAGTTAGAATTGAAGAAGCGTGATAATCTTGTTCCTTCCAAAGAAGGTGATTTAGACGAAGCTCACGAGTGTCTTAAACGTTTTGCTGACCGTGCTTGGCGTCGGCCCGCGACGGATACGGAGATAGATAAATATGTGGAAATCGTTGAGCGGGAACTCGTTGCCGGCGAAGGCTTCAGGTCTGCCCATTTTGCTGCTATGGTGGGGGTGCTTACTTCGAAGAACTTCTACTATCTTGTAGAAGGTTCAGCTACGAAACCTCGAAACTATATTGACGATTGGGAACTTGCCTCACGGTTGTCGTACTTTCTCTGGGGGTCAATACCCGACGAGGAGCTTTTCACTATCGCGAAGGCCGACAGGTTGCGTGACCCTAGTGTGTTACGGGGCCAGTTGACACGAATGTTGCTGGATCCGAAGATCAATCGGTTTACTGAATCGTTTCCTCGACAATGGCTACAGCTTTATAAAGTTGGTATGTTTCCTCCTGACTCTGAGCTCTATCCTGATTACGATAGATGGCTCGAGAGGAGTATGGTACTTGAAACGACCAGCTTTTTTCACGAAGTATTTTCGAAGAATCTGTCGTTACACGAGTTTCTGATCTCCGACTGGACAATGGTGAATCCTCGGTTGGCTCGACACTACAAGATGCGTCCGTTATCAGAATCCGGTTTTCAGCGTGCGGTATTGCGTCCAGAGGACCATCGTGGTGGATTGTTGACGCAAGCCTCGATTTTAATGCTTACTTCCGATGGAACACGTCATCGTCCTGTACATCGTGGAGTGTGGGTTTCGGAAGCAATCTTTGGCAAAACGCCACCGCCACCACCACCCAATGTTGAGCCACTAGAACCAACCTCGGTTAACCAACCGAAGGCCACGATACGTATGCAGTTGGAAGCTCATGCGACCCATGCTATCTGTGCGTCATGCCATGAGAAAATCGATCCGCTTGGTTTTGCCTTTGACAACTATGACGCGATTGGCCGCTGGCGGGCAGAGGAAGTTGTAGCTGTTAATCAAGAAACTAACCCTCCTGTGAACGCCAGCGGCACGATGGCTGATGGTCGTACCTATGATGGGCCGGATGAATTCAAGCAACTCCTCGTACAAGATCTCGACCATTTTGCCGAGGCCTTTGTCGAACAACTTGCTACTTTTGCCCTGCGTCGAGTGATGACAATTGACGATGCTAAACAGATCAAGGAAATTACCAAAGCGAGCAAGCGAGATCACTACAAGCTAAAAACCATTATTGAAAACTTTGTCATGTCTAGCCTATTTCAGAAACTTTGACCTCAAAGTAATAAGGAGATTATCTGTCATGAAGTTTATTCGTCAAAATTGGCTTATTAGTCGTCGTCAGGTTCTGCGTGGCTTTGGTGTCTCGCTTGCCTTACCATTACTTGATTGTATGCGGCCGCTACGAGCAGTTGCGGCTCAGCAAGGATTCAAGCCAAGACGTAGCGCTTTTATTTATTTGCCTAATGGTGTAAACACACTAGATTATCAGATTGCCGAAGAAGGAATGGGTTATACGTTCACGAAGTCACTTCGTCCGTTAGAGAAACATCGCATGAATATTACACCAATTAGTGGACTTTATCATCCTAATGGTCTTGGTCATCATCATAATTGTCGTAAGATCTGGCTTACTGGTGGAAAGTTGGGACAGGCGGATAGAAACAGCATTTCAGTGGATCAGTTAATAGCTCAGATGACCGCACCACGTACGCGTTTTGCTTCCATGGAATTGCAAAACAGCGGCGTAGTCTCCATCGTCAAGGCAGTATCCTCGATGCTATTCTACATGAAGCCAAGATATTAGGTAATCAGCTTGGTAAAAACGACCGTGGTCGGTTGGATCAGTATCTTACCTCTGTCCGTGAGGTTGAGATACGTACTGAGCGTGCTGACAAATGGCTTGATATACCAAGACAAAAGCTTGCTGACGAAGACAAGTCACGCGTGAACCGGGATGTTCCTCAGCAGATGGTCGGAGAGTATTTTCGCACCATGTATGATCTGATTGTATTGGCATTCCAAACGGATATGGCCCGTGTTGCTACTTTCAGTACAGGTGAGGAAGGCCAAGGATTGCCGATTCCTGAAATAGGTCTTAAGCAAGATCGGCATTCATTATCGCACCACAATGGTAATGTCGAGTTAATGAAGAATTTAACCTTGAGCGACACATTTAACATCAAACAATTCAGCTACTTTCTCGATCGACTTAGCGAGGTTCAGGATGCTGATGGTACAACACTGCTGGAGACAACGATGGCACTTTATGGTAGTGGTATGGCGTTCGGCCATAGCCACGGCAACGCCAATTTGCCGATTGTCTTAGCCGGTGGTTCTAAACTAGGTTTGAAGCATGGTCGGCACATTGATTTCAACAAAACATCAGCATTTCCTGGTTACGATCTGGCTAATCCTGGTAATCACTATAACATTTGTCATAATCCAGTGAATCAACAGGCCCACCTGAGCAATCTACTTCTTACTGTTGCACAGAGAATGGGGGTTCAGACGGACAATTTCGCTGACAGTAATGGGGCTATTTCCGCGCTACTAGTTTGAGGGAGCGGGAATGGTAGAGAGACGTGAAGTTTAAAGGATCATCTCAGAATTAGTTCCCGCAGGAGAGACAAGGGGGTTGTGCTCTTATGAAGTTGCCTTGGAAGTTTGAATTGCTCAGGATATTAGGGGTTATTAGTAGAGTCCTAAATTGTAGGTTGTTTCTTGTCCTAACTCCAGAGCGAGGAGTTGTACGTCATTTTCAAATTTTCACTGGGATTAGCTTCTACGGTCATTTACTTAACTTTGTGCTTTTGTGTACATTAGTAGAAACTTCGTTTTCTGCAGAGAATCAGAAAGACTATATTCCTGAGCTTAACGAGTTCCCACCACCGGATACAGGCGCCTACATTGCAGGAGAACTTGTTATGGTGGACTCAATTAACCGCCGAGGTGGCCTGCGTCTAGACGGCGATTTTAACGATGACCGGTATGACAAAGCTTCCGCGCACCAATTTGCTATGCTTCCCTATGGGATGATCTGGTATCATGGAGCTCCGGCGGAACTTCGGGATATCCCCATCGGTACGCATCTGCATGGCCGTTTTTATATGCCTCCAGAAGGTAATGAGACGATTCCTCCCCCAGAGGGACCTCCGCAGTACGTTCCGAAACATAATCATGCTATTTTGTTGGAAGACGATTTCAGCTTCTACCAGCGGCGTGGCCAAGCGTGGAAGATCCTGTTAGTTGAGTTGCGTTACGGCTCATCAAGGGAGCACTTTCTTGGATTAAACCAGAACGGGGATTGGCGAAAGGCTCCAGTGGCAGGCAAACTAAAAGTAGTTCCCGTCGGTCACGTGGTTAAAGACGAATTGAAGAATGAGCAGACATTTGAAGTCGACCGTTTTACACGCATTTGGAAAGGAAATGGCATCATCGAATGGGAAGATATCGCTCCGGAGAATGCTTGGACTATGAAAGACAACGTCAGGTCGGTTGTCTTGGCAGCTCAGGTTGTACAAGTAGGTCTTACATGGGCTCCAGAGTGGAAGAATCGTCAATTTCACGTTGCGGACCTTTGGTTTGATGAGGAGAGCCGAAAGCTAGCCACTAAACACCAGATCCGAGTTCATCTCCGTTATCAACTTCATCGAGGTCTAGCGGCGGTGGTTGAGCAAGTCAAGCATCAAGGGCAGGGCAAGGGTATCGTCATCATTACACTGTTTGGTGGTATGAATGATGAACTCTACGATGATTTTCGGGTTAGTTCGGCTGTTACGCTTTGTGCCGCTGAAGAAATGCTTCGTACTTACTGGAGAAATTATGACAATAAAGAAGGTTCGATCATCGATATCAAACAGGCTGAGAGTCCTCCTCTTGGAAGTAGTGGTATTCAGCTTCATATTCAGGTTGACGAATTGTTGGAAGGCTTTCGTCGTGGAAGGTTTGTTCGTGTAGATAGAACTCATTGGCCTCGCGTGAAACTGCCTCCGGAAGAACGAGTTCATCATTCTCCTCCTTAGGCTGATAATCTTGAATCAGTTGTTGGCTTGCTGGGCATTCTCATTGGTCTGTTTCATCCCTTGTATCTGGTTGTTCATATGGGTACTGATAGCTGAGCCAACGGAATCATCAGATGCTTTATTAATGCGTATTCTTGAAGATAACCGCTCCAATGTTGTCTGCAGATTGAACTGAGACTTGGACAGATTCCTTTAGGCTAATGATGAAATTGAGTTACTGTTGATTCTGAAGGTATTCATAATCGATGATGGACGCTCTTATATGTTTCTTGTTTCAACCGAGAAATAGGTACACTCCACCCACAGTATGGGTACAGTTACAACAAACCCTCCTATCTATAGGGAGAATCAGCCAAATACTTTAGGCTCAATGTAATTTGGATGGTGTAGTGTTTCAATATATCGTTCGACTGGAAGGGCATTCTGAGTCTGTAATGCAGGCAAAAGAAACTCATCCACACCAGCTTGGAATCTAGTTCTGACAAGCATAGATGGCTGTACAGCTTGGGCTTTAGACTCTAACTGGAAAGTATTGCCAAGTCTGTATATAGGAGTACGCTGCAGTTACCGAGGTTTGGTAGAAGTAAGTGTCTGATGAAAACATCTCAGCTAAACACCCAGTCTTTTTGCCCCACACATTTTTTTGACATAGGCTAATCCAAATAGTGCATTTATAGTATTGATTTATATTTGTTAATTGAAACTACAGAGGAGATATGAGAATAGCTGTATTCAGTAACAACATCGAACAATACGTAGCGCCTCAGCAATCCGGAACGCCGCCGGCAACTGGAAGTGCGCGTGTCCATCGACCAAGATGTCCAGATCCATCCCAACCTTGTCACTTATGTCGTGCAGGGGTTGCACAATCGCCTTGATCGTGCGATGCGGAATCCGTGCCGGACCGTATTCAATTGCTACCTGATCGAAGGGCCAGACCTTCAATCCGCTATAACCCTGATCAACCAGTTCCTCGACCAGGGCCACAGGCTCGTGGAAAAGGTTCCACGAGTCACCTAGCGATGTAAATAACCTGGGTTTTCTTTAGATCCTATTAATCGTTCTACGCAATCTCGGCAATTTTCTTCGTTGATTGGTGAGTCATGGGCCCCAGGTCGGGGAAGTTGCCGACAGCCGCTATACCGCAGGACGGATCTGCCTTATTGTGGGAAATATACAACAAGTGACCTTCGACAATTTACTGGTCGACAGCTTCGAAGCTGTTGGGGGAGAGAATTATGGCCGCCTTTTTACTGTCTACGTTCCCACTCCTCCACGCTCATCGCGCCGGCGACCACGTGGCTATTGTCACCACTTTGCTCCGAATGGCGCAGCGATTGGGCGCGGGCTGCCGCGTACTGGTTGCCAGGCTGCAAGACGTCCATCTCGCCTTCGGAAATGTGCCGGTAAAGCAGTTGTAATTCCGGGGAAAATTTCTCGTAAACATCTTGCGGCACGTAGGTCCTCAACGTATGCCCCCCCGAGTGCAGATTCCCGAACTCATTACCCGACAACCACCACGGCGCGTAACGGCACACCACCGCCGTACGCTCGCACTTGCTTTGATTGAGCGCACCCGAGTGCCAGACCCGCGTGTCCTGCATGAAAACCGATCCCGCCGGCGCCGAGACCTGTAATTCCCCTGGTATGGGCGCCCATTGGTCGATGCCGTCGCCGGGGCCGCGGGGGTTGCGCGGATCCTTATGCGACCTTGGTACCACCCAGGTGCCGCCGTTAAACGGGGTCACATCCTCAGGGCCGAGGTACCATACCGTCGACAGCGCCATGCAGACGTCGGGAAAGGGTTGCGCGACCGCGCCGCAGTGCTTCCACGGTTGTTCGTCGTTGGGACCGTACGCGGTCAAATCGTGCGGCCAGTCCGAATGCCAGCCGCGCCGCCGCAGTTGCTCTTCGGAGATCAGCTTTTCTGTCGGCCGCGACGACTTGTTGACTTCGGTCTGCATAATGCGGATGTGCGGGTCGAGGATAGCCCGGGCCACTTTGAGCACACGCGGCGCCGGCAGATACTCGGCAAAGACCTCGCACCGCGCAACATCGCAGATTTCGGCGTGGGGCGGCAACGGCGGCCGCGCCGGATCTGAGCGCCAATTGTCTAATCGCTTGGGGCTGTCGTCGATCTCAGCGTCGGGATTCCTCTGGTGCTCCAACTCGATGCGCTTGCGGCGCTCCAGCTCGCGGTCTTTCAGCAACAGCTCGCGCCCTCTGAGTACGTTGTCCCGCGCCGCGGCGACTTCGTCCTCGGGGATCACGCGCTCGATGACGCAGAAACCCTGGATGTGCAACGATTGCAGGTAGCCTTCGATCTCGGCGTCGCCGTGTTTGGGAATGCCGGTGCCGATGGAGTAGGGAACGCGGGGGCGTTTATCGAGATTTGTTTGTTCTATCATGGTAAATTCATCTTGTATAGTTGTTGTTCATGCTTGCGCTGGCAAAAGTATAAGCCTATCCAATCCGTAGGCATAATCGGCTTCTGGCGGCAACGAACAAAAAGGTTCCGGTCAAAACTAGGCTGGCAGATCCCTGCAGGTTCAGCCAGAAGGTTTGCTGTTTTCCCCGACAGGTCTGGGCCCAGTCCGCTAACTGCTGTTGGATGTAGTTGGCTAGATCGGTAACCGTGACCTGTCCCTTGTCGTTAACCAACTGCCCGCGCAGGCCATAGGTAGTAGCTGGAGACACCGCGTTCCTTATCGGCCCACTCATAGGCGCTCTCACCCACACTGCAAGCATACACCGAGTAGTCCAGAACTATCCTTATTAGGCTTAACTTTGAAGCCACATGCAAAGGTATCGTCCAAGACATTGTCATGGTCACCACGGCCGGAAGTAAGATCGTTACGACAGGCGTCGACACGGGAATAAGAAATGAAGACATCTGACATAATCGGTCCAGATTCAATTTAAGTCTCGATTATATGGTAATGTCAGTGATGAGTCAATAGAATTTCTTATAGGTAAGATTGAGGAAAGAAAAGAAACTAGTAAAAGAGAAGAGAAGAAGAGTACCAACAGGGGGCTGATACCCACCTGATTACCCTCTACAGAAGTTGAACCCATGAAGATCATTACGCCGCCTTAGCACCTGATCTTTTGCGCAGGGAAATTATCCAACGTATTGTGTACGTACCGCCGTGGCGGTACATACACGGAGGTCATGTTTCGCTTCGACCGCCTTTGAGGCAGTTCTATACCGAGGACTGTCTTACCCCCATTCCATGAGAAAAGTTACTGAGATGTTACACCAAACCAATAAGTTGTTCCATCTGATCATCCATCATTTCCAGATGGTTAGAATTGAAGCGCTCATGAATAGTCCGGCGAGCAGTTAACTCTTCTTCTTGATTCCCTTTTTTAGTAAAACCATACGCACAAATAAGCCTGGGTTGTTGCAACAGATTGTCCGAAGCACTGTGTATGGCCTGATCATAAAAGAAAAAAACACCTCCCGCTTTTAGGGTGATTTCCTTTGGATTCCAGTTAAGCCCATCAAGATTGTCCTCGGCAGTATAGCTTTTCGCCCGAAATTCTGGGTCAGCTGCCATTTTTTCAATTAAACAATGACTACCTGGAATTAACGTCGTTGCCCCACCTGAAGACTCAATATCCGCAAACGTCAGCCAAATACAAGCCGCCTTCCCTTCGCTTTCTAGAAAAGGTGCGCGTGATAATCCATCAGTATGACCTCGCCAGTTTCCATCTTTTAAACATCCGCACACTTTCCCTGGAAAGGTAACGATAGGAAGGGGTTCTGCAGTAAGCCGAAATGGACCATCAATCATGTGCGATACGACTTCCAGTAATTTCGGATGTGTGGCAAAACGAGCGATTTCAGGAACACTATGCTCGGGCGTCTTGAGTTGCCGTCGTGTTCCCCAGATACCGGCATAAGACTCTGGAGATTCAGGTCGAATCTTATCAAGCAGAATGGCCACACCCTCTTTTGCCTCTTCGATGGTAAGAACATCCTCAACGATTGCGTAACCTTGATTAATAAATTGCTGGCGATAGTCCTTAATTTTTTTTTGCTTTGACATATAATCTTCCCTATTTAAACTGTACCAAAGGATTATAAACGTGCCTTTTTTATAACTCTATTAATCGGCTTAATAGCGTCTCTGGATAACTTATTTCCCGTTACCCTGAACGCTATTTTTATCTTACAGGCTTCCGCGACCGTAGACTTGTTTCACTACGGTCGCGATTAGTTTCCCTACTGTATATCGTTTCCTGCTCGCAGCGATTTTGGTTAACCGTTCCTTCATATCATGGGAAAGGTCAAATTTCGTATCGCAATCAGCACATTCCCGCAAAACCTCTGAAACGGACGTCTTACGACTCCTGACATATGCTTCCAAACTCTTCACCTTTATGGTCGCTGTGTTTCCTCTGTATGATACGTACTTGTCGGAAGGATGGATAAAGGTGAAATAGGTGTCGATATCTGCCGATTGCCAACTATCGCGAGCTAAATTAAAGGCCTTCTTCAACCCAGCCAAGTCATCATTTTCGCTATTGTCGGCCTGATCTGCTGTCAGTGTCAGCAGCGGACCAAAAACAAGAAATAGTACAACTATTGTAGGATTGTGAAATTGAGACTTCATAGCCTGATCCTTCCTTTAGAACCTGTTTGAAAAAAGGGTATTAACCAGATTAGCTGATACCAGCCTGATCACCCCGTACACGAGTTATCTTTTGCGCAAGTATCAATAATCGGTTAGCTGCTTAAAACTTTTTCTTGATGATAGTTAGCGGATGATTCATTTGCATTAATTGTCCCATCTCTAAATTTCTTCATATCAAGACATGGTACTATAGCACCATGTTGCATAAGCAGTTCATGTAACGCTGTAACTGAAACTTGACCCGGCGTCGTTTCCAGATGTGCAGATAAAGCCGCAGCAGCGCCAGCAGCTTGCCCCATCGCCATGCATGAGGCTTGAACCCGTAAGGCGGAATTAGCCAACCGATCACTGCTCACACTCCGCCCAGCTACCAACAAATTTCGGCTCTCCTTGGGTATAAGTGCCCGAAGTGGAACAGTTGCTATGATTCCTTCGGACAAAGGCTTGGGTTTGACACCATCATGGTCATGGAGATCAATAGGGTAAAAAGAGTAAGAGATAGCATCATCAAAAATCCGTCCGCTGGTGTAATCTTGGTGGGTTATTTGCACCTCACCAACAATACGATAGGTCTCGCGCACCGCTGTCTCGGGCTGAGCTTTTAAAATACATGCATTTTCACAACCCGGCAGAGAACGCACAAAACGCAAGACACGCAACAAAGACTGACGACCTGCAATGTTGGTTTTTGTATGCCTGTCAGAGGTGGAGGCGTCAGCCTCAAAGACATGCTGGGCATTTTCACCGCCGCTTCGAAGAAAATTAATAAAACGCCCCCGCGGATTGCTTACATCACCATGCTGCAAACGACCATCTTCAATAGCCGCCGAAAAATGTGCTTGAATGCTCTCATCATCCAGCGATTCAATATCGTATCCACCTAGTTTGAAAATCAAGGTTCCGGGTTGCGTTTCTTCTTCACGTAAACGGGGCAAACCAATCATCCCCACAATATTGGCACCGCCAGTGCAATCAATTAACTGCTTGGTCATAATAGTCCGACGCATACTTTTACCTACAGTCTCTACTTTCCAGCCTTTTTCCGTTTCAGAAATTTCTGTCGGTATTTCGTAGAAATGTAATTGCACCCCCGACTGTAAACAAGCTTCCTCAGCAAGTGCAGCATAAACAGGACCGTTGATACGAATCTGATGCCACCAATGCCGAGGGGGTTGCACCGAAAAATCGGGCAACTGGCCGCTGTCGAGGGCTACGGCTTTAGTGACCAGCTCCCATCCAATACCAGCCACAATCTGCTGGCCCCAGGCATGAAAAAGACCAGGGAAAGAAACACCGCCTGTTGTGGTCACTCCACCAAGCTGACTACCTGATTCAACTAAGGCGGTCCGTTCCCCAAACCGGCTAGCTTGTATAGCAGCAATCGTACCAGTAGTACCACCGCCAATTACTAGTACATCTGTGTTGTCTGTTACATGTTCCATACTAACCTCTTCCTATTTTAGCCTTAAGAGCAGTGTTCCATTCATGGTCAGGTCCTTTGTCACACTGCCACCTCACTTTTCGATGTGCTCCTGCTACAACCTGATCAGGGGGCAGATCTCCGTTCTTATCAGGTTGCCATTGATCCGCAACCTGCGGATAAGTTTCTTGCAAGCTTAACTTGTTTTTTGACATTATGGTTATCTAATATTGGGAAGCTAATAATTCCTTTAAATTCTCTAAGCGTATATTCCAGTTTCAGCTTAATGTTGGCTAAGATATGTCGCACTTAACGTAGGTCTCTAGCTTCTGGACCACCTCACTATCACTCTACCAATTCATAATGCAATTTTCACCCGTAATCTGCGAACTTACCTCTGTGTACTGGTGAAATTCCATATCGATTCCTGTTGGGTCCTTGCACCAGATTTGCCAGCTATTATCGGCACCGATTTTTTTACCTCGAGTCTTAATGCCATTTCCCGTCAGCTGTTTTTCGACCGCATCAATGTCCTCAACCTCTAAGCAGAAGTGCTTGATCCTAGGCCGCTGAGGTGCTTCCCGGTTCTCGCCCGCTTTGAATACTTCTATAAAATTGGACTCGTTGATTTGCACGAGTTGAACGCCGTCTTTTATGAAGTCGAACTTCTTGGTGAAACCCAGCACATCACAATAAAACCATTGTGTCTTCTTCAAATCTACGGCTTCTATGCAGATGTGAGCTAGACATTTGATCATAATTTTCCTCCTTTTTGCCACAATGATTATAACAAAACGATAAACCATCAGCCCTGCACCAGACGAATTACCCTCAAAACGCTCATTCAATTCATAGTAGGCAGCACTTTATTTGATCGTCAGCAGATCGTGGAGTAAGAGTTGGCAACGACCTAATAGACATAGAGAAAGGCATTGGCATTTAGCAATAACAGACAAAAATCGGCTAAAGCTCGAATTTGGGCTGAAGTCGCCCACGGTTTCGGGTCTGGCGTGTAGTGCTGATAAACATCGAGTGTTTCGGTGTAGGTAAAGGGTTCTCCCGTCATTTCCTCAAACATGGTACGTTCGACAGAAACAGGGATGGCTTGTGGTGTGGGTAAGTGTTGCTGATGATAGTTGGTCATCTGTTCTACGAAG
>Ga0066843_10000609_pt1 | contig 11458 bp, 8 predicted proteins | sample ETNtaG_15_FD_66663 | JGI IMG/M metagenome (GOLD analysis project Ga0066843, IMG submission 66663) | Marine microbial and viral communities from oxygen minimum zone, Eastern Pacific Ocean - ETNP201302PF89A | ecosystem: Environmental > Aquatic > Marine > Oceanic | place: Pacific Ocean: Eastern... | reverse complement strand
AATGACGACCTCGTTCTTGTGCGCGGCTACCGGCGCCGTCAGGGCATACTCACCCGAAGTGGAGAGCCCAAAAAGCTCGGAGCTCTCATCCAGGACAGGGGGGAGCTCGTTATGGTGAATCGAAACCGCGGCTCGGGCACACGCATCCTGACCGATCGCCTTCTGGCCGCCGAAGCCGATGGGCTGGGACTGAGCCTGGATGAATTGACCCCTTCTCTCCGCGGCTACGAGATCGAGGCCCGCTCCCACAACGCAGTGGCCACTTCGGTCGCCATGAAGAAGGCTGACTGGGGTATCGGCATCGAAAACGCAGCCCGCGATTACGAGCTGGAATTTACTTTCATGAATGATGAGATTTTTGATTTCGTCATCCCGAAAGCAAAGCTGGAATCCCCGGCGATACGCGCTTTCCTGGAAATCCTGAATCAGGAGGAGACTCGCGGTCAGTTAGAAGGGATGGGATTTGCCGCGGTATGATTGTGTGACATGTCTGGAACAAGTTCTTGAAAGGTTCAAGATTCAGGATTCAGCAAGATTCAGGATTCAGAAGCTCGAATCCAGTATCCAGTATCCAGTATCCAGTATCCAGTATCCAGTATCTGATTCCTGAATCGCACATGAGACTCAGCACTTGCCATGCTGATTAATCCGCAGCTCCTATGAACGTCCTTTTCTTACCTGTCACCAGTTCCATCACGCGGCCTTTGACAATGGGGGTGACTTCGACCTTGCCCGTAGTGACCTTCACGAGCGAATAGTTGTGATTCAGACCCTCTATCGGGCTTAGACCGGTATCCACGGTGAACACGCCGCCTTGCGCACGGATGTTCGCTGACGGGGTCACCACGTCCAGTCGCGCACCTGCGGCGATCTCGATCTCCAGTCTGCCGTAGGAGCTCATCGGAATCCTGAGCACGTGATAGCTGTTCCTCTCTTCCAGGAAGGACTGAAGAAAATCGACTCTGATGCTGTTCTTCATGTCCACCTTCGTTCCGTCCGCCATAAAGAGCATGCCGTCGGAAACCTGTGTAGTCGGCGGAACGACTCTCAGCGGACCATTGGCATCTGTTTGCACTTTCCCGCTGTAGCCGCTCAGGACGGTCCCATCCAGCAGCATTTCAACGACTTTCTTGCCATCGAAATGCCGGCCGCAGCCGAGCACGTAGACATCCGGGCTCTCGCGTCTACGCGACACGTAGTAGATGCTGTAACTGTCCGTCGCGGATGCGAGGTCCTCCGGGCATAGGAAAGCGTCCGGACTGTCGATCTGTCCGCTGAGCGACTGTCTCAGATCCGCTGCCATTGGCGGCAGCACGCCAGCCTGAATCTCACGATACAGATTCAGGCCACGTGCCAGTCCACGGACGTTTGAGACGCACTGGACGAGTTTGGATTGCTGTCTCGCCCTCATAAAAAACGGAACCGCAATCGCCATCAGCAAGATAATAATGGAGCCGGCAACGACCATCTCCAGCACGGTAAAACCGCTGCGAGTGCTCTGGTTTCCTGATGATCGCATTCTGAAATAACTGCCTCAAGAACGGCTGCCGCCAGTAATAAACAGATCGTCACCCAAGGCTGGGGATTTGTCCAACACAGGTCAATCGAGTGCGCGAACGGTCTTACTACCTCGCCATCTTCGCCGTCTCGCTGGCCTTCAATTGGAGGGCCAGATACGCGGTGTCTTCATCCTTTGAAACTTTGAACCCGCCAGGGAGTTCATCAATCCGGCAGTATGCCGCAGGTGTCAGAATCGCTGAGCCGGAAGTCACGGTCACTTCCGTGATATAGGAGGTGTCCAGTCCAAAAGGCGGGGTGACGGTCACACTGAGTTCTGCGCCCCTGGTAGAAATCAGGCCGGCATGGGTGGCGATCTCGACCAATGCCTTTGCCCCCGGCGCGACTGTCGCGGTAATCTTGCCATCGCTGGTCTGCGTGATGCTCACCAGAATGTGCCGAAGGCCACCTGGAGCAGTAAATCCCGTGACAGGGAGCATCGCCGGCTGCCCCCGTGCCGGGCTGATGACAATATCTTCGCCGAACTGCAGGCCGGCACCATCGCTGACCAGCTCGCCCGCTGAAATTTCCTCGTCGCCAGTGATGTGGGTTTTGTGGATGATCAGCATGCCCGCGGATGTGGCACCTGACCCGATAGTCATATTGAGACTCTTCTCAAAACCGAAGTGCCGAGGGCAGGCCAGCATCAGGCTGTCTGCATCGTCTTCTTCATGGCGGGAAACGTAGAACAGGGAATAGCTGTCTTCGCCTTCCTCTTCATCGTCGGGGCACTTGAAGCCGGCCGCGGGGACATACTGGCTGAGCTCATCCTTTAGATCCGCGCCCTGTGCCGGGTAAATGTTCTGGTCATTCGAATACTGAATCAGACCGGCATTGATCTGCATGAGGTTGCTCATGCAACCTGCAAGCCGGCTCTTGTCACGCACGAACCCGATGACGGGGAACAGGAGCGAAATGATGATCAGTATGATCAGCGTGACCGCCATTAACTCAGTGAGTGAGAGGCCGGATTGCCTCCGGGGTGTCATGTGGAAAGTGGAATGGTGGGTTGAGTGGAATTGGGTCACTACGAACCATTATTCCATCATTCCATCTGTCCATCATTCAATTATTCCATCATTCCACCTCCATACTCTGTCCACCTCTTCCAAAACTGGTTTCCAAGCAGGCAAGCAAGTTTAGAATGCGCCGACCCGCAGTAATCCATCTTCAGCCTTAACTTCAGAGAGAGCACCATGAGGTTCCATGCATTTATCATTACTCTGACACTGGCCGCTTCCCTTTCCGCAGATACGGTTAATTTCAAGAACGGCGACAAGCTCACCGGCGAAATCCTCAAGCTCGGGGGCGGCAAACTTACGTTTAAAACGGCCGCCCTGGGCACGGTGCAGATCAGCACCAGTGATATCGCGTCTCTAAGTGGTGAGACCGATATGAACGTCAAGGTCAAAGGGCAGGACGCGAAAGTCGGCCGGCTCACACCCCAGGGCAACAGCACCAACCTGGTCGGAAAAGACCCACTCAACGCTATCGCCGCCGACCAGTTCGACTCCATCGAAACTCTCGCCTCACTACAGGCTGCCATCTCTGCCCAGGGTCAGCAATTCAGCGGAGGAATCGACGTCGGCATCAGCAGCACATCCGGTAATACAAACACCGAATCCTTCTTTGTCCGTGGAAAGGCCACCCTGTCCGAAGTCATGGCTGGTGGATTCAAGGATCCGCTCTCTATCAAAGCAGACTATCTCTACAAAAAGGAAAACGAAGAAATCACTGCCCGCCGCGGCCAGCTCGAAGGCAGGTATGACAGCCTGTTCCTGGAAAAGACTTCAGTCTTCTTCCTCGAACGAGTCGCTTTTGATGAATTCAGCGACCTGGACCTGCGTGTCGAAGAGCAGCTCGGCCTTTCGCAGAAATTTATCACGCAGCCCCGCTACTCAATCTCGGGTGACCTCGGTTTGACCCGCATCGATTCCTTCTTCGAGACATCCGAGGATGAAGGCGAGTTCGGGCTTGTCGTGGGCGGCCATGTTTCCTGGCGGATTATTGGCAGCCTCTATTTCACCGAAGATATCGAATTCAAGCCTACCTTTGATGATTTCAGTGATTACCTCATGAAGGCCGAAACCGGGCTCGCCACCAAGCTCTCCGCACAGTGGAAAGTCTCACTCATCCACCAACTCGATTACGATAACAAGCCCCCAACGGGCACAAGCGGCACAGACAAGAACCTGATCTTGACGTTCGGTTATTCGTTCTGACGGACAGTACTTACGCGGCAGAGGCACCAAGAGCGCAAAGGAATGAACTGATCCTTCCTTCTGTTCTTGCCAGAACCGACCAACTTAGTAATGACAAGTCCGCGGCTTGCACGGATTATCTGGTTTGCAAAGGTGTGCAGATCGTCCAAGTGCACGAGGCATGGATTACGCGCAGGACGCGCCTCCACTTTACCGACCACAAACTGACCGGATGGCTTCAAGACTCTTTCCACTGTTCCTGATTGCGTCCTCTGTCTGTGCGGAGCCTGCGTCCGACAAAGAGCTCTCAATTACCACGGAATACTGGCTGGGTTATCAGGTCCGCTACAATAAGTGGAATACGATTTGGGTAAACATCAAAACGGGCGGGACAGCCTGCAAGGGCACCCTCAAATACAAGGGAAGGAATGGTAACCGGCTGGTCGCCAAATCCATCGATGTCAGAGCCGGCAGCCAGATGCTGGTGCCGTTTTACGTCTGGTTGTATTCTTCGAATGACCGGCTCGAGTTTCGTTCAGCCGATGGCGCCATCCAGGACATCACCCCACCCGCGCTCAGAACTGAAATCCAGGAACATACGACCACGGTGGCGATCCTGGGCAGGCTGCAGAAACCGTTCATGAACGACCCGCTTCAGTGGCTGAGATTCGTTCACCTGTCGCGAGACGAGCTGCCGGGCGATATTCGCGCCTACGATGCCATGGATGTTCTTATCTGGGTCGACCCCGATTTCGATAAACTCACCCCCTCACGCACGAGGGCACTCAGAGAATGGGTAAAGTTCGGCGGTGAGCTGGTCATCATCCCCGGGGAGGGTTGGAAACGAATCGCCAGCTCACCGATCGCAGAGCTCATGCCCGCGCTGCCGGCGGAATCCTATGAACGAACGGACTGGCAGGTGTTGAGCTCGCTCAGCGGGAAAGAGCCACTCGGTGGTCAAGGCCAATGCTGGAGGCTGGGAGATGATGTGGACACCATGTGGGCCTCCAGCGATGCCGGTCTTGGCCTTGTGACGATTCTGGGTTTTGATCCTGGAAGCAGGCTTTTCCACAATTGGAAGGGCATAGACTACGTGTGGGATCGTGTGCTCGGATGCCAGGAACTGCAGACGAAAACTCAGGCCGGAACCAAGTTATCGAAGACAACGCAATTCTGGAACTCCCTGCAGCAGTTCAGCCGTGTCCGTGCAGTCAGGTTCGGAAGCATTCTGCTGTTCCTTCTGATCTATACGCTCGTCATCGGGCCGGGTGATTACTTCCTCTTGAAGAAAGTGCGACGCAGCCATCTGACATGGGTCACCTTCCCGCTGATCGTCGCAGGCACCATCGGCTATACCTGCTGGTGGGCCATCACGGCTAAAGGCGGACAATTCCGGGGCAACACAGTCACCTTGATCGACGCGTTACCTGACGGGAAGGCGCGCTTCCATGAATACAGCCTGTTGTTCAGTCCTAGGGCCGGACGTTTGAAAATGAGTGGCCCCAGCCAGTGCTGGATAGGGCCTGGCCCTGAATACATGCAGAATCACTACGATGACTCAAGCCGGCTGAGTTTCGATGAGGACACATCCGTCCTCGACCTACCGGTCCAGCAATGGAGCCGGAAGCGCGTACAGTTGCATTTCTCAGACGAGTTTTCTGGAGAGCTCGTCCTTCGATATGTTGAAACCACAAATTTGAAAAAGGTAGCACAGCTCGTGAACGGGACTGCGATGCATTTCAGTGATGGGCATCTGCTCATGAACAATAAAATTTTTCAAGTGCCCGAGATGACAGCAGGAGACGAGGTGGAAATCCTGCCTGAGATATCGAGAAGTAGACGGTCAATGAGCGTGTATGCATTCCAGGTGATGGACTACTACCGATTCGGGCCGGCGGCGCCCCCTCCGAATCCTGGCTCGACCGGCAGAATGTCGACGGATATCAGAAACCATCCTCTCCTATTGAGGAATCCAAAAACCGGAAGCCGATTTATTCGTCCACCTCGAGTTCATTCGATCAATCATGCGGATCTCATCCCAGGTCGAAATAACCGAAAGCGCGTCATCTTCGTCGGCAAGACAAAGCTGAAGGCGCGTCTCAAAATCGAAGCTGTCACCCCCGAAAGAGAAAGGCAGGATGCGTACGTTCGGGCCATCGTCAGAGTCGAGGAACAGCCATGATCAAGATCAGGAGTCTGAGGAAGAAATACAAGAACCTGGTCGCTGTAAGAGATCTCAATCTCGATATCGCAGAGGGCGACCTGTTCGGTTTCATCGGCCCCAACGGCGCCGGTAAAACGACGACCATCAAAATACTCGCAACGCTGCTTCAGCCCGATGGCGGAAGCGCATGGGTGGACGGACATTCCGTCAAGACCTCAGGCCACAGAGTGCGGCAGAGCATCGGTTACATGCCCGATTTCTTTGGCATCTACGATGAGATGACCGTGACCGAATACCTCTCATTCTTCGGCGCGGCGTACGGCATCAAGCCAAATGCCCGTCGAGTCATCATCGACGACGTCCTGGAGCTTACCGACCTTGCGGAAAAGCGCGACGCCCTCATTCAGAATCTCTCCCGCGGTATGCAGCAACGACTCGGTCTGGCGAGGGTGTTGGTCCACGACCCCCAGGTTTTGCTCCTCGACGAACCAGCATCCGGTCTCGACCCTCGCGCGCGTATCGAGATGAAGGCGCTCCTCCAGGAGCTGCAGAACATGGGCAAGACCATCCTCATCTCATCGCACATCCTTACCGAGCTCGCCCAGCTCTGTAACAAGATCGGTATCATCGAGAAAGGGGAGCTGATCTATTCCGGCACCATCGAAGAAGTCGTCACCCAAATGCAGGGCGGCCGACGCATTCAGGTCTCCGTTCGCGGCGACATGGAATCTGCGCACCGGGTCCTCCTCGAGCTTGGTATTACCTCCATCGAGCAGACCAACGGCTATCTTTCTGCAGAGGTAAGTTTCAAACTGGATCTCGCAGACATCTCCACCGCGCTCTTCAAAGCCGGGCTGCCAGTGACGCGTCTTCATGAGGAGGAGTTACAGCTCGAAGATGTCTTCATGAGCGTCACGGAAGGCGGCGTGCAGTAGAGTAGGGAAGATGTGAATGGTGAATGGTGAATAGTGGAAGATGTGAATGGTGAATGGTGAACGGTGATTGGGGCTTTCGATTTAATCCGATGAGGCTGCCTATAGTATTATTGGACGCTCCTGATACTCCCATCTTCCACTATTCACGATTCACATCTTCCACTATTCACCATTCACCATTCACATCTTCCACCGTCCACCATTCACATCTCCAGTAATCCATCATGAAAAACAGACCCAACATTCTCTGGATATCCATCGAAGACATAAATCCGCGTTTTGGCTGCTACGGGGACAAGGTCGCGCGTACGCCAAACATCGACAGGCTGGCCGCAGGTGGCTGCATCTATCCAAATGCATTCAGTACTGCTGGTGTCTGCGCACCCAGTCGCTCGGCGATCATCACCGGGATGTATCAGACGTCCATCGGCACCCATCACATGCGGACCACACACCAGAACCGCGAGACGCCGGAAATGCCGACTCCTTACTCTGCAGTGATTCCACATTATGTGAAAGCCTTCACAGAGTATCTGCGCGCCGAAGGCTATTACTGCACCAACAACAGCAAGACGGATTATCAATTCACGCCTCCCATCACCGCATGGGATGAATTGAGCAACAAGGCCCACTGGCGGAATCGGCCCGAGGGCGCCCCGTTCTTTTCGGTATTCAATCCGACCATGACCCACGAAAGCGGCATGTGGGGGGATGATGATCTGGCAGAGGGACGAAAGTTCGAGCGAAAGACAGATCCTGAAGATGTCGTGATGCCTCCATACCTGCCGGATACACCCAAAGCCAGGGCCGCGTTTGCACGGCACTACGACACGCTGGAAAAGGCGGATGAATTTGTTGGCCAAGTGCTGAGTGAATTGGAAGAAGACGGTCTCGCAGACGACACGATTGTCTTTCTATGGAGCGATCACGGCGCAGGACTGCCCCGGGGAAAGCGCTGGCCTTACGATGCCGGCATTCGTATTCCGTTGATCGTTCGCTGGCCGGGCACGATTGAGCCGGGCACGAAAACGGATCAGTTGGTGAGCCTGGTGGATCTCGGACCCACCGTGCTTTCGCTCGCGGGCGTGAACCCGCCATCACACATGCAGGGCCAGCCATTCGTTGGCGACAGCAAACAGGAAAGAGAGTTCATCTTTGCCGCCCGCGATCGCCATGACGAATCGTACGACATGGTCAGAGCAACCCGCGATAAGAGATTCAAATACATGCGAAACTTCCGTCCCGACCTTCCTTACCTTCTCTGGATTCCATATCGCAACAAGCACCCGGTCATGCAGGAGATGTGGCGTCTGCAAGCCGAGGGCAAGCTCGAGGGGCCGAAGGCGCTCTTGATGCAGAACACCCGCCCGAGTGAGGAGCTCTACGACATAGAGGCCGACCCGTGGGAGATAGACAACCTTGCCGAAAATCCGGGACACTCAGAAACGCTGGCTCGAATGCGAAAGGCCATGGACGACTGGCGCGACGAGGTAGGTGACCTGGGCGACATAGCGGAAGACAAGATGGTCGCAAGCTGGTATCCGAACGGTGAGCAGCCCGGCACCGCCGCGCCGGTGTTTGTGCCGATATCAACTCAGAGCCCGGGACGGGAGCCCATGCCACAAGGTGGCACGGTCGATGGGCCTGCTCTGCTGCAGATTCACTGTGCCACTCAAGGCGCGTCAGTCGCGTGGACAACCGAGCAGGGGGAGGACGTTCACTGGAATCTGTATTCAGGCCCAATAAAGCTGGATGCAGGTTCGACATGTATCCGCGCGCGCGCCATCAGAATCGGTTTCAAAGAGAGCGAAGAGCGAGAGGCCACATTTGATGTGAACTGATCAGTCTTCTACTGGGAACCGTTCATTCCTCGGCTGGCTCGTCCGCCTCCTCCTCTTCGCCAATGCGACTGAGGTAAATCCGCCGGCCAAGAGTTCGGTGATAGTCCGAGAATTCCCTGTCGGCCGGTGCGTTCTTCATGGCGTACAAGAACATCCGCACCTTGGCATCGAGGTTGTCCATCATGTGAACAAAAAACGCTTCGGGGGTGGATGGCACCACCGGTGAGCCCCATTCCTTTTCACCTTGGTGAGCGAGGATAATGTGCTCGAGGTGAAGGAGAACGTCATCGGGAAAGTCAGGCACCATGCCCGCATGTTTTCGAAGTAAGTCGCGCCCCTGAATGATATGCCCGATGAGACGGCCTTTGGCTGTGTAATCGACCTTGAATTCGCCGGCGATCTCCTCGGTTTTGCCGATGTCGTGCAGTACCGCACCGGCAATGACGAGGTCTTTATTCAGCTCCTGATAGTTGTCGAGCAACCGAAGGCAGTTGTCCGTCAGCCAGACCGTATGTTCCAGCAGTCCCCCAAAGTAAGGGTGATGCATCGACTGCGCGGCGGGCACTTTCCTGAGCACCTCCTCCTTCGCTCCAAGGATACTGTGAACCACGTGGCGGATATGTTCGTCTTCGATGCGGTCGACCATCTGCTTCAGGCGTGCCCACAATTCGTCAATGTCATACTCAGACCACTCCTGCAGCCATCGGACGTCGAATCCCTCCTCAAAATCACGATCCTGCAGCAGGCGCATCCGCTGAATGTTGAGCGAAGGCTTGCCTTTGTACGTGCGGACCTCGACCTCGACTTTAACGATGTCCCCGGCCTTCAGCTCCCGGTAACGATCGATGTCCTCCCAAATCCTCGAGTCAGTGATGCCGGTGCGATCTTTGAGGCGAATCGCCATGAACTCTTCACCATCCGATTTGGTGCGGATATCGATAGACTCCACTACGAAGAAAGAGATCTCGACATCACCTTCCTGAAGTTGATTCAGCCTCTTGAAATCTGGTTGTTTTCGAATGGGCATAGGTCTGTCAGAATTGAATCAGAGTTTTCCTGAACTGAGCGATCCTGAGACCCGTCCCTATGTGTCATAGCTGCGCAGCCCGGGGTGGGGTCTAAAGGCTCTTTCTTTCGCTATACTACCGTTCGCCTCCAACAACTGAAGCAGATTTGTTCGTCCTTCCACGAGCGATAACATCCATTGGTCGCAGACATCAACAGTACGCTCCATCCCTGTGTCGCTGATTCAAGTAAAAAACCTGTCTAAGATTTACAAAGTCTACCGAAAGAAGCCTGGCTTTCTGGGCGCGGTGAAGGGCCTGTTCCATCGTGAATACAACGACGTCCGTGCGGTCGATGGCGTGAGCTTCGATATCGAAAAAGGGGAAATGGTCGCCTTTCTAGGCCCAAACGGCGCCGGCAAGACAACCACGCTGAAAATGCTCTCGGGACTCATCTATCCAACCGGCGGCACCGCCAATGTCATGGACCACATCCCCTGGCAGAGGGAAGATGATTATCGACGGCGATTCTCCCTCGTCATGGGGCAGAAGAACCAGTTGTGGTGGGATCTGCCGGCCGAGGAGTCCTTCATCCTCAACAAGGAGATTTATGGCGTTGATGATAGAAGTTACAGGGAGCGCCTGGAGGAATTAACGGAACTGCTTCAGGTCACCGAGATCCTGAGCCAGCCTGTGCGGGAGGTCTCCCTCGGCGAGCGAATGAAGCTGGAACTCATCGCCGCGCTCCTTCATTCACCCGAGGTGCTCTTTCTGGACGAGCCAACCATCGGCCTCGATGTGATAGCGCAGCGCACGATTCGTGAATGCATCGCACGTTACAACCGCGAAAAAGACGTCACCATCCTGCTCACAAGCCATTACATGCGTGATGTGGAAGAGCTCTGCCAGCGCGTGCTCGTCATCAATCACGGCAAGATCGAGTACGACGGAAATCTAACCGGAATTCTGGAGAAGTTTGCCCAGCACAAGCTCCTGCATATTCGATTCAGGAATTCCCCAGCAGAGCATGAGCTCAAGGATTTCGGAATAGTCGTCAAAAATGACCCACCTACAGCAACCATTGAAGTAGCCAGGGCAAGTGTGCTCGATGCGAGCGCCCAACTCATGCAGAAATATGACGTAGAGGACTTGAGTATCGAAGAAGTACCGATCGAAGAAGTCATGGCTAACATGTTCGAGACAAAAGGACCCGAGAACGGGAATCCGTGACCAAATACTGGACCACATTCAAAGTCGGACTCTCAGAACGCCTGGTCTACCGGTTCAACTTCTTTGCTGGGGTCTTTGTTAATTTTCTGCCATTAGTTACACAGTTCTTTCTCTGGAGCGCGGTATTTGCCACAAGGGACGACGAGCCCATTGCAGGGTACACCCTGTCTTCAATGATGGCCTACTACATGCTGATCCACGTGGCCAGAAGCTTTTCGTCTATGCCCCAACTGGCCAGGACAACCGCAACAGAAATTCGAGATGGGGAATTAAACAAATACCTGATCCGCCCGATTGATTATATGGGGTACACCCTGTCCCTCCGTGTGGCGCACAAGCTCTGCTATTACCTCATGGCCAGCCTGCCTTTTGCAGTCGTTTTTACATGGCTGATTTACTCAGGCTATTTTGCGCCCTGGCCTGGCTGGGAGACTTTTTTCTACTTTGCCTTGTCGCTCGCGATGGCATTCACCATTGGCTTCCTGCTGCATATGATGTTTGGCCTGATCGGTTTCTGGTTTCTCGA
>Ga0066843_10000607_pt1 | contig 11469 bp, 10 predicted proteins | sample ETNtaG_15_FD_66663 | JGI IMG/M metagenome (GOLD analysis project Ga0066843, IMG submission 66663) | Marine microbial and viral communities from oxygen minimum zone, Eastern Pacific Ocean - ETNP201302PF89A | ecosystem: Environmental > Aquatic > Marine > Oceanic | place: Pacific Ocean: Eastern... | reverse complement strand
ACCTCCATGAGAGTAGGATTTTCTAGACTTAAAATACAAATCAGATAATTTAATTGAATTAATTTGTTTAAAATCTTTTTTAGTTAGTTTCTTTTTATGGGTTATTATTCCATAGTCCATGTATTGTTCTTTTAAGGGTGAGATTTCTTCTTCGCTTAGGTATGATATCATATTATATTTAATCATATGACTGTGAAGGGTTCTTACAAAGTCGCTGGAGCTATCCTTATCTATGATATATGTAAGCCTCTCTATACCGTTTTTATGGACATTGAATAGAGCGTTATCAATAGCCTTAGACGTTGTGACGCAAGCCTTGGAGGATAATAGCTGTGCATGGAGAGCCTGTTCATCAAAGTTTAAGTCCATCCTTACGTTAGGAATTACGTTAACTCTAGGGGTAGTTATTGTCCTGTTGTCTATTGGAACGTGATCTAAATGAGGCTCATGATAAAGGTTTCCAATATGCACCGTCTCGAAATCATATTCAAATTCAATTCCAAGAAGAGATAGCGCGCTTTCCGCAATTTTTTCGGGGCTAATTGTGTTAATTTTGCTTAAGGTCTCGTTTGAGGAATAGGAGTATTTACTTCCTCTCATGTCAGGAATAAGCGAGATGACTTTATCTTTATCAGACCAATATGGTTCACATGATGAAGGTGTAGCTATGGAAAACATAACTACCATTTTCTTATTCTCGGATGAAGCTATGTGGCTTACTAATGAGTCGGGGCCAACATATAATATACTTTTTTCTATTATGTAGGAAAGCTGATTTGGGTTAGCTTGCCCACACGCAGTATAACAATAAGGATTGTTTATCTTCATGCCCTTCTGTGGGCCAACAAGCACTATCTTAATATTATTTTCTTTTAGTTTTGGAATAAGGATATCTAGAACTTCATTCCAATAGTCATAGCGTTTTGACGTTAGCTCAGAGGAAGGCTGTATTACAATAAAACCATCCTCAATTGAAAGAGGAAAAAATTTATTGTAAATATAGGGCTTGTCGATTTTCGCTCCGCTATTTAGAGCATATGATTCTATTAAGTGCATTTTAGTATTTTATGTCAAAAGCTATTTTATCTTTTCCGTTTCTGGAATAATTAGATATTCTTTGTGTGTTAACGTATGGCAGGAAGCCGATCTCAAAGAACCCTTTATGATCTTTTCTTCCTTCAAGCCAGAGAGCGTCATCCATTTCGTTCATGTAGTCTATGACCGCATGGACATGGGGGTTCATGTCCAGCACGGATTGGTTTTCTTTTTTAGTCGCTACGTATAAATTACAGTCAGGATAAAGCTCTTTAAGAGACTTAAACAAAGCAGTAGATAGAAAAACATCTACCTCTGAGTCGGGCATAACATAGATAATCCTTTTTCCTTCGTCTTCTTTTCCAAGAATTTCAGAAAGCTTTAACTCTTTCTCTTCTGACCCACCTTCTGAGGCGACTTTTCTAAAATAGTTTTCTATGTTTTGTCTTTGTTGTCCATTGGATAATTGTTGTGTCCAGTATTTATGGCCTTGGTCATTTCCGTCGACTTCCATGCCTAGAATATGTTTATACATATAAATGAGCCACTCTGAGTTATCTTCTATGTCAGGAATGGTGGCATGCTGGTTGAGATTTCTCTTTTCCTCAAGTTTTAAAAAATTAAATTCGGTAGGCTCACAAGAGTCCAGAAAATCTTCAACCTGTTTCCCTACGCTTGTTAAGGAAAAATTATCCAGCGCCCAGTTTCTTCCGGTCTCGCTTAAATCAAATTTTTCTTTAGGATCAAGCTTTAAAACATAATCTAATTTTTCTGCTATGGATAGCGGAAGAGTGGAGGCTTTTCGAAACTCAGTCCCATGTTCTCTGTACTCCGCCCAATCTAAAGGAATCGTTCCCGAGCCTTCCTCACAAGACTCTTCTCCGCAGCTATAATTAGTGACTAGCGTCACGACTCCAGATAACTTTGCCTCTTGTATAGGAATCTCCTGCCCTCCGCTTGTGAACGGATGACAGTAGGCATCCATTAAATTATAAATTTCACTAAGCTGTTGCTCTGTTACTCCGCATGCAACGCTTGGTGTAACCAAAGTTTTTTGGTCACAGTTTCCACATCTCTCATCTTGCCCTGTATATTCTTTAATTTCATACTTCCGGCATGCCTTGCAAATATAAGTCGTCAGGATTTCTGATTTATCTATTTTGTATTCGTCCGCAAGCTTGTGAATGTTCCATCCTTCTTTCCAGTGCGTGTGGAATAATAAGCGAGTCTTTGTGTCTGGGTTTTTCTTTTTAAATAAAGAGTACCCTTCTAAAAGATTGGGTACAGATTTCCTTAACTGGTTTCGGAATACAAATCCGATAACGAAGGTATCGTCAGTTATGCTCTGCGTATTCCTGTGTTCGAGTCTCAGGTCATTGGTAAGTCTTGAGAAGGAGCTTTCATCTATCGCTCCATGCATTGTTCTGACGTGAGTATGTTTTAATTCGTGAAACCTTTTCGTCGCAAAGGAGCTCCAAATCCAGTAGTTCTTTATTTTAGGAGCTATCTTGATGGCGTTTGGATAAATAGGTAGCGAGTCTAAAGTTGTCCATATAACGGAGTTTATTTTATCAAACCACGGTTTCTTTGTCGCATATTCGACTCCCCAAATATCTTGGACGGCTATATACACGTCTGGTTTTTCGCGAGCTATTGTTTTATCGAGTAGATAGGCTCCATAGTTAGTGTCTCTTTGAAACTGAGGGTCTTTATTGGAGTTTATTTTAGAAAGCTCGGTTGCGTTAGAGGGTAAACAGCCGATTGATTTCCAAGGTGTCCTAATTAGGTCAGGACTAGCTTCGCTTGTTCCGCAACAATAATTAACAATATCATATTTGTTAGTTTTGTGCAAATAGGAAAGAAGGGCTCGGCAGTTCCTGCCGAACCCTGTTTTAGCTAAACTGAAATCGCTGTGAAACAGTATCTTTTTCTTCTTCATTCTACCACGGATCTTCTTCGTCTCCGGCTCCCGTTGAGCCATCTTCCAATAAGCCGCCGTCCTCTTCTTCGGGATCCTCTTGCTTAACGGGGGCTTTTTCTGCGTTTGCATTAACCGCTTTCTTAATAGCTTCTTTAATGTTCCGCTCGAATATATGACGTAGGGAAATAACTAAGTATTCTCTTAAGGCCTTAGCTTCTCCGAAATAAAACCCTATTAAGAAACTGGTTTTCTTACTAGTGTCCTCCTTGTCATCCCTAGTCACGGCAAAGGAAAAACCAAGTTGCTTATTGTCCTTCATGTAAGGGCTAAACTTCATCTTAACAACCTGCTTAGGGCTGTCATGGTAAGCAGAGAACTCATCGTTTGAGTCTAAACAGTGCAAAATGCTTCCTACCTCCGTTGCGCTAAGTTTGAATACCCCCTTCGCAGAAGGGTCTTTACTCGCGAACTTGCCGATCTTCTTCTTGGCATCCCAAGAAGCCTGCTTTATATAGTTTACATAGACGCAGCTGTCCTTCGCGCTTACATTGAAAGAACAAGCAGCGCCCGTATTGCGTGGATTTGGTTTATAGAACTGTATCATAACAACATATTAATAATAAAACACCTTGTAGATTTTGTCAAGATTTATTTTTTAAATCAGATAATTTTGTGTATATTTTGTGGCTTTGGGATTTTATCTCTTGGATAAAGACGCAGTCGTCTTTCCTTACTCCCCTAACCATAACAATATCCTCTTCTTGAGGGACGTCGCCTCCGTTTAAGGCTCTACATTCTTGGATTTGTCCATCATTGAAAATAAGCCCTGTGCAAAACGAGGTCTCATCAGATATTTGATACCGAAGGTACTTTGTTTTGCGAGCTTTTCTGGAGGTACCAGAATAGTATTCAGTAATGAATCCAGTAAAAGTCACTAAGGAATTAACAGGACGCTCAAAGACTTCCCTTATGGTTATTGAGTTTGGTTTTGTTTCCTTGAATATTGCATTCAACCCTTTCCCGTGGTTGTAACCAAGCAGTTTCCTTTCGTAATACCAATTTGCAAAATCTTCATTCTTGCTATTCTGCATATAAATATCACGGTATGGAATGTAGTTTCTTTTTATTGTGCCGAGTCGGCTATCCTTAATTTGACTCACTCCCTTATCGTTCAGAGTCTTGTTTAAAAATTTAACTATTGCGAATAGATCGTAGTCATTCTCTTCACCTAGCGGGGTAACCAGCAGTTTCTCTCTGGGAGTAAGGAGGTTCCACAGCTGAGCCTCAAGAACGACCTTGCTTCTTATCTGTTTGAAGCCTTCTAAGGCCCCCGCTTGGATTAAAGCTGACAATACCCCTATAGAAACTCCCGCCTCGTTGGCGGCTTGGAATATTTCAAACTTGTTAGAGTATTCATTTCTAAAATTATTTAGTTTTTCTATGGTTTTATCTGATATCCCTTTAACAGATAGTAGTCCGAATCTAATATCATTTCCCTCAACTGAAAAATCTAATTCAGATTTTATTATGTGTGGAGGTAGGAGCTTTATGCCAAAAGCATGGAGTTCTCTTTGTATTTTTCCAACTTCTTCAAGCGGATTTGGTTCATGCTTAGTCATCTTCAGCAAGGAAAGAAAGAATTCCTTTGGATGATTAAACTTAAGGTATATCGTAATAGCAGACAGCGAAGCATAAGCTAGGGAGTGAGATTTATTGAAGGAATAATTTGCAGAGTCCTCTAGGATTTTCCATAAAACTTCACCTGCATCAACGTCGCCTTTAGATCCCGTCCACTCATTGCTTAGCCTATTCTCCTCAATCTTTTCGTTGATCTTCTTTTTCCATTTCTTGACCTCGGAAACCTTTTTCTTTCCGACTATCCGGCGTAAGACCTCTGCTTCGTCAAGGGTGAATCCAATTTTATGAGCCATCTGCATTAACTGTTCTTGATACAGAGCTACCCCTCCTGTGCTTTTTAGAATCTCATCGAACAGGGTATGAATGGGTTCGTAAACATCGTTATTGCAGTAATTAGCGTACTGGTCAACGAATTGCATCGCCCCGGGCCTACCTAAAGCAAGAACGGCGCTTAGTTGCTCTAAGCTTTTAGGTTTTATCTTTTGGCAAACACCGTAGTTTGCGTCAGCTTCTATCTGAAAAAGCCCGTGTTGGGTTTTGAGGTCGTCTAGGTGGCTGTAGATTTTTTCATAGTCATTTAAGTCTATGTTCAAAGGATTAATTCCTATCCTGTTACAGGCGTCGTAAACAACGGAGACACTCCTAAGTCCAAGGATATCTAACTTAACGTTAGATATGGACGCCCAGTTCATATCGAAAGACGAGACTTGGTTTTTGTCAGAGGTTAGCTCTGTAGGTACATTTTTATCTATATAGTCATAAGAGAGCAGAACTCCCGAAGGATGCACGCTTTTGTTTTTAATTAAGCTTCTAAGCCTTAACGCTGTACCATAAACCTTTTCGTTTTCGTCACACCACTCTTTGAACTTTTTGACTTTTTTATAAGCGTCTTCAAGGTCGTGTACCTGACCGTATACCTTCGGAATCAAAGCGGAGACTTCGTTCATTTCGACTTCCGTTTTTCCTCCTGCTATTTTACCACACTCCTTGATTAGAAGTTTACTGCTTAAGGTATTCAGAGTGAGGATCTTGCAGGTTCTTCCCTCGAACTTTTCCTCAAGGTATTTCAGTACCTTATGCCTGTTGTAGTAGCAAATATCTAAATCAACATCACACATAAGTGATCCGTCTAGGTAAACTACTCCGTCGACAACCTTCTTCCTCGCTCTAATCTTGGAGATAAATCTCTCAAAATATAAATCATATTTAACAGGGTCAATATGGGTAACCCCTATTAGGTACAATACGAGGCTTCCTGCGGCTGACCCCCTGCCTAGCCCAATCGGAATAGAGCTTTCTTCGCAGAACTTTACCACGTCCCAGACTAATAGAATATAATCAACAAACCCAAGTTCTTTTAGAATTTTAAGTTCGTGGTTGGCTCTCTTTAAATACTTAGGTTTTTCTTCTTTAAAATCAAATCTCTTAAGGTTTTCTCTGCATAATGCTTTGAGAAACTTTAGGTTATCTGTATCTTCGCTTAGACCTAATTCTTTTTTGTATGAATCCTCTATTTTAAATGCAGGGAGCCTTACCCCGTGCATCTTAAGGTCTATTTTTTTGAATTGTTTTGTAAAAGTATTCATTAAACCTCGATTTGCCACTTTAGTTTTTTCCAAACTTTAAAGTTTAACTCTAAGTCAACAATTGCATCGTGAAGTTTTGTTTCGTCATGCTTTATGTCCAGTTCTTTAGCTAGGTACTCAAGCCTAGTGCGAATGCCTTTGCGTCTAGTGTGGTACATTTTATATTGGTAGGCTAGGAAATCGCTTTTGTTATCATAAGGCATTTGCATCTTTAATCCCCTCGCTAGGCAGTTGGTGTCGATAACCTTCGGGGTTAGGTGTTGATAAGGGACGTTCATGTACTCAAACATCCACTTAATTATATAAATATCAAACCCAAGAATATTATGTCCGACTATATGGTCGCATTCATTTAACCATTTTTTTATGTCAGGAAGAGCTTTCTCTGGGGGAACGCTTTTGCTTTTTACTTCTTTCTCATTATATTTGGTAATAAACTTAGCTTCCTTGCTGATTTTTAGTTCAGTCCCCCAGTCTATAAAGAAGTCTCTCTCGTCAACTTTCTTATCATTCTTAACTTTTATCATTGATACCTGCCAAGCGATATTATGAAACTCGTTAAGGCAAAGATTGAAAGTTTCGCAATCAATGAAAACGTATTCCTTTTCGGGATTAAATCTTAATAGATGCTCGTCCATAGTTTAATTATAGGACACCTTGCATCCTATGTCAACTACAAAGTAATTTCCACACTGGGATATTGTAGCAATCAGCTTTAAATGTGAAATTATTAGCAGGGTCTACCTCGCCTTTCTTGTGGAAAACCGCCGTCTTATAAAAGTCAGACTTACTTACTTTGCCTAAGTACCACGCCTCCTTCATATTGTTTAAGACGCTTACGAAAGCATACTCATCACAATCTTGTCTCGTATTGAAGTCAGCAACTGAGCATTCGTAATAAAGTTTTGGAGGAACTGTCCTCTCTTTTGTTTTTACGTCTACTTTGGTACCGTTGTAGATAATGTCATAATCATAGGTATCTTTGATGTCTCCGTCTAAGACTTTTTTAACCACTTCTTCACCTATGTAGGCTACGAGACTGCCTTCGCCTTTTCTTATGGAATTATTTAACAGAGGGAGCTTGCTCGCCCTCTCTTTAATTCTTTTTAGCGTTTCGGAACTTATCGAAAACTTTTTCACTGTTCTGATAAGATGCTGCACCTAAGTTTCTGCGGCTGCATCCTAATTTTTTTCTCATTAATTCTCTTTGTCTAACCCGATGCATGAGGGAATGTTCGTCACAGAATTTCCCTTTAGATTGGGGTTTGCCGCAGACTATACAGAGGCCTTCTTTGGCTTTTCTAAGTTGCCACTCTCTTTGTCTTGATACTTTTTTTTGTTTTGCTTTTGGTTTTGTAGTCATTTTATTTTTTACCACCAAAGTATTCTGTTGCGTGACCTTCTTTCACTAGGGTTTTATTATAGCTTGCCCCGACCCCGGATGGGTTGAAGAGTTCTCCAAGTAGCCTACCGTATTTACCCTTCTTATCGATAGAGGTCTCTACGATAAGTTCATTCTTGCCTTCCTTAATTAATTCCTTCAGTCGAGCTTTAGCTGCGAGGCCCCTTTTCTTCTCCGCTTTGTTTCTGGTGCGGCTCTCTGGCGCGTCTATGCCGTATAGCCTAATGCGCTCCTTCTTGAACGTGCTAAACCCGCAATCGATCATTGCGTCTACGGTGTCTCCGTCCACTACTCTTATTAGTTTTGCTTTGTATTGGTACATTTTCTGTAAAGGTCTCTTATTTTGTTTCTAATACGGTATCTTAAGCGGGGCTTCCAGCCATTAGGTCTCGCATGCCAGTGCAAGTGGTCAGGAATTTCGCGTTGGACTTTATCTATGTAAAAATCCTCATTACCAAACTTCTCTACGGCGACTTTCTTGAGGCAACTTTCCATTTCTTGAGAATCAAGTTTGGATATTTCCATAGTATGAAGTGGCTCTCCCCTCCAAACAGACATGGGGAGTAGGCAAGTCATGCAGTCTATGATAATCCATCTTGGGTCAGATTCGTCATAGGTATGGACTCTTGTTTTTAATTCACAAAGCGCACACGTCATATAAGGGCAACTCCTTTTCTTTGAACAACCTTTGACGCGCAGTTGTTTGCGTATTCAATTGCTTGTCCTACATCTTTTGTTTCTAAATATTTAGAGACAAGAGCGGCTTGGAATGTATCTCCTGCGCCAGACAAGTCATAAACCTCTACTTTTTGAGTAGGGTAGAATTTATTGTTATACATACATCCTCTTTCCCCCAAGGTTACAATTAGTTTGTCAGTCCAAGATGGTACGTCAATGTCTTGCTCGATAGCCTTAAATTCTGGCTCATTTATTTTTATAAATTTAGCTTTGCGGCAAAATTCTCCCAGTTTTTTCTTCGTATCCAAGAAAACGTTTTTATTTAGGCTGCAAATATGCTTGATTGCATCCTCGTCCAAGAAGCCTTTCCCGTAGTCAGCTACGACTATCGCTTCGTAATTGGGTAGTTTTTTTCTGTTTAAGCATGTTCCGATAAAGCTTACGGGTTGAACCTTGTCGTTCCTGTCTATTCTTAAAAACGTATAGTTAGTTTGTTTGTCAACGTACCGCTCCTTAACTATTGTTTTAGCTGTTGTTTCTTCGGGTGCTACTAATACATGCTGATACCTTCCGTGCCCTAGCGAAATAAGGTTGTTGTAAACGTTACCTGCCATCCCCATGTTTTCCTCCGTCTTTTCTGGAATAAATACTGGAACTGGAATGTCGGGACAAAGCCTTTCTGATCTACCGTACACAAATCGGTCGATACAGCTATCACCTATTACTAAAATTTCATTCTTCACTTAAAAAATAATCTATTGAATTAATTGCCTTATCGCAAATGAATAAATCATATCTTGGTTTCTCGAATTTAAGCTTGTGAAACTTGGCTCCCCATTTTTTTAATTGGTCACGGGTTATTTTGATATAATCTTTTCCCGTCTTGGAGGATAGCGATTGACCCCTAGCTGTCCAATAGATAATGGTGTGACCTTCGCCATACTTTTTGTTTATCTTTTGAATGTTTTTTTCTATTGGCGTGGACTTACTGTAGTCTCTGTCTTCGGGAGTATTACAGATGGTTTCGTCTATGTCTACATATATAATCATTTATTTATAAATTAAAAAGTACCCCGGGCGGGACTCGAACCCACAACATTCTGCTTAGAAGGCAGACGCTCTATCCGGTTGAGCTACCGGGGCACTGCGTGTTCTAGTGGTTACTTACCTTCGTAATCTTCGTTGGCATTAACCGCTTCTTCTAACGTTGGCTCGATCGGTCCTCCACACTGATCTGATTCCGTGTCGTTAGCTGGGTCGTAATCACCCGACATCGTCAATGGCGTAGCGTTACCGTTTTTTGCAGCTTCACCTTCGATAACGTCTTCCCAATAAGGATCGTTAGTCTCCCACTTAGGTAACGCTGCTTTCCTCACATGTGCATGGCCTAAGTGAGCCACGGGGAATGGTAAAGGACGCTCCTTCTTGTAGTGATCTTGATAGGCTATCTCATGCCAATCAGATAAGAGCATCTTCACCGCATACCTTCTTGCCCTAGCGTGTATATGGCCCGGAGGAAGCATATGAACCCCTTTGCCTTCGCCAACAGTCTTCGGCTTTACGAGGGAATTAGTTTCCTTCTTCTTGAGGAACTCTTTGTACGCTTTGGTAGTTACTTTACCTGCATACCAATTGTAACTCACAGACTTGTTAGCCTTGAACTTTTTAGCCATTTCTTTGGCTTGTTCTGCGAATAGGCCTTGCTCGTTACGGCTCATTTCAAGAGCCTTGCGCTCCTCATATATTTTTCCGTAAACATCTTGACCTTTGCCTTTCACCTTCACGAAGCTTTCTCCAATTTTAAAACACAAGGTCTTAAGTTTGGCATTAAAGGGGCGCTTCTCTCCCTTTTTCCATTCGCGAGTAGGATCGAAGCCTGCGTAACTCCACAAGTGTCCAGCTGTTGGAGCTTGTTCAATCTCAAGATGAACCAGTAGTCCTGCAGAGAGGACAGGCCCGATTCCACATTGCTCCATTGCCCACTTGCCCATAAAGTTGTTCTCAGCGAACTTCTTAAGGGCCTTCTTAATCTGCTCTTCAAGCTGCATATTAATAGTATGCATCCATTCAAGAATGGTAGCTGGGCTCTTAACGGCTTCCTTTATATAGTCGGGCCACTCTTCTCCCTTATAGAGAGATCTAAGTTGACCTTCCGACTTGATTCTGTCGTCTTGTAATTGGTAATATCGATCTACCAAAAAACGACCCTCGCTTGGCTTCAGTTTTGACCCTGCCTTAAGCAACTCTTTAGATAGAGCAACTTTATTTGAGTCAACTTTAACCACTTGGATACTACTAGACGCCTTTGATGCGTCTACCGTCTTACTACTCTTACTGGTCTTGCTAGTCTTGCTAGCTTTTTTATTTGTGTTATTTTTCATAACTTTTGCATTGAATACTCAATGACTTTTTGTAGCTATTGCGTTTCATCTTGGACTTTTAACCTTCTCAACAGTCCTCACTCGAGGCATTGAGTTATTCTTCCAAGACTCGACACAAAATTCGTTAGAACACATATGGTCCAAATTGGGTTTCTCAAGAGTAGTTCTCTTGCTGAGGCACCTAAAGGTAAGGTAGTCTTTAAAGTCCTGCTTCTTTTCGTAGTAGATTGTTTGAGTTTCAATAGATTCGTGCCCTGACTCACAAAATTGATCGACATACTTACGAATGAGAGGATCAAAGGGTAAATTATTTTCCTCCAAGAAGAAGGTCGGTTCACAAAAACTGAAATCTGTAACGCACTCATTGCTCCCTAATAGATTCTTAAACAAAAAAGAATCATAGAAAGGAACGCAGAGCATCAGGTCTTCATTCGACCAATGCTTCTTAAGCTTTTCAAAATCGCATCTAGGAATATAATAAAACCCGTCGGTCGCTGCTTCGGAATAAATTTTAATTAATCTTCTATAGCCTTCGGTGTTTTTTGCGAAGATGATATACTTGGATTCCTCTGAAATTGATTCGGTGGTTTTTGTTTCTGTATCGTTACAGAAGGTCATCCTAACCCCGAATATTAGTTTTATTTTTGACTTTTCGCAGTTTTCATAGGCTTGGAGGAACCCGCTCATGCTATCCTCCGTTAAAAATAACTCCTTGATGTCGTTCTCTAGGCAAATATCTATGATAGACTTAGGCCCATTATCCTTGCTTGTTTCTGCCTCTTCCAAGGTGAGAATGGATCTGCCTATGCTATAGTGCGATTTAAATAG
>Ga0066843_10000594_pt1 | contig 11548 bp, 9 predicted proteins | sample ETNtaG_15_FD_66663 | JGI IMG/M metagenome (GOLD analysis project Ga0066843, IMG submission 66663) | Marine microbial and viral communities from oxygen minimum zone, Eastern Pacific Ocean - ETNP201302PF89A | ecosystem: Environmental > Aquatic > Marine > Oceanic | place: Pacific Ocean: Eastern... | reverse complement strand
CCCCGAACAATCTACTCCACCAAAATGCTTGCCTCCCCATTTATACTTTGTATTAACGAATTTTTTTATATTACGAAAAGGATCTTTTCTTATCGAATTTATCTTTTCCAAATCATTTTTTTTGATCCAAAAATGATCAAATTTATAGAATTTATTTTTTTTTTCTAAAACTTTTATTTTTGATTCAAAACTAAGTTTTTTTTTAATTTTGTATTTAATGTTCGGTTTTGAGTAGAGTGTTGCAGACACACAACAAACTTTATGTGTATTCTTTTGATTATGTAGGAATGTTTTATTTTTTATATATCCTTTGTAATTATCTTTATCATTTTTAATTTTTATCCACTTTTTAACCTTTTTTAATTTTTTAAAAGTATCACCATATAAGAGCTGTGTAACAACTCTTGATCTAACGTTATTCTTTTTATGGACGTTTATAACAGAGGCGTAACTTCTCACTGCAATTTAAGTTTATTTCTAATAAACCACAGACAAACCAAAGAAGGTATTACCATTAGTGTAGTTATTACAAAAAATGTACCCCAATCACCATTTAACCAATCAACCAATTCTCCTGAAGAAGCTGCTAATGTTGTTCGGCCAAGAGTTCCTATTGAAGCGAGCAAAGCATATTGAGTTGCTGTGTAAGTTCTATCTACTAAAAGTGAAATGAAAGCAACAAAAGCGACCGTTGCAAATGCTGCGGCAATATCATCCAATAATACCGCAAACGCAAAAAGTAATTCGGATTTTCCTGACCAGGCAAGGGCAGCAAACAAAAGATTTGTAGCTGCCATCAATATTCCTGAGACAAACATAGCTTTTATTACTCCAGAACGTATTGCAAACAGACCTCCAATAAGTGTAAATACGACTGTGGTAATCCAACCTATACCTTTAGAATAAAGAGCAATATCACCTTTAGAAAATCCTATCTCTTTGTAAAAGACAATGGACATACGTCCAAGAAAAGCTTCACCTATTTTAAATAGAAAAACAAATCCAAGAATACCTAAAGCGATGGCAAAACCATTACGTTTGAAAAAGCTTATTACGGGACCAGCAATTGTTCCGCTAATCCAAGCAATCATTTTTGTTATGAAGTTGGAAGTTCCTAGCTTTTTTTCTATCATTTGATCAGTTTGTCTCTGTGCCACTTGCCTTTCAGTAGGCTGAGGTTCATGCACAAACATCAAACCGATGTTGCAAGCAATCACGATTATTCCAAGAATCAAAAAAGTAGTTTGCCAATAATTTTCAATTCCGGCATTTTGAAAATATTCCGCGGCATTTAGCGCAACAACTCCACCTAATTTGTACCCGGTCCACCATCCAACGACTGCCATAGCCGCACCTGCCTGCATAGATGTTCCTTCATTTTCTCCAATTTGTTCAATTCTTAATGCATCCACAGTTATGTCTTGAGTGGCAGAAGCAATAGCAATAACCAAACCGATTGCAATTACTGCCCAGAGATTTGCACTTGGATCAATTGTACTCCAACAAACTAAACTAATTAGGATGAAAAATTGCATGGTTACAATCCAACCACGACGATGACCAATTTTATTGGTTAACCATGGAATACGTATTCTGTCAATTATTGGCGCCCACAAATAATTAATAGCATAAACACCAAATATCAGTCCAGCCCAACCAATTGTACTACGACTAAGACCATCTTCCTTAAGCCAAAGGCTTAAACTACTTCCAATAAGCACCCAAGGAAAACCACTTATAATTCCAAGCAAAAGAATCCGAACCATTCTTCTATCTAAATAAACAGAAAATGTTTCTGATAATGTTTGTTTTTTAACTATTTTCATAAAACACTAAAAAAAATCTAATTTTTCCAAAATGAAGGAAAAAATAAAACTAAAACCGCAAACAACTCTAATCTACCAAGCAACATACCCAAAGACAAACTTAATTTAGAAAAATTAGGTAAATCACTATAATTTCCATTAGGACCAATAATCTCTCCCAAACCCGGGCCAACATTTGATATGGCCGAAGCAGAGCCAGATAGAGCTGTAATAAAATCTAAACCATTTAAGGATAATAATACCGTTAAAATAAAAAAGATTAACAAATAAAGAAAAACAAATGCTATTATTGAATATATAAAAGAATTACTAATTTTTTCATTGTTATACTTCATGGAAAATACTCCGTGTGGATAAACCAGTTTTTTAATTTGATTTGATATAAAAAGACCAAGCATTTGAAATCTAAATATTTTAATTCCACAAGTTGTTGATCCAGCGCATCCCCCAACAAACATTAAAAAGAGGAAAAAAATCAACGGGAATTTACCCCACAAACTAAAATCTGATGTTACGTAACCCGTTCCTGACAAAATTGAGACAATATTAAAAGCTGATATTCTTAAATTTTCTATAAAACTATATTCATTGTTGCCAATCAACAAATACAAGAACATTAATAAAACAGAAATAATCAAAATATAAATCAACCCTTTGATCTGAACATCTTTAAAAAATATTTTTTTGTCACCTTTTATAAATTTTAAATAGGCGATGAAAGGCAGACTTCCTAATATAATGAAAATTATTGCAACAATTTCAATTTTTGGATTTTGAAAATAACCAAATGAGCTACTGTGGGTAGAAAATCCTCCAGTTGCAATTGTTGTCATGGAGTGAGCGATGCTATCAAAAATATTCATTCCGAATAACCAATAAGCAATTCCACAAGCGAAGGTTAATACAAGATAAATTGATGAAATTATTAAGGTTACTTCACGAGTCTTTGGCAAAATTTTTTCAGTAGTATCAGAACTTTCCATTCTAAATAATTGCATACCACCAATATTTAACAAAGGAAGTACCGTAATTGCCATAACGATGACTCCAATACCACCAAGCCATTGCATAATCGCTCTCCACATTAGAATGTCTCTTGGAGAGTTATCTAAATTGACTATAATAGTTGAACCAGTTGTCGTTATTCCAGACATACTTTCAAAAAAAGCGTCAACAAATGACAAGTTAAGATTAGATAATAAAAATGGCAAACTGCCAAAAATGGCAATACCTAGCCAAGATAAAGTTGTGAGAAGAAAAGCTTGTTGCAGATTCAATTTTTTATTTTTTTCTTGATTGGTAAGTACGAGAAGTATTCCTATGAATACTGTTACCGAGGCAGATGATAAAAAAGTTTCACTATTTTCACCATATATCCACTGGACAAAAAACGGTATAAGCATAAATATGCCTAATATGATTAGCAGTATGCCAATTGCAAAAAAAACGGTTTTGTTATTATTCATTTTTGAAGTGGGAGGTTATTCAATAATATTTGAAATTCAACATAATAAGACCTTATTATTCCTGTATTTTGCTTAAAAAATTTAATAAATCTTTTATATCGTGATTGATAATTCAATAATTCAAGCCACAAGCTCTTGGCCATTTGTTGAGGCAAGAAAGCTGGTTAAAGAAAGACAAAAGATCTACGAAAAAAAAGGAAAAATTACTTTACAAACAGGCTATGGCCCAAGTGGCTTACCTCACATTGGAACCTTTGCAGAAGTGGCAAGAACTACAATGATGGTAAATGCCATCAAGCAACTAATTGACGTTCCAACAGAAATTATAACATTTTCTGACGATATGGATGGGCTGAGAAAGATACCAGACAATATTCCGAACAAGGAAATTTTAGAAAAAAATTTACACAAACCACTTACCAGTGTTCCCGACCCCTTTAACAAGTATAAAAGTTTCGGTGAACACAATAACGAGATGTTAAAAAAATTTTTAGATAAATTTAAATTTAATTATACTTTTAAAAGTTCAACAGAAACATATAAAAAAGGATTATTTAATACTGCGTTACTTTTAGTTTTAGAAAAATATGAAGATATTAAAGAGATTGTTCTTCCCACGTTAGGCAAGGAAAGGCAAAAAACTTATAGTCCTTTTTTGCCAATATGCCTAGAAACTGGAAAAGTCTTAGAAGTTCCTATTATTGAAATTAAAAAAAAGGAAGGAAAAATTATTTATCAAAATGGTGATAAAAAAGTAGAGACAGAGGTTATAAATGGAAAATGTAAATTGCAATGGAAAGTAGATTGGGCAATGAGATGGTATGCTTTTGATATTGATTACGAAATGTATGGAAAAGATTTGATTGAGAGCGCAGTTCTTTCTAGTAAAATTTGCAAAATGCTTGGAAAAAAAAGTCCAAATGGATTTGCATACGAAATGTTTTTGGACGAAAAAGGTGAAAAAATTTCTAAGTCTAAAGGAAATGGAATAACTATTGAACAGTGGTTAAAATATGCTTCGCCTGAAAGTTTATCTTTATATATGTACCAAAACCCCAAAAGAGCAAAAAAATTATACGCGAATGTCGTTCCCAAAGCTGTTGACGAATATTTAATCTGTATTGATAAATTTAGTGAGCAAGACGCAAAACATAGACTGCTTAATCCAGTTTGGCATGTTCATAATGGAAATCCTCCAAAAGAAAAATCAATTATGCCATTTTCAGTTTTATTAAATTTAGTTGGAACAAGTAATGCAACAGATAAAGATGTCTTATGGAAATTTATAATAAAATATAAAAAAGATATTAAAGTTTTGGATCATCCAATTTTAGACCGTTTAGTTGAATATGCTTTAAAATATTTTACAGACATAGTTAAGCCAAACAAAAAATATAGAAAACCTAATGAAAAGGAAAAAAAAGCACTTCAAGACTTAATTAAAAGATTAAGAGATTGTAAAGATCAAATGGACCCTGAGGCTATACAAACAATAGTTTATTCAGTAGGCAAAGATAATGGATATAAAGAGAATTTAAGAGAATGGTTTAAAGCAATTTACGAAATAATTTTTGGAGATCAGGATGGTCCAAGAATTGGATTTTTTATAAGTTTTTTTGGTATAAAAGAAAGTATAGAACTGATTAATAAATATATTAAATAATGTTTTCTGTCTTAAGGCCTTTTTTATTTAACCTAGATCCAGAAACCGCTCATGATTTAGCTATTAAGTCACTTAGGTTTAACCCTTTTCCTAGCAAAATGTTTGAGGTTGAAGATGAGCAAATGTTAAATATTCAATTACTAGGAAAAAATTTTCCCAATCCCATCGGCCTTGCAGCAGGCTTTGACAAAAGTGCAGAGGCATATAATTCACTATTAAAACTAGGATTTGGATTTGTGGAAATTGGAACGGTTACCCCATCAAAGCAATTTGGCAATCCAAAACCAAGAATATTTAGACTTGAAGGTGATCACGCTTTAATCAATAGGTTAGGATTTAATAATGATGGGATGGAAATAATAAAAGCTAGAATTAAGTCAGATAGGAAGAAAGGTATATTAGGAATTAATATTGGACCAAACAAAGAAACTAAAGATCAAAAAAATGATTTTTGTTTAGGATTAAAAAATTTTTTTGATATAGCAGATTATATTACTATAAATATTTCTTCACCAAATACAGAAGGTTTGAGAGATTTCCATGATCAAGAAAAACTTATAGATCTTATTGTTGCTCTTAATAAAATAAAAAAAGACAATGCAGCCAACATTCCTTTATTACTAAAAATTTCACCGGATATTAACAATAGTCACATTCCAGAAATTTCAGATGCTGCAAAAAAAAATAATATTTCTGCAATTATACTTACAAATACTACAAATGGTAATAGAGATAAGTTGACAAGTGAATTTAAGAAGGAAGAAGGTGGGCTTTCAGGGGATCCTTTACATCAAATATCAACCAATATGATTAAGAAGTTTTACAAAGAACTGGATAGCAAAATTCCCATTATTGGTGTTGGTGGAGTTAACTCAGGAAAATCTGCCTACGAAAAAATTATTGCTGGAGCATCATTATTGCAACTCTATACTGGCTTTGTTTACAGGGGGCCTTCTGCAGCAAAAGATATAAAAAAAGAATTAATACAAATTTTAAAATATGAAGGAATAAAGAATATAAAAGATGCTATTGGTAAAGGTATATAACTAACCAATATTTTCAAGCGCAGGGAAAAGTTCCAGTATAAAAAATCCTAGAGTTTGCAATTGACCAGTTAAAATAGCTATCCCAGTCAATAATAAAATGACCCCAGCTACCTTAGTTATATTTGATAAATATTTTCTAAAGCTTTTAGAAAATAATAAAAATTTATCAATCAAAACCCCAGAGATAACAAAAGGTATAGCCAAACCTAAAGAGTAAAATGATAATAACAAAATGCCTTTGCCAATGTTTTCTTCTAATGCAGCTAATGTTATAATAGATCCAAGAATAGGTCCAATGCAGGGTGTCCAACCGAAACCAAAAGCCGCTCCAACAAGTAATGGAAATGCCAAGTTGTTGCTATATTGCTTAGTAAAAATTCTTATGTCTTTGTTCATAAAATTAAAATTAAAAATGCCAATTAGTTGAATAGAAAACAATACTATTATAATTCCAGCAGTGATTCTGAAAATATTTGAGTTAGACAAAAAAAATTTTCCGATAAAAGAAGCAGTTGAACCTAACGCTATAAAAATAAAAGAAAAACCTAAGGTAAAAAAAATAGTTTTAATAACTACTAAATTTCTTTTTTTATCGTTTATTTTGTCAAATGACGTTCCTGAAATATAAGAAATGTATCCTGGAATTAATGGAAGAACGCATGGTGATAAAAAACTAACTAATCCAGCCACAAAAGCTATAGACAGCGTTGTAGTCATTAGTACATTGCTGGCTTATTCGCTCGTTCAGATCTCCATCTGCTTATTTGTCTTCTTATAAAAGATGCCGTTACTCCAGCGACTAGGGCTAAGAAGATTGATGAAATTCCATAAACAACTGGATAATTAATTGATAAATTAAAAATTGTGTTTCCAAATTCACTTATCCCAACAATTTTATCAGTTGGAATTCTGATACTTGGGGTTCCATTTCTAAAAAATGTGTCATATGCCATCAGAACTCCTATTGAAAGCATAAGTAGAGCGAGTAAAGTTTTTAATTCTGATCCTTGGAGTCTTTGGCCAGTTTTTTGCCCTGAATGTACTCCAGCTATAGAACCTGTGATTAATATCAAAACAAGAACTAAATCAATTGTATTGTAAGTAAAAGCATGCGAGACAACAACAAATCCCGTTACAAATATTGTCACAAACAAAGAAGTCCCCGGCACTAATTTTGTCGGCATGCCAATTAAATATATCATTGCTGGCACCATTAAAAACGCACCACCAACACCCATGATTGCAGCGATGAAACCAACAATTATACCCAAGATAATTGGAACCAAAGCGCTTTCATATACTTTAGATGTTTTAAATCTCGTTCTATAAGGTAATCCATGTATCCAGTAATGAGTATGTAGTTTTTTTTTAATTATTACCTTTTTTTTAATTCTATCAATTTCCATAATTCCATCTCTAAGCATAAAACTTCCCACGATGGCAAGAACGTACATATAGGCTAATGTGATAACTATATCTATTTTATTTATGCCCTTAAAATATCCAAAAGTTAACATTCCAAAAGCTGTTCCAATCAAACCCCCTCCGATTATCATCCAACCCATTTTAAGATCCATGGTTTTCTTAAACCAATGAGTTAAAGTAGCAGAACTTGATGAGGCTAAAATGTTATTGGCTTCGTTTGCAATAGCATAAGCTGGAGGTATTCCCATAAATATCAAAAATGGGGTCATTAAAAAACCACCTCCCACACCAAACAATCCAGATAAAAAACCTATTACAAAACTTACAAAAAGTATTAATAATACATTTATTTGAACTCCAACGATGGGCAGATATACTTCCATTTGTAAATATCAAAATATACCTATTCCTCGATATTAAACTTGTCAATATTTTAATATATTATCTTGACCGTATTATTGTCTGCATCTATACACTTCATAGGAAAATTGAATATGTCAAGAAAATGTGAACTCACAGGCAAGTCCCCCTTAAAAGGTCATAAAGTAAGTCATGCAAACAATAAATCAAAAAGAAAGTTCTTTCCTAATCTAAAAAACGTTACTTTTAAAAGCGATATACTTAAGAGAAACATTAGGCTAAACGTTAGCAATTCGGCACTAAGATCAGTAGATTACACAGGTGGGATAGATTTTTATTTAAAGAACGTTAAATCATACAAGTTATCTCCAAAAGCAAAAAAATTGAAAAACAAAATAATGATAGAATCTTAACCATTGATGATTAAGATTGAAAATCAACTATTTTTGCTATTGGCATTGTTGATGGCTTCGGTTGTTGCTTTGTCTAATTACCTTGTCCAATTTCCTATAAGATATTTTAATTTAGAGAATTTATTAACATATGGTGCTTTTAGTTATCCGATAGCATTTTTGATAACCGATCTATCAAATAGAAGATATGGCAGAAAGATTGCAAAAAAAATTGTATATTTAGGTTTTGCACTAGGGATATTCTTAACACTTTATTTTTCGACAAATTACTCGGAAATGATATCAATTAGAATTGCAATTGGATCTGGAACTGCATTTTTAGTAGCTCAATTAATAGATGTGCATATTTTTGATAGATTAAGAAAAAAAGCATGGTTTATTGCACCCTTGACATCATCATTGGTTGGTTCAGTCATTGATACCTTTTTATTCTTTTCAATTTCTTTTTATGGGACCGAGATGAACTGGATAACCTTATCTTTTGGCGATTTATCTGTAAAAATTTTTGTTACTCTGATTGCACTAGTTCCTTTTAGATTATTACTTTCTCATATTCGAGAAATTTCAGAAGTTAATAATAAAATTAGTGCACAGTAACTCTTGTTTTTTCAGAAAAAAGTTTTGTAAGTTGGTTAATCATCACATCCCCAAGCTCTTGAACGTCAGCAATCTTTATAGCTTTCTTGTAGTATCTAGTTACGTCATGGCCTATACCAACCGCAAGAATCTCAACATTTGAATTGTCCTCAATCCATTTAACAGTTTGTTTGAGATGTTTTTCTAAATAATCTCCGGAATTTACAGATAGAGTGGAATCATCCACTGGAGCTCCATCTGAAATAATCATTAATATTTTTCTTTCTTCTTTTCTCTTTGTAATTCTTTTAAAAGCCCAAAGAAGCGCTTCTCCATCTATATTTTCCTTTAATAAACCTTCTTTAAGCATTAATCCAAGATTTTTTTTTGATTGCCTCCAGGGTTCGTCTGCAGATTTATAAATTATATGTCTAAGGTCGTTTAATCTTCCCGGATTTGCAGGTTTGTTATTCACGTTCCATTTTTCTCTGCTCTTTCCACCTTTCCAATTTTTGGTTGTAAAACCTAAAATTTCTACTTTGACAGAACACCTTTCCAATGTTCTGGATAGTATGTCGGCACAAATTGCTGCAACAGATATAGGTCTTCCTCTCATTGAACCAGAATTGTCTATCAAAAGTGTAACTACGGTATCTTTAAATTCGGTTTCTTTTTCATTTTTATAAGATAGAGCATGCAAAGGATTGATAATCACTCTTGATAGTTTTGATGAATCAAGCATACCTTCTTCTAAATCAAATTCCCAAGATCTATTTTGTTTTGCCAACAATAGTCTTTGTAGTTTATTGGCTAGCTTGGTAACTATATTTTGTAAATTGGTGAGTTGCTGATCAAGGTTTTTCCTAAGTCTTGTAATTTCATTTTCATTTTCTAAATCTTTTGCTTCCGCAATTTCATCATACTCGTTGGTAAAAATTTTGTATTTATTTTTCAATAAATTTTTTTGTTTTATCTTTATTGTGCTTGGATTTCCTTCGGCTTCATCTGTTTCATCTTGATTCAAACTATCATTTTCGATCAGAGAATCTATATCATTGTCTATAGCACTTAAACTATCATCAGCTTGTTGATTTTGTTCCTCATCTGTTGAGTTATTTTCATCATTAGTACCTTCAGATGAAGGATTGTCTTCTGTAGTTTCGTTTTCTTCTTCTTTTTCTTTGCAATCTGAATCTTCAAATTCAAGATTATCAATTAATTCAGCTATTATGCGGTTAAATTCAGCTTGATTTTCAACATAGCCATTTAATTCATTAAGGTTTTTTTTAAGCTTTTTGTCAAACAAATCTTTCCAATAACTTAAAACTTTTTTTGTAGTGTTGTTTTGTTTTATATTAAAAAAATAACTTCTTAAATATAGTTCAAAAGCTTCTGTAATGGGTACATCTGCTTCTGTTTTAATTTCGTCAATTTTTCTACCTTTAAATTTGTTTTCATAGCATTGAATTATATTATTTTTGACTCCTTTTAATTTTTCAGATCCTATTTTTTCATACCTAATTTTTTCAGCGATAGAATATAAAGCTTTTGCTATTGTTCCTTTAGGTTCATTTTCATTAAAGGTCTTATTATCTGTATATTTTAGTTTCAGAGCTTCGGAATCGGCAAGAGCTCTAAAATTTGTGAAATCTTGTAGCTTTTTTAGACTTACAACTTCAGGCAAGGTCAGTGAATCTTTTTTTGAACTAATGTTGTTGCCAAATTTGATTTCAATGTCGAATTTTTCTGATATAACTTTAACTGCAGATGAAACGGCGACTTTGAATTTTTCTTTTAAAAGTTCTTTTTCATCCATTTCATTAGCTTATATTTTGATATTTACTGATGATTCAGGCAGATCTTCACCGAAACATCTTTGGTAATATTCAGCAATTATATTTTTTTCTAGGTCATCACACTTATTAAGAAACGTTACTCTAAAAGCGTAACCTACATCTTTAAATATTTCAGAATTTTCAGCCCAAAACAAAATTGTCCGTGGACTCATAACAGTAGAAATGTCCCCATTAACAAATCCTTTTCTGGTTAAATCTGCAACTTTGATCATATTAGACACAATTTCTTTTCCTTCTTTGTTATTAAAGTTATTAGTTTTAGCGAGGATGATTTCTAGTTCTTTGTCGAATTTTAAATAATTTAAAGTTGTTACAATATTCCATCTATCCATTTGCCCTTGATTTATTTGTTGAGTTCCTTGATATAAACCTGTTGTATCTCCTAATCCGATTGTATTTGTTGTTGCGAATAACCTAAAAAAAGGATGTTGTTTTAAAACTTTATTCTTGTCGAGTAATGTAAAATTTCCTTCGTTTTCAAGTACTCTTTGTATAACGAACATCACATCTGGGCGTCCAGCGTCGTATTCATCAAATACCAAAGCGACAGGATTTTGAATTGACCAAGGAAGTATACCCTCTTTGAACTCGGTGACTTGTTTGTCTTTTTTAATTACAATAGCATCTTTACCTATTAGGTCTATACGACTTATATGGCTATCTAAGTTTACCCTTAAGCAAGGCCAATTTAATCTTGCGGCGACCTGTTCAATATGAGTTGATTTTCCTGTTCCGTGATATCCTTGAATTAAAACACGTTTGTTAAAAGCAAAACCGGAAATAATTGCTAAAGTTGTATCTCTGTCAAACTTGTAGTTACTATCAATTTCAGGAACAAACTCATTTTTTTTTGAAAAAGCATCTATTTTCATATCAGTATTTATTCCAAAAATTTGATTTATCGAAACCTTAATATC